>JAEEGF010903113.1_pt1 | contig 13821 bp, 25 predicted proteins | sample 9134171 | NCBI WGS metagenome assembly JAEEGF01 (sample SAMN16246542, study PRJNA631951) | gut metagenome | biome: gut microbiome; feature: rumen; material: AP-attached | host: Bos | place: Iran: Karaj | collected 2018-10
TCTCTTTGCATACTGTACGGGGATCTTTCTGGTACCCTCGGATACCATGATGATTCCGATAATTACAGCCAGTGCAAATACCAGGAAGAGGACTACGGAGATGATGGAGATGGTTCCATCGATCATGCCTCTGATGGTTCTGGAGATGCTGGTGGGGATCCTGGAAACGATACCTGCGAAGATGATCAGGGAGATACCATTGCCCAGTCCGTTGTCATTGATCTTCTCGCCCAGCCACATCAGGAATGCAGTACCTGCAACCAGGGTCAGTACGATGACGATCTTGGAAAGGATGCCGTCATCCACAAGAACGCCTCTGAACAGACCGAAGGTATATCCGATGGCCTGGATCAGAGCAAGCACTACAGTCAGATATCTGGTGTAGGCTGCCATCTTGCGTCTGCCTTCCTCACCCTGCTTGGAGAGCTCTTCCAGAGCCGGAATGGCTACTGCAAGGAGCTGCAGAATCAGGGATGCGGTGATGTAGGGAGAGATGCTCAGCGCGAAAATGGTGAAGTTGCTGAAGGAACCGCCCGAAAAGAGGTCGAAGAGGCCAAAGAGTCCGGACTCGTTGGAGTCGAACATCTGAGCCAGCAGAGCTCTGTTGATACCGGGTACGGGGATGTTGGATCCCAGTCTGAAGACGATCATCATCACAAGGGTGTAGATCATCTTAGGGCGCATCTCAGGTATTTTCCAGGCCTGTCTGATGGTCTTGAGTATACCCATTCTAGACTACCTCTGCCTTTCCTCCTGCGGCAACGATCTTGTCGATTGCGCTGTCGCTGAACTTCTGAGCCTGAACAGTCAGAGCCTTCTTCAGTTCTCCGCCGCCAAGGATCTTGATTCCGTCCTTAGCCTGCTTTGCAAGTCCGGCTTCCATGATCATCTCAGGTGTTACAGTGCTGCCATCCTCGAAGATATTGAGTTTTTCTACATTTACTGCTACATAATCAGTGCTGAAGATGTTGGTGAAGCCCCTCTTGGGGATTCTTCTGTAGAGAGGCATCTGGCCGCCTTCAAATCCGAGACGAACGCCGCCGCCGGATCTGGAGTTCTGACCATTCATACCACGGCCGGCTGTGGTGCCGTTGCCGGTACCCTGACCTCTGCCCTTTCTCTTTGCTTTGAAGGTGGAACCTTCCGGCTTCTTTAATTCATGAAGTTTCATCTAGTTGCCTCCTTCTTACTGCTCTTCAACCTTTAACAGGTGGGAAACCTTATTGATGGCACCTCTGCTCTGGGGGGTATCGGGAAGAACGACGCTGTGGCCGGTCTTCCTGAGGCCGAGAGCTTCAACTACCTTCTTCTGATAAGGAGTAGAACCAATGGTGCTCTTTACAAGTGTAACTTTAAGCATGTCTATCCTCCTATCCTAAGATCTCTTCTCTTGAAAGACCTCTGGCCTGAGCAACACTTTCCAGTGTCTTGAGGCTTCTGAGTCCTTCGATCGTTGCATAAGCTACGTTTCCGGGATTGTTGGAACCAAGGATCTTGGCTCTTACATCCTTAATACCGGCATATTCGAGCACAGTTCTTGCTGCGCCGCCGGCGATAACTCCAGTACCCTGTACAGCGGGCATCAGAAGTACTCTGCCTGCACCGAAGGTACCCTCGATCCTGTGGGGAATGGTGGTGCCCTTCATGGGAACGGTGATCAGGTTCTTCTTAGCGTCTTCTGTTGCCTTTCTTACGGCTTCGGGAATTTCTACGGACTTGCCCAGTCCGAGACCAACGTGTCCGTCATTGTCACCGACTACTACGGTTACGCTGAATCTGGAGTTCTTTCCGCCCTTAACTACCTTGGTTACACGTCTGATGTTGACGATGGATTCCTTCAGGTCAAGTTTGGAGACATCAATTCTGTTCTGCATATCGTTCTCCTCCTAGAAATCAAGGCCTGCAGCTCTTGCGCCGTCAGCCAGCTCTTTTACTCTGCCGTGATACAGGTAGCCGCCTCTGTCGAATGCTACGCACTCGATTCCGGCTTCCTTGGCACGCTTGCCGATGAGCTCGCCCACCAGCTTGGCTGCCTCTTTGTTTCCGCCATAAGCGGCCTGCTCCTTGATCTCCTTGTCGAGAGAGGATGCAGCTGCCAGAGTTCTGCCATTTACGTCGTCAATGATCTGAGCGTAAATGTTCTTAGAGCTTCTGAAAACACAAAGTCTGGGCATCTCAGGAGTTCCGAATATGTCTTTTCTGACTCTTTCGTGTCTTTTAAGACGATTGTCATTTCTGCTTCTGTTAGCCATATCGATTCACTCCTCCTATTACTTACCGGTCTTGCCTTCTTTTCTGCGGATGTGCTCACCGACATAGTGGATACCCTTGCCCTTGTAGGGTTCGGGAGCTCTCCATGCACGGATGATCGCAGCGTAGTTGCCAACCTGTTCCTTGCTTGCGCCCTTTACGACGATGTTGGTCTGGTTGGGAACTTCGGTGGTGATACCTTCAGGATCGACCATTTCCACAGGATGAGAGTAACCGAGCTGCATGATAAGGGTGTTGCCCTTCTTTTCGGCTCTGTAGCCTACGCCGGTCATTTCCAGCTTCTTCTCATAGCCTTCGGTTACGCCGTGAACCATATTGTTTACCAGGCTTCTTGCCAGGCCGTGCTGCATGTTAGCTTCGCGGCTGTCATTAGCCGGTGTGAGTTTGATCTCGCCGCCATTCTGCTCGATCTTGATTACGGGACTGATCTGCGCGCTCAGGGTACCCTTGGGTCCCTTTACGGTAACAAGGTTCTTGTCACTTATGGTGACTTCTACTCCGGCAGGAACAGTCACAGGCAGTTTTCCTATTCTGGACATTTGTTTCTCCTTTCCTTATTACCAAACGTAGCAGATAACTTCTCCGCCAACTCCCAGCTTCCTTGCTTCCTTATCAGTGATAAGTCCGCTGGAGGTGGAGATGATGGCGATTCCGAGACCGCCAAGCACTCTGGGAACTTCGTCAGCCTTTACATAGACCTTCATTCCGGGCTTGGGGATTCTCTTGATTCCGGTGATTACGCGGGACTTGCCTTCGCCGTACTTCATCTGTACTTTGATGCTGCCCTGTACGCCTTCTTCGACTACTTCGTAGCCTCTGATGTATCCTTCTTTGGTAAGGATCTCTGCGATGTTCTTCTTGATTTTGGAAGCAGGGATCTCTACGAACTCATGTCCGGCTACATTGGCATTTCTGATTCTTGTGAGCATATCTGCTACAGGATCTGTCATTGTCATTGTTGTTTCCTCCTTCCTTTTTTACCAGCTGGCCTTCTTTACTCCGGGGATCTCACCCTTGTAAGCCAGCTCTCTGAAGCATATACGGCAGATACCGTACTTTCTTAAATAAGCATGAGGTCTTCCGCAGATCTTGCATCTGGTGTAGGCCTGAGTGGAGTACTTGGGTTTCCTCTGCTGCTTAACCTTGAGAGATGTCTTTGCCATAACTGCCTCCTACTTTTCGAACGGCATTCCGAGCATGGCCAGGAGAGCCTGGGCTTCTTCGTCAGTCTTAGCCGTTGTGGTGAATACGATATCCATGCCTCTGACCTTTTCAACCTGATCGTATACGATCTCGGGGAAGATCAGCTGTTCCTTAACGCCCATGGCATAGTTGCCGCGTCCGTCGAAGGAGTTCTTGCTTACGCCCTTGAAGTCTCTTACTCTGGGAAGAGCAATGTTGAAGAACTTGTCAGCGAATTCGTACATTCTGTCGCCGCGGAGGGTAACCTTGCAGCCAACAGTCATGCCGCTTCTGATCTTGAAGTTCGCGATGGACTTTCTGGACTTGGTCAGTACGGGAGCCTGGCCTGCGATGGTGGCCATTTCCTTAACTGCTGCTTCGATAAGCTTGGGGTTGTCCTTTACATCGCCAAGGCCCATGTTCAGGGTGATCTTTTCGAGCTTGGGAACTTCCATTACGTTCTTATACTGAAACTTTTCCTTCAGTGCGGGGAAAACTTCAGCATTGTATTTTTCTTTCATTCTTGCTGCCATTTTGAGTTCTCCTCTCACTAGTCAATAACTGCGCCGGTCTTCTTGGCGACTCTCTTCTTCTTGCCGTTCTCGACAACGTATCCGATCCTGGAAGCCTGCTTGGCCTTGGTGTCGTAGTACATTACGTTGGAAGCATCGATGGGGCCTTCGATCTTGACGATCTCGGCGGGCTGCTGATTCTGAGCCTTCTTGTGATGGGTCTGAATGTTTACGCCCTCTACGATGACGGTGTTGTTCTTGGGGTCTGCCTTGATGACCTTGCCGATCTTGCCGGCGTCTTTTCCGGTAATTACCTGGACGGTGTCATTCTTTTTGATCTTCATTATATATGCCCCTCCTACAGTACTTCCGGTGCGAGGGAGACGATCTTCATGAATCCTCTGTCGCGGAGTTCTCTTGCGACCGGTCCGAAGATACGGGTTCCTACGGGAGTCTTGTCGTCTCTGATGATAACTGCTGCGTTCTGATCGAACTTAACGTAGCTTCCATCGACTCTTCTGGCTCCGGTGGCGGTCCTTACGATAACAGCCTTGACTACGTCACCCTTCTTAACAACTCCACCGGGAGTCGCGTCTTTTACGGCACATACGATGATGTCGCCGATATTTGCATATTTACGGCCGGTACCGCCGAGAATACGGATGCAGAGGAGTTCCTTTGCTCCGGAATTATCGGCGACCCTCAGTCTTGTTTCGTTCTGAATCATCAGGTGCCTCCTTACTTAGCCTTTTCAACGATTTCCACAAGTCTCCATCTCTTGGTCTTGGAGAGGGGTCTTGTTTCCATGATCCTTACCTTGTCGCCTACCTGGCACTCGTTGTTTTCATCGTGTGCCACGTACTTCTTGGTGATCTTTGTGGACTTTCCATAGAGAGCGTGACGACGGGATTCTTCGATTGTTACAACGATGGACTTGTCCATCTTATCGCTGGTAACGATACCTGCAACAACTCTTCTTGCTTTTCTTTCTGCCATTGCCTACGTCCTCCTTTCCTACTCTCTGGCTGCCTTGAGCTCGTTCTCTCTCATGACAGTCTTGATTCTTGCGATCTCTCTCTTAACTTCCTTCATCTTCAGAGGATTGTCCAGCTGACCGGTAACGTGCTGGAAACGGAGGTTAAAGAGTTCTTTTCTGAGCTTGCTCTCCTCGTTGGCGAGTTCAGCCTGGCTCATATTTCTCATCTTATCGATTTTCATTGTGACTAGGCCTCCTTCTTAACGAACTTGCACTTGATGGGGAGCTTGTGGGATGCGAGGCGGGCGGCTTCTCTTGCAACTTCTTCTGCAACGCCGTCGATCTCGAACATCACTCTGCCCGGCTTAACTACTGCTACCCAGTACTCAGGAGCACCCTTACCGGAACCCATACGTACTTCAGCAGGCTTCTTGGTTACTGACTTGTGGGGGAAGATCTTGATGTAGACCTTTCCGCCTCTCTTCATGTATCTGTTGATGGCGATACGGGCAGCCTCTATCTGGTTGGCAGTGATCCAGCCGCATTCCTGAGCAACAAGGCCGTAGGAACCGTAAGTAACAGTATTACCTTTGGTGGCGATGCCCTTCATTCTGCCTCTGTGAAGTCTTCTGTACTTCACACGCTTTGGCATTAACATGGCTTACTCCTCCTTTATTCTTCTGCAGGAGCTTCTGTTGCTTCTGCGGGTGCTTCAGCTTCCTGAACGGGAGCGGCCTTTACAGGACGACGACGGAAGTTCTCAGCCTTCTTGATCTCGTTTCTGTCCTCGCGGGGTCTGCGCTCGGTTCTTGCTTCTCTGCGGCCTTCGCGGCGCTCTCTTCTGTCGCCCTTCTGGCCTCTTCTTTCCTTTCTTTCGGGCTCGGCAGGGATCGCGGGGATCAGGTCCTTATCCAGGACTTCACCGTTGTTGACCCAAACCTTTACGCCGATCCTTCCGTACTGGGTATCAGCTTCGGCAAAGCCGTAGTCGATATTGGCGCGGATGGTGTGAAGAGGAACATTTCCTTCTGCATACTTTTCGCTTCTTGCGATTTCAGCACCGCCTACACGGCCGGAGATGACGACCTTAACGCCCTTGGCGCCGGCCTTCATTGCTCTCTGCAGGGCCTGCTTCATGGCTCTTCTGAAGGAAACTCTTCTCTCCAGAGACTGAGCAATGTTCTCAGCTGTCAGCTGGGCATCCTGATCGGGCTTTCTGAGCTCGACGATGTTGAGGAATACCTGCTTGCCTGTCTTCTTTTCGAGTTCGCTCTTGAGCTTGTCGATGCCGTCTCCGCCTCTGCCGATGCCCATACCGGGCTTAGCGGTGAGGACGTTGACTCTGATCTGATTTGCAGCAGCTCTTTCGATAACTACCTTGGAGATGCCTGCTTCATAGAGCTTCTTCTTTACATATGTTCTGACTTCGTTGTCCTCTACAAGGTAATCAGCGAAGTTCTTCTTGTTGGCGTACCACTTGGAATCCCAGTCCTGGATGACGCCTACTCTGAGTCCATGAGGACTTACTTTCTGTCCCATAATAACCTCCTGGATTACCTTTCACTAAGGGTTACACTGATGTGGCTGCTTCTCTTGAGGATCTTTCCTGCTCTGCCCTGAGCTCCTGCTCTCCAGCGCTTCATTGTGGGGCCCTGGTTTACGAGGATCTCGGAAACGTACAGATTATCAGGATCGAGCTCGAAGTTGTTCTCTGCGTTTGCTGCTGCAGACTGAACTACCTTCTCAACCAGCTCAGCGCTCTTTCCGGGAGTGAACTTGAGGATGGTCAGAGCCTCGTTCAGGCTCTTGCCTCTTACAAGATCTGCTACAGGAGCGAGCTTGGTCGGAGACATTCTCAGATATTTAGCAACTGCTTTTGCTTCCATTGTTTATCTCCTTCCTACTTAACCTTGGAGGAATTGGCGTGGCCCCTGAAGGTTCTGGTGGGAGCAAACTCGCCGAGCTTGTGGCCAACCATATCTTCTGTTACGTATACGGGGATGTGCTTTCTTCCGTCGTGTACTGCGATTGTGTGTCCGATCATCTGCGGGAAAATGGTGGACGATCTGGACCAGGTCTTGATGACTTTCTTCTCGTTGGCGGCGTTCATAGCGTCGATAGCCTTAAGCAGCTTTTCGTTTACGAACGGGCCTTTCTTTAATGATCTGCTCATTTGATTCTATCCTCCACTCACTACTTCTGGTTTCTGGACTTGACGATAAACTGTGTGCTTGCCTTCTTCTTGTTTCTGGTCTTGTAACCGAGAGCAGGCTTGCCCCAGGGAGTAACAGGACCGGGACGTCCAACGGGAGCCTTGCCTTCGCCGCCGCCATGGGGATGGTCGTTGGGGTTCATAACAGAACCGCGGACGGTGGGTCTGATTCCCATATGTCTCTTTCTTCCTGCTTTGCCCAGATTGATCAGCTCGTGGTCGATGTTGCCGACTTCGCCGATGGTAGCTCTGCAGTTCATGCGGATCTTGCGAACTTCGCCGGACGGCAGTCTTACCTGTGCGTACTGATCTTCCTTAGCCATCAGCTGAGCGCCGTTGCCTGCTGCTCTGCACAGCTGGCCGCCCTTGCCGGGCTGAAGCTCAACGTTGTGGATGATGGTACCAACGGGGATATTTGCAAGGGGCAGGGTGTTGCCGATCTTGATATCGGAGTTGGGACCGCTGTAGAGAACGTCGCCTACGCTCAGGCCGTTGGGAGCGATGATGTAGCTCTTGGCGCCGTCTGCGTATACCAGCAGTGCGATGTTAGCGCTGCGGTTGGGGTCGTACTCGATGGTCTTTACTGTAGCAGGGATGTCATCCTTGATTCTCTTGAAATCGATGATCCTGTACTTGCGTCTGCTGCCGCCGCCCTGGTGGCGAACGGTGATCATACCGCGGTTGTTTCTTCCTGCGTGCTTCTTAAGAGAAGCGGTCAGGGACTTTTCCGGGGTGGAGCATGTGATCTCTTCGAAGGTGGAAGTTGTCATGCCTCTTCTACCGGGAGATGTCGGTTTATATTTCTTGATTCCCATTGTTTTGGCCTCCTAATTACAGTCCTTCGAAGAACTCGATGGTCTTGCTGGAGGGGGTCACGGTGATGATTGCCTTCTTGTAGGAAGGAGTATATCCCTTGGTGTAGCCCTGTCTCTTGAGCTTGCCGTCGTAATTCATGGTGTTGACTTTAGCTACTTCTACGCCGAAGATCTCTTCAACAGCCTGCTTGATCTCGGTCTTGGTGGCCTTGACGTCTACCTTGAAGCTGTACTTTCTCTCGGCTGCATCGTCCATACTTCTTTCAGTGATGATCGGTGCCTTTATTACGTCGTAAGGAGTCTTCATTATGCATATACCTCCTCAATCTTCTTTACTGCATCCTGAGTGAGGATGAAGCTTGTGCTGTTCAGGATCTCGTAAACATTCATCTGACCAACGTGGCTTACCTTTACTCCGGGGATGTTTGCTGCGCTCTTGACTACGGTTTCGTCGGAAGCTGCGGTGAGGATCAGAGCCTTCTTGGCTGCGCCTACGTTCTTCAGGAAGCTTACCATTTCCTTGGTCTTGGGAGCTTCGAAGCTGAGGCTGTCTACGATGATCATCTCACCGTCCTGAAGCTTGGAAGACAGAGCGGAGAACATTGCCAGTCTTCTTACCTTCTTGTTGATGGTGTATCTGTAGCTCCTGGGCTTGGGTGCGAATACTACGCCGCCGCCGATCTGAGAGGGGTCAGTGCTGTGGCCCTGTCTGTGACGACCGGTTCCCTTCTGTCTGAAAGGCTTGCGGCCGCCTCCGCGGACCTCGCCTCTGGTCAGAGCTGACTGAGTACCCTGTCTCTGGTTTGCCAGGTAGTTCTTGACTACTGCATGAACTGCATATTCGTTGGGCTCGATACCGAAGATAGCATCGTTAAGCTCGATGCTGCCGGCTTCGGATCCTGCCATGTTGAGCATTTTTACTTCTGCCATTTGACTTTTCTCCTTTCAGCCCTACTGACCCTTGACAGCGGTTCTGATCTTCAGGAGGCCGCCCTTGTTTCCGGGAACGGCGCCCTTTACAAGCATCAGGTTTCTGTCTGCGATAACTTTTACCAGAACCAGGTTCTGCATGGTGACTGTATCTCTTCCGGTTCTTCCGGGGCCTTCATTGCCCTTGAATACTCTGGAAGGATAGGTGGCAGCTGCAAGGCCGCCGGGCAGTCTCTTGTGCTTGGAACCGTGGGACATGGGTCCTCTTCTGTGGTGGTTCCTCTTGATGTTGCCCTGGGTTCCCTTACCCTTGGAAGTGCCGGTGATGTCCAGCTTCTGGCCTTCTTCGAAGTCAGCAACTGTGATCAGCTGGCCGAGCTCGTAGCTCTCGCCCTCTTCGGGTCTGAACTCTGCTACATGCTTCTTGACAGGAACGCCGGCCTTTTCGAAGTGGCCTTTCTCGGGCTTGATCTGTCTGCTTTCTTTCTTGTCTTCGAAACCGATCTGTACTCCATAGTATCCGTCGGTCTCAACTGTCTTGATCTGAGTTACGGCTACGGGGCCTGCCTCGATGACAGTTACAGGAATCACTTCTCCTGCTTCGGAAAAAATCTGTGTCATTCCAAGCTTTTTTCCTAAAATTGCTTTCATACTGTTTCCTCCTAAGTTCTTACAGCGGATTGCGTTCTGCAATCATACTAAGCACGTTAGTAATATATTTACTTTCGGTACTTACAGTTTGATTTCGATGTCCACGCCTGCGGGCATGTCCAGCTTCATAAGAGTGTCCATGGTCTTGGCGGTGGGCTCGACGATATCGATCAGTCTCTTGTGGGTTCTCTGCTCGAACTGCTCACGGCTGTCCTTGTACTTGTGAACCGCTCTAAGAATGGTTACGACTTCCTTTTCGGTGGGAAGAGGAATGGGGCCGGAAACTACGGCGCCTGTCTTCTTAGCTGCCTCTACGATCTTCTCTGCGCTGGCATCCAGTGCCTTGTGATCGTAAGCCTTGAGCCTGATTCTGATTTTCTGACTGCTCATTGTGTTGTTATCCTTTCTGTTTTGCTTACCTGAAGCGTTCTTTCGGGGAGCGCTTCGATTGATTTCGCACATTTTCGCTATTCTGTACGAGGTTGTTTTCTTGCCTGTTTTCTTTGAATTTTCAAAGGGTTCGGGGCTTTGTGGACGCGTCTTTGCAACTCATTTTTCAGCGTTACACGCTGCCTGGCGTTCCCTCTTCCTTTACTCAAAGAAAAAGACGCGAGAACTCCTTCGCCCGGCTCTCGGCCGGACAATTCTCCATCGAAATTCCCTGATAGCACAGCAACTTCCGATGTCCTGGCACAAAAGAGAAAGCCTCGCATTGCTTTTCTCTTTCGTAAGCAAGCTTTGATAATATACAACCACCAGGAGCAAAAAGCAAGTGTTTTTTCAAAGTTTTTTTAAGATTTTTTCAGGGCTCAAAAGGCCGTTTTTCAAGGCTTGCGGGATTTTTAACGAAAGGGGGATTTCGGGACTTCAATTGCTACGCACCCGGGTGTTTCATACCCCTCTAAATCTTGTGTAGGGCACCGATACGGACCACAATAGCTTGTTTTTTGGATAAAACAGAGAAAAACCGCCCTTTCAGGCGGCATTATCTGATAATAAATATTCACGAGAGATATTATCAGAATATTGTATAGCTAAACTTCTGTTTTTCAGATAAAAGCAGTGGCTGCGATATATTTATATGGTAGATCTGCCGTTTGAACAGCGAAGAAGCTACCGGAGCCACATGCCAAAGGGATAAAGTTGAAAATAAAAAAGTCTCCGGTGCGGGACCGGAGACAGGATATGCACATGGCATCAGACTGCGTTACTAAGCCTGCTTCTCGCAGAAGAGCTCTATGTCCTCTCCAAGAGGGCCGTAGAAGAAGGCTATTCTGGCGGGATCGCCAGCCAGCACCACATCCTTGGGTTCAATGCGGACGGTGCAGCCCAGGGCCCGGACCTTTTCAATGGTACCGTCTATATCGTCAGTGGCAAGGGCAAAGTGAGCCACTATGCCTGCGTCCTCTGCGGTCTTTCCGCTGTTCATGACCTCCACATAGCCTGCGCCTGTGTCCAGCATGCAGCCGGCAGCCCACTCCCTTTTCATGGTCAGACCAAGAACATCGCAGTAAAAGGCCTTGACCTGTTCGTACTCCTCCATGGAGGCGCACTTCATTGAAACGTGATGTATGCCTGTGATCATTATTTTCTCCTTTTATATATAATTGAATGATTTATTACATGCTCATGAGCCCGGCGGGGTCGCAAAGCCGGGTAGAAAGTCCTGAGCCGGCCCAACAGGCTAGTCAAGCATAGTCAGCATCATGTGGGCGTCATCTGCGGCCTTGACCTTGTCGTTGGCCTTGATAATGATGCCCTCCTCGTCTATGAGATAGGTGGTGCGGACCACGCCCATGTAGCTCTTTCCGTAGTTCTTCTTCTCCTTCCAGACATCGTAGGCCTGGATGGCGGTGAGCTCGGGATCCGCCAGCAGAGTGAAGCCCAGATCGTAGTTCTGCTCGAACTTCTTGTGGGAGGCCACAGAGTCCTTGCTGATGCCAACCACAACGGCGCCCTTTTCCATGAACTGCGGGAACATTTCAGAATAGCCGCAGGCCTGCTTTGTGCAGCCGCTGGTGTTGTCCTTAGGATAGAAATAAAGGATGAGCTTCTTTCCTTTATATTCGCTGAGGGTGTGTATGGTTCCGTTCTGGTCCGGCAGCTCAAACTCCGGAGCCTTTGTACCGACTTCAAGCATGATGTTGTCTCCTTTCAGGGGCCGGTCTGGGGTTCAGTTCCTCCACGGACCTCAGGTCAGCCGATATGACAGTTTTTTATATTCAGTACGATGAGTCACAGCTTTTGGCCATTTTCTGATGACTTAAAATAATAATACCATAAACGCTGTCACATAGCTGAATAAAAAGGCGTTATGAACTCAATTCACAACGTCTGATTGATGACTCTTTCTTAAATTATAGGAATTTGTGTCACAAAAGGGCTCTTTGAAGCTTTATGTTTCATGAAAATATGGCCTGCCAGGCCTGGTTTTGTGACTTGTCCAGGCCGATTCATCAATGCTGTCACAACAACACCTCGCTCAGTCTGGACCATGCACTGTCCGTGTATGAAAGAACGAATATGGGGAGCTCGTGTGCTGAATTCAGAAGAGCTCAGGCAGGTTATAACCCATGCGTTTACTGAATTCAAAGGAGTTCAGGTCTGCTATAGCAGCTCGGGGATCCAGCACTTTCCGGCGGGACGGTAGAACAGCTCGCTGAGAGCAGGCTCTGAATATACCCGAAGATAATGCTCCATGCCGGAGGTCAGAGGCAAATTGGGGAGCTCCTCTAAGAGCTCCCAACGGACTTCGCCCTCATCCGAGGAGCAGAGCTCACCGCTGAAATCCTCGGTGCTGTATAGAAATACGATGTACCGGCAGTCCTTTTCGCACCAGTGGGTGATGCCGCAGAGCCTTGGGCTTGCTATGGTAAGGCCTGTTTCCTCCTTTATTTCTCTTATCACCGAAGCTGTGATAGATTCGCCGGGCTCCACGTGACCGCCGGGAAAGGTGATGCCCGGCCAGTCGGGCTTTCTGCGGTCGATGACCACGACCCTTTCTCCGTCCCTTACCATGCACATATTCATGAGTATCGTGTTTTCTGAGCGTTTCATGGCTTTATTCGTCTATTCCGATGTTCTTGAGGAAGGCGTAGAGATGGCCTCTGTATGCCTCCGGGTCCGTGAGGACGGACATGGCGTGGGGCGCGTCCTCGATCAGGTGCAGTTCGCTGTAGCCTGCGGTGGCAGCCTGCATGTCCCTGCTGTGCTGAGGCAGGATAAAGTTATCCGCTGCGCCGTGTATGAACATGATGGGCACCTGATTGTCCTTAAGGCAATCTATTGGCCTCATGTCCTTATATGAATAGCCGTAGCGGAGCTTTGCTGCCGCCGAGGCCAGGTCTATGGCTGCGCCGGGAACGTGCATGGCGCTGGCGCCCTGCTTGAGCACATCCGCGATATTGCTGAAGCCGCAGTCAGCGACAACAAAATCCAGCTCAGGCTTCGATTCCAGGCAGGCTATTGAGGTGGCGGCGCCCAGGGATTCGCCGTGGATACCAAGGACACCCAGGGGGCCGAAGCGCTCTCTTGCATCCGCTATAATGGCCAGCAGATCCTTCCTCTCCCTTGCGGAATAAGTGCAGAAGGTGGGCTCGTTAAGACCGTGGCCACGAAGATCGTAAACGATCACGTCAAAGCCGTCGTCCAGATACATTTTGGCATATTTCAGAGCGCCGAAGCGGTTGTCCGTGTAGCCGTGGGATATGATGACCCAGCGGCCCCGCCCTTCGGGGTTCTTAAGGTGCTGGGCGTGAAGGATGTAGCCGTCGTAGCTTTCCACGGTGTAGTCTTCTTTTTCCAGGCGATCGTAGAAGCTGAGATCGTAGTGATCCTCCTGCCAGGCTCTGGCGTGCTCCAGGCTCTGCCTTATGATGCCCATGGTGTAGCCGGCCAGATACCAGCCGGTCCCCGCCAGAACGCAGAATAGTATGATTATTATTATCAGTAGCTTAAGCATTTTCCTGCCTCTCCAGACAGATATAGGCCAGCATGCGGTCCTTTTCCTTTGCGCGGCGGTGGGAGTAGTAGTTTTCAGCGTCGCAGACGGTACAGTCCCCGCTGATGGTGATGTTTTCCTCAGGTATGCCGCAGATCTTGAGGAGCTCATCGTTTATGGCTTTAAGGTCCACCAGGTACTTCTGCACTGGCTCAGGCTCCTGGCCTGAGCCAGCATCTGAAGCTGCCGGCGCCTCAAAGCGCAGGGGCTTTACAGCAGTCATCTCCTGGGCCCAGTAGTAGCGGTCGGTGAAGGCCTCTGCCACATCGCCG
>JAEEGF011185487.1_pt1 | contig 13821 bp, 8 predicted proteins | sample 9134171 | NCBI WGS metagenome assembly JAEEGF01 (sample SAMN16246542, study PRJNA631951) | gut metagenome | biome: gut microbiome; feature: rumen; material: AP-attached | host: Bos | place: Iran: Karaj | collected 2018-10
ATATCATGCCTGGAGCTTCTGTATTCTTTTATCAGCGTGTACAGTTCCAGCCTTGCTGAATGCGGATCGCCGTTGTTGCGAGAATTGAACTGCACATACTTTTCTTTGAGATCTCTGAATTCCTGAAGATTGGGATCTATCCTGAACAGGGCATCTTCATAATCAAACGTGTTCATAAGCCGGTGGAAATGCGGATCCATACGAAGATCTTGATGATAACGGATATTTGATAGATTGGACAGGACCAACCAACGGTACTTCTGTAGAATGTATACCTCATCAGAGACCGGAAGAGTGACAGGTTCATGACGTTCCATAGAAAGCTTGGCCTGGAGCTCACGGTCACGCTGGCGGTATTTCTTTATCAGCTGCCGGATATGATTGTCTATCAGGCGGGTTATCCATTGAATCACGTGAAAGGAATCCACAACGGGGATTGCATTGGGGAAATATTTCTCTACATAAGCGATATAGGGCTTGTACATGTCAGAAATAAGGTATCTTACAGATAATCTCTCCTCAATTGGAATTCCAGTGAAATAGGGCTCTGTGACATCATTTCTTCTACTGCGCAGCAGGTCAATCGGGTCACCGGTATGGAAGTCCTGTATGACCAGGGCGTACTTACAACGTTCATCCATATCTATGCAGACCTCATCAATAGAAATGGCATCTGTCAGAGGAAGACGGTCGAGTTTGACATACCTGTCGAAGACTTCGTGAGCATGGGAATCTGAAACATGAAACTTCTTGGCAATAGAGACCGATGTTTCCATAAGATTTCTATACGCGTCTACAATCAGCATATCCGTAGCGTTGGATGTGCGCCTGCGCTTGTTTACAAACTTGAAATTTTCGCTGATGTCATAAAGACACTCGGGATTAGTACAGCGCCATCGCCGCTGTTTCAGAATAATGATAAGCGAGTAGTTGTCCTGAAGAATAGGATGATTAACTTTTCGCTTTTTGACACCTCTTGAATACATCCTGTAGCCGCAGTTAGGGCAGTAATGAGCCACAGGTTTGGTTTCGATGGTGATAGTTTTAGTCTGACCTTGAATCTGGGTTTCTGTGATACAGAGGTCGCCATCTTCAAGGTCTAATAAATCTGTGATACTATTCATGTATCCTCCTTCTTTAGTGTATTTTCCGCAAAAAGTATCATACGAGAAGGAAGAAAGAAGGACAATGATCCTTCGAAAAAAAGAAACAGGATTAACCAACAGACTATGTTGATCAATCCTGTTTTTTTGCTATTTAAGGCTAAACCCTCACGAATAACCCTCAAACCAGACCCTCAAGTTTGCCCCTCACGAGCAACCCTCAAGAAAGACCCTCACGAAGGTAGCCCCTCATTAAAATCGATTACCCCATTTTTATTGGACACTTAAAGGTTCATAATTTCATCATGGAAACCAGGACAGCAGTTTTAAGCGGGAGGTCGTCATGATTCAGCATATTAATATCGATTATGTAGCAAACCAGAACATCACCTTTGGACTGATAGGCAGAGGTATACTTGGAAACAACAGAAACCTCAAAGATCTTTCTGATCATACAGTGATCATTGTAGCAGATGAGATCATGGACGAATCCGTGATAAGAGAGACTGCAAATGTGATAATTTCGAGAGGATGCAAGAATGTTGCTTTCTGTGGGGAGGCGTCAGAGGACCTTCGCAGCATTTTCACTGAAGAAGATCTTGAGATCAATGGATATGATGACTTTGCGGTCATGTGGGGGATAGAGGATATTGAAGCTCTTTCATATGAGGTATCCACCTGTTGGAATGAAGTTCTCATACTCTGCAGCAGCAAATCTATTGTAAGAGAATGCCAGGAATCATTAAAAGAAGTGGCATATTGAAGAAGGCTTGCGAAGTTATGCCAAAGCGCGCCGGCTATGGTATGATGGGATGTGTACGTAATAACCGCAGGAAATTATCGTTGAGATTTTAATATTGTTGAGGAGCATGATATGAATGGCGTAAAGGTATGGGAAGAAGCTGTGATTATTCCCACATACGAGGTGGGGGCAGCAGATAAGAATCCAATGTTTTTGGAAAAGAGGGTATATCAGGGCAGTTCAGGTAAAATTTACCCATATCCCTCGACAAATGAGATCAGCAGAACTAAGACAGATAAAAAGTGGAATGCTGTTTATCTTGAGAATGACTATCTGAAAGTCATGATCCTTCCGGAGCTTGGAGGCAGGATCCAGAGGGCATATGACAAGACCAATGATTACGACTTTGTCTATTACAACCATGTGATAAAGCCGGCTCTTGTTGGACTGACGGGGCCGTGGATCTCGGGAGGCATAGAGTTCAACTGGCCGCAGCATCACAGACCTACTACATACAGCCCGGTGGATCATAAGATTGTAGAAAACGATAACGGCTCTAAGTCTGTTCTCATCGGAGATGTGGACCAGATGTACGGAACCAAGGAGATAACAAAGTTCACCCTCTACTCTGACAAGGCATATATTGAGATAACGGGGCAGCTCTACAACAGAACCCCGCTCCCTCAGACCTTCCTGTGGTGGGCCAATCCTGCTGTATCCGTCAATGACTACACACAGTCTGTTTTTCCGCCCGATGTTCACAGTGTATATGACCATGGCAAAAGAGCTGTGTCCAGATTCCCTATTGCAACCGGGGAATACTACAAGCATGACTACAGTGAGGGAGTGGATATTTCACGGTATAAAAACATACCGGTGCCAACCTCATACATGGCCGAAAGGTCAGATTATAATTTTGTTGGGGGATATGATTACAGGAAAAAGGCAGGTCTTTTGCACGTTGCTGATCACCACGTTTCGCCCGGTAAAAAGCAGTGGACCTGGGGATGCGGTGATTTTGGAAAGGCGTGGGACAGAAACCTCACAGATGAGGACGGGCCTTACATAGAGCTCATGACAGGAATGTACTGCGACAACCAGCCTGACTTCACATGGCTTAAGCCCTATGAAGAAAAGGTATTTAAACAGTACTTCATGCCATATAAGTCAGTGGGACAGGTCAAAAATGCAAGCATAGACGCGGCGCTCAATGTTGAAGTCAGAGATGAGAGCACCGTGTATTTGTGCGTGTATGGAACATCTGTGTATGACAATGCAAGGATTGAACTTGAGACAGACGGCAAAGTGATCTATTCGGAAGAGACCAGAATCTCCCCGGTGGATATCTATGAGAAAGAGATAAAAGTGAGCGTTCCGGACAGGTACAAGCTCAGGACTACAATCTATTCCGGGGATAGAAAACTGGTTTCTTATCAGGAAAAAGACCAGGGAATACCGGAGCTGGCTGAACCTGCAAAGGCAGCAAAGCTTCCGGGGGATATCATTACAAATGAGGAGCTGTATCTCACCGGCCAGCACATTGAGCAGTACAGACATGCGACCTGGCTTCCTGATCCGTATTATTTAGAAGGCCTTAAAAGGGATGAAGGAGATATCAGAATAAATAATGCATACGGCCTTTTGCTGCTTCGAAGGGGGAGATTTGAACTGGCTGAGAAGTATTTCCGAAAGGCACTGGTGCGGCTTACAGCCATGCATCCAAATCCATATGACTCTGAGCCATACTACAATCTTGGCCTGTCACTCTTTTACCGGGAAAAGTATGACGATGCCTATGATGCCTTTTATAAAGCAACCTGGGTCAATGAGCTCCAGGAGATGAGTTTTTACTACCTGGCATCAATTGCATCGAGAAGAGGCGATTGGGAAGATGCCCTTGAATTCATAGAAAAGGCTCTGGTAAAGAATTTACACAACATAAAGGCAAGAGGCCTCAAGGCTGTGATCCTGTGTAAGCTTGGCAGAATCGATGAAGCCAGGGAATGGATCAGCGAAAATCTGAAGCTTGATGCCTTTGACTTTATGTCCATGAATATAATGGCAGGCATATGTGATTCTGATGCGTCACTTATCGGGGATTATCACAGCATCACAAGAGATTTTCATGAAACATATCTTATGGTGGCGAGAGATTACGCTGAGAGCGGATTGTATGAGGAGGCGGTAAAAGAGCTTTCTCTGTACCCGGGAGATAATCCCATGATCCACTACTATAAAGGCGCTTATCTTAAGAAGCTTGGCAGAGACGATGAAGCGATGGAGGAGTTTAAGAAAGGTGAGAAGAGCGACAGTGCTTACTGCTTCCCCAACAAGCCTGAGGATATCTGTGTATTAAATGCTGTGATAAGCGAAGACCCAAATGCCGCAAAGGCAAGATACTATCTTGGGTGTCTTTATTATGACAGGCTTCAGTATGACCTGGCAGTCAATTTGTGGAAGGAATCAGAGGATATCGACAACTCCTTCCCGACGCTTCTGCGCAATCTTTCTATCGCATCATATAACAAGCTTGGCGATAAAGAAAAAGCAGTGTCGTATCTTAAGCGGGCATTTGAACTTGATAAGTCGGATGCCAGAGTGTTCCTGGAACTGGATCAGCTCCTTCAGAAAATGCAGGTTTCACTGGAAGAACGCTACAGGCTCTATCAGGAGAACATCTCCCTTATCGAAAAGAGGGATGATCTTTATACAGAGTACGTAACTCTTTTGAACAGTATGGGTAAGCATGAGGAAGCTTACAGGTTGATCACCGGGCATTCCTTCCAGACCTGGGAGGGTGCAGAAGGAAAGATAACAACGCAGTTTAAGCTATCGCTCCTTGAGATGGCAAGAAAGTGCCTTGGAGATAACAATGCATCTCGTGCCAGAGAACTTCTGAATGAGGCTCTTTCCTATCCTGAAAACCTCGGTGAAGGAAGACTTGAGGGCACTAAAGATAATCATATTTACTATAACCTTGGACTTGCCTGTGAAATGCTCGGTCAGGAAGAGGAGGCAGGAGAGTGCTTTAAAAAGGCTACTGAGGGGGCAATGGAAGTGGCCGGAATGATGTATTATTACGATCAGCCTGCAGATATGATCCTGTATCAGGGACTTGCCTTTGAGAAGCTTGGAGACAAAAAAGCTGCCAACTCAAGGTTTTACAGACTGCTTGATTTTGGAGAACAGCATATAAGAGATAAGTTCGTGATGGATTACTTTGCGGTATCAATGCCGGATATGTCAGTATTTGATGCGGATATGGACAGCAAAAATGCAGCACATTGCTACTATGTGATGGGACTTGCCAACATAGGGCTTGGAAACAAAGAACTTGCACTTCAGAACTTTGATAAGGTTCTTGACCTGGACCTTGCGCATCAGAATGCGATTATATATCGCAACATGGCAGGAGAAATTGAGATACAATAATGCACTAAATATCGTATAATAATTATATCATCAGCTGCCATAGGTTTCTGAGTAAAAAGCTGACTGTTATGGAGGGCAGAGGTTGAAAAGAACGCTGATAATATCAATAAACCTTCTGATAATGGGGTTCATTCTGTTCTTTATCATAAGGTATGCGAATACCAAGGCAGAAGAGAGCGAGAAGAATGGGGTCATCGCCTTTGAAAAGATGACCATTACCACCAATCAGATCATAGCCAACTACCTTGAGGATGAGCAGCATCTCTGTGATATATGGGCGAACTATATCAACCGATCTGCACAAGAAGGGGCAGCCATGACTGCCTCAGAGGCGATAGCTTTTATCAAGAAGGCACAGATATTACGTGAGGTTGAAGGGCATCTGATCTTTCTTGACAGTCCGGAGCGGACAGGAATCTCTACCAGGGCTAAGGTATCTGATCCCAATGATTATACGGTTTCATACAAGAATATAAAGATCTTCGATAATGTGGGAGATACCGTTAAATCCAATGATGTGGTCAACCTTACAAGAGCATACACAAACCCTATGAACGGCGTGCAGTCCATTGCATTTTATAATTTTGTGACGGTTTTGGATGAAGAAGGCGGTGGAGATAAAGATGTACTTCTGATGCGGGTTGTTCCCCTGAGCAGTCTTGAACAGAAGCTGATCTTCCTCAAAGGCGAGTACGAGAATGTTGAGATAAGCCTTGTGGATAAAGAGGGAAATTACGTTGTCCACGGCAAATCCTTTAAGAACAGCAATTTCTTTGAGTACTACAAATCATATAATGAAGCCAGTGCAGAGGAATATGGACAGGTGATCAAAGAGGTCACCGGCGGGACCGGCTCCATGATAATCAAAAATGTCAAGGGAGAGAATTGCATCTTATCATACACACCTCTCGAGATCATGAAGACATGGTTCCTATTGGCATATATACCGGAGAATGACCTTCTGGCAAACAGGTCGATAGACTGGCTGCTGTTGGGGATAGCAACGCTGGGCTTTTTAGCTCTTTTGATATTCAATTACATTGTAATGATGATATACAACCGCAAGCTTTCGGAGGCTGCACTGCAGGCAAACCAGGCCAATGAGGCCAAATCCTACTTCCTGTCCACCATGTCCCATGATATCCGTACGCCCATGAACGCGATACTTGGCCTGAACGAGATGATCCTCAGGGATTCAGGTGATGACAACGTAAGAATGTTTTCAGAGAGCATTAGAACTGCGGGAAGAACGCTTCTGGGCATCATCAACGATATACTGGATTTTTCCAAGATAGAAGCCGGAAAAATGGAAATAATAAACGTGGATTACAGTGTGGCTTCTCTTCTTAATGATCTTGTGAACATGGTGCAAAAGAAGGCGGAAGACAAGGGGCTTTCTTTTAACCTGGATATAGACAGGGACATTCCCATGACCCTTAACGGCGATGAGATAAGGATCAAGCAGGTCATCATCAATATCCTCTCAAACGCCGTAAAATATACCAAGCAGGGCTCCGTAACCTTTTCAGTGCATGCCCAAAAGCATCAGGAGAAGCCGGACGTGGTGGTACTGATGGTCAGCGTTTCGGACACCGGTATAGGAATAAAACCCGAGGATCTTGGCAGATTGTTTGCGGCTTTTGAGCGTATTGATGAAAAGATAAACAGGAACATCGAGGGCACCGGTCTTGGTATGGCTATTACACAGAGGTTCTTGGACATGATGGGCAGTCATCTCGAGGTTCAGAGCAAATACGGAGAGGGCTCAGTCTTTTCTTTTGACCTGGAGCAGAAGGTGGTTAAATGGGATTCCATCGGAGATTTCGAGGAGGCCTTCAAAACTTCGCTTCGTGAGAGAAAGAACTACCATGAGAAATTCACTGCTCCGGAAGCCAGAGTTCTTGTGGTTGATGATACCCCTGTTAATCTTACCGTGTTCGTTAACCTGCTTAAGAGGACGGGACTTCAGATCGATACGGCAGAAAGCGGTGATGAATGCATATCACTTTTTGAAAAAAGGCACTATGACGCTATCTTCCTTGACCATATGATGCCGGATAAGGATGGCATTGAGACCCTGATGGAGATGAAGGCAATAAAGGATAGTCCTAATACAGGGACGCCGGTAATCTGCCTTACGGCCAATGCAATATCAGGTATGCGGGAAGTTTATACAAGGGCAGGGTTTGACGATTACCTCACCAAGCCCATTGATGCGGAAAAGCTGGAGGCGATGCTTTTACAGTATCTGCCTGGGGAAAAGGTAGCACTTACTGAAGGTGACCCTGAGAAAGATGTCGCAGCTGCAAGCGATGACAATGAGCTTCCGGGCTTTTTGTATGACCTTAAGGAGCTGGATATTGAATCGGGTATTGATTATTGCGGGGATAGCGAGGACTATCTGATGGCCCTTGAGATGTACCTTGAAAGCGTAGAAAAGAAGGCTGATGAGATTGAGAAATACTGGGCAGAAAGAGATATAAAGAATCTGACCATCAAGGTCCATGCCCTTAAGAGCTCGTCCAGATCGATAGGTGCGCTAAAGCTAGGCGAATTTGCCGCAAGGCTTGAAAAGGCCGGTAACAGCGGTGATCTGGAAACTCTGGAAAAAGAACTTCAAGAACTGTTATCCGTATACAGGCAGCTGGGAAGGGACCTTGAACCTTTGAAAGACCTGGAATTGTTGGATACATGATAATCTGAATTCATTTATGAAAATAAAGGACTGACATAAGGAGGAAATGCATATGAAAAAGAAATTAAAAACAATCTTTTCTTTGAGTATGGCAGCAATGCTTCTTTTGCAGGGCTGTGGAAGCCCAAAGAATACACAGACAGGGTTCGTTCCAAAATACGACAAGGACACTGAGTTTTCGCTGACTGTTGCGGGAAGCTATTCTAATTTTGAGTCCCTTGAAGCTGAGTTTGAGCGCTTTTATGAATACTATCCCGGTGCAAGCATGCAGTATGTGACCATGGATGATTACAGCAATGTCATATCCAGTGCTCTTGTAAACAATGAGCCGCCGGATATCTTTACGACTAACAGTGCCATGATCGGTAATGACAAGTATGACGACCTGTTTGCTGCCTGTGAGGTCCTGTCTGATTCTTCGCTGGATATTGACTATTCCTGTATCAGAGATTCACTGATACGTACTACGGATTCCGGAGAGGTCCTTATGCTCCCGATCTTTACAACCTCTTACGGAATGCTGGTAAATATGGATATCTTTGAAAAAGAGGGACTGAAGGTTCCCACTAACTTCAAGGAGCTTGTTTCAGTATGTGAGAAGCTTAAAGCTGCCGGATATGAATCTCCGATGATGGGAGCAGACAGATTCAGCGGCTCCGGTCTGTTTAACTGCTTTGCCTATCCGATGTACGCCTACAATGTTATACAGAACAGTGATAAGGTCGATGCTCTGAATGCTTTCGAACCATCATCGGCAGAACTTATGCGTCCATCGCTGGAGAGACTCTATGAATTTGTCAACTCTGACTGTATAGATCTGGCCAAATGTCAGGAAGAGATCACAGATGAATACGATCAGGTGATCATGAGATTTTTTGAGGGCGATGTGCCTATGATGTTCGCCACCGGTGATGTGGTTTCGGGAACGGCCAAGCGTGAGAGCAAGTCCGATGCCTTTTCTGCAAATCCGTTTAAGTACAGGTTTTTCACCGTCCCTGCAGATGATGACGGCGGATATTTTATCAATTCCATCAGCATCTGCTTTTCCGTTAACAAGAACAGCAGAAACATCGACATGGCCAATGAATTCATGCGGTTTCTGATCAGCCAGAAAGAGCTTGTCAACATGGCCAGCTTAAAGCGCCTGATTACTCCCGTGGATGATTTTTCTTCTGATGAACTCTATTCTGCACTTGCGGATATTCCTGATGACAGGAGCTTCAGTGACAAAGAAACCGGCCTGATGGACCCGGCTGTCAGACAGTTCAGGGCTGCTATTTACGCAGTTGGCAATGGTACAATGACAGTGGACGAGGCTATAGCTGCCTATGGAAATATTCCGGAAGAGTAAAGAAAAAATACTGTTGACAAAAAAGTTTTGGACTTCTATACTTTAACCTAATAAACCGATGCGGGAGAGTGAGTAACCGATACGTGAGCATCCCAGCTAGTCGCAGATGGTGAGAGTGCGATATGCAGCGTAACGGCGAATGGACTTCCAAGGGCAAACAGAAAGGGTATATTACCCGAGTATGGGCGACGGGGCAGACTCCCCGTTATCAAAGGTCAGCATATGTTTGTATGCGCTAAGAGGGCGTCATGGACGCCAAGCAGGGTGGCACCGCAGATGATTATTTTATCTGTCCCGGCATTTTTATAATGCATGGGGCAGATTTTTTTTTGAAGATAAGGGTCTGCTCCAAAACGCAGCTTCCGGTAGTGTGAAGCAAATTATGTAAACAGTAGACCGACCTAAGGAGGAAACAAAATGAAAAAATCACAGATCACAAGAAAACTAATGTCACTGGGAATGGCAGCAGCTCTTACAGTTTTAGCCGCAGGATGCGGAGCTTCAGACTCCGGTGCTGCAGCAGAAGATGCGCAGTCAGCAGCAGGAGTTAAGGAGTACAAGATCGGCATCTGCAATTATGTGGACGACGCATCACTTAATCAGATCGTAGATAATATCGAGAGTGAGCTTGATGCAATTGCTGCTAAAGAAGGTGTGAAATTCAACGTCAAATACGACAATTGCAATGCTGATGCCAATGTTCTGAATCAGATCGTAGCCAATTTCCAGGCTGACAATGTGGACCTGATGATCGGAGTGGCTACACCTGTTGCCATGGCTATGCAGGGTGCTACCGACGGACAGGATACCCCTGTAGTATTCTCCGCTGTATCAGATCCTGTATCAACCGGCCTTGTGGCTTCACTTGAGGCTCCGGGAGCCAATATCACAGGCACATCGGACATGCTTAACACAGAGGCGATCATGAACATGATCCTTTCTGCTGATCCTGATATAACAAAGGTTGGACTTCTCTATGATGCAGGTCAGGATGCATCCACCACAGCAATCAAAGATGCCAAGGAATTTCTTGCGGCACACAATATAGAGGTCATTGAGCAGACCGGTACCAACGTGGAAGAGGTTACTCTTGCAGCAAACGCACTGGTCTCCGAAGGGGCAGAGGCTGTATTTACCCCTACAGACAATACCATTATGACGGCAGAACTCTCTATCTATGAGATCTTCCGCAACGCTGGCATCCCTCATTACTGCGGTGCAGATTCATTTGCACTTAACGGAGCTTTCCTGGGATTTGGTGTGAACTATGCAGACCTGGGAAAAGAGACTGCTGATATGGCAGCAGAGATCCTTCTCAAGGAACAGGATCCCGGTAGTGTGCCCGTTAAGACCTTCGACAACGGTATCGTGACTCTCAACGAAGAAATGATGGCAGCTCTTGGCATGGACATGGATAGTGCGCAGAAAACCTTCGGAGATTATGCATCTTCCATTCAGACTATCAAGACCGCAGAAGATTTTTAATGATACAACAGAGGTTATAAAGAAATGACGTCCCTTATTCAAACTGCTGTTGAGCTGGGGCTTATCAGCTCGCTTACAGTATTATCCTTATATTTGAGTTATACCATGCTGAATGTCTGTGATCTTTCCACAGACGGAGCGTTTACTTTGGGTGCTGCAGTGGGAGCAGTGGTGACATTATTCGGGCATCCCTTTCTGGCTCTGCCTGCAGCGATGCTGACAGGTATGTTATCCGGTTTTGTTACAGCTCTTTTGCAGACCAGGATGGGTGTTGACAGCCTTCTGGCGGGCATTACCGTTAATACCGGTCTGTATTCCATTAATATTGCGGTCATGGGCAGATCTTCCCTGCTGAATCTTAACAGTTCCGACAGCATCTTTTCATATGCATCTGATCTGATGGAAGGAAGTGCGCTTGACCCCTATGCAAAACTTATAGCGATAGCCATTATAGTCATGCTGGTGATGATCCTGATCGTAGCATTTTTAAGGACCAGGCTGGGACTGGCCATCAGAGCCACAGGAGACAATCCGGATATGGTCAGATCTTCTTCGATCAACACTGTGGCCATCACCATTACGGGACTTTGCCTGTCCAATTCACTGACAGCTCTTTCGGGATGCCTTCTGGCTCAATATAACAAGGCAGCCAACATTGATATAGGAACCGGTATGCTCACCATTGCCCTTGCATCCCTGCTTATAGGAAGACTCTTTTTCAGAAATAAGGGCGTGGGCCACGGCGTTATAGGTGCAGTGATCGGAGCCATATTCTTCAGACTGGTGTATACAATGGCCTTAAGGCTCAACATGCCTGCATTTATGCTCAAGCTGGTATCCTCCGTTATTGTCATACTGGCAATCAGCGGACCTTACTTCCTGGGTAAGCTGAGGAAGAAAGGAGGAGACAATGCTTAAACTTCAATCTGTAAGCAAGACCTTTGGAAAGGGCACGGTCAATGAAAAGAAGGCCCTTGGCAATATAACTCTGGATGTGAAAAAGGGAGATTTTATCAGCATCATAGGTTCAAACGGAGCGGGCAAATCCACTCTTTTAAATGCCATAAGTGGTGTGTTTGGAGTAGACAGCGGAAGCATCATGTTGGACTGCGTAGATATAACAAGGATGTCAGAGCACAAAAGAGCTACTGTAATAGGCAGGCTCTTTCAGGATCCCATGAAGGGTTCAGCACCATCCATGAGCATCGAGGACAATCTGTACCTGGCATCAGGTAAAAGAGGCTGGTTTTCCCATATGACAAGTGCCGACAGAAAAGAATTCCGAGAAAGATTATCGCTTCTTGAAATGGGACTGGAGGACAGGATGAAGCATCCTGTAGGACTGTTGTCCGGAGGCCAGAGACAGGCACTGACTCTATTGATGGCCACCTATAATGTACCAAAGCTGCTGCTTCTGGATGAACACACGGCTGCACTTGATCCGGCAACTGCTGAAAAGGTTCTGGCCATAACCAAAGATGTCATAGAAAAGAACAAGATCACCTGTCTTATGATAACCCACAATATGCAGTCTGCCCTTGAGCTGGGCAATCGTACCATCATGATGAATGACGGTGAGATAATATATGATGTTGAAGGAGAACAGAGGGCGAAAACCACTGTTGAAGATCTGCTTCAGCTCTTTAAGGACAAAGCCGGAGAGAGGCTGACCAATGACAGGATGCTGTTGTCTTAAGAACGGCAGTCAGATAGCAGAATAAAAGGGTTACGAAATAAGCCGATTGGCCAGGTTTCGTAACCCTTTTGTTTTAATTAATTCTGAGAAATACTGTCAATTTCGCTAAGCTCATCATCTGAGAAGGAAATGTTCTCAATGGCCTTGATGTTATCCAGAATCTGTGAAGGCTTGGAAGCACCAATGAGGACAGAGGTAACATATCCATCCTTTAATATCCAGGCAAGGGCCATTTCAGCCAGAGTCTGTCCGCGCTTTTTGGCGATCTCATTAAGAGCTCTTACCTTGTTTAGCTTTTCCTCACTTATGCGTGATTCATTAAGGAATCTTCCGTCTGTGCGGACTCTGCTGTCTTCCGGGATACCATTGAGATATCTGTCGGAGAGAAGACCCTGTTCAAGAGGTGAGAAACAGATGATTCCCTTATTAAGCTCTTTGGCCTTTTCTTTAAGTCCGTTTTTCTCAATAGTTCTGTCAAAAATATTGTAGCGATTCTGATTGATCACGAAGGGCACATGAAGCTCTGAAAGAATCTCTGATGCCTTTTCCATGGTGGGACCATCATAGTTTGATATGCCCACATAAAGAGCTTTTCCGCTTCTGACAATCTGTGCCAGCGCTTCCATTGTCTCCTCAAGAGGAGTCTCAGGGTCCGGTCTGTGATGATAGAAGATGTCTACATACTCAAGGTCCATTCTCTTAAGGGACTGATCAAGACTGGAAATGAGATATTTGCGGCTTCCCCATTCGCCGTAGGGGCCGGGCCACATATAGTAACCTGCCTTGGTTGAGATGATCATCTCGTCTCTATAGGCTGACATCTCTTCCCTGAGTATCTTGCCGAAGTTGATCTCGGCGCTTCCCTCTGCAGGGCCATAGTTGTTGGCAAGATCAAAATGTGTGATGCCATTGTCAAAGGCTGTGAAACACATATTCTTCATATTATCAAAATTACCTGTGTCACCGAAATTGTGCCATAAGCCCAGTGAAACGGCAGGAAGCTTAAGTCCGCTTGCACCGCATCTGTTGTACTGCATCTTTTCATATCTGGATTCATTTGCTGTATACATGGTAACCTCCCTTATACATAGATGATTTTTTACTCTGTAAAGAGAATAATACTTGAAGTTAACTTCAAGTCAAGGATTATTTATGACTTCTTGAACGCAAATAGGAAAATTCAGGAATCTATACTTTTTTGAATGATACGGGCATGTGCATTGACCGGGATAAATTTCAGAACCGCTTTGAGGACGCTTGCGCTCCCCTCGCCTCGCAGCGGTACTAATACCTTGAGGAACAGGTATTTAGTACCGG
>JAEEGF011355966.1_pt1 | contig 13821 bp, 10 predicted proteins | sample 9134171 | NCBI WGS metagenome assembly JAEEGF01 (sample SAMN16246542, study PRJNA631951) | gut metagenome | biome: gut microbiome; feature: rumen; material: AP-attached | host: Bos | place: Iran: Karaj | collected 2018-10
CGGCCATAGCGTACAGATACTGATAGTGGTAGTGGTTGGCCTCCTGACCGAGCAGGACACGGAGATTATGCTTCTCGAAATAGGTGTCTTCCCACGTTGCGGTGTTCGAGGTCGTCAGATTGCGGCGCTGGCTGTCAATCATCTGCAGTTGGGGGTAGCCCGTAGCGTTGTTGTGGGCTTCCTTCGACCAGTAGCGGCGGCTCTCGACGAACTTGAGCTCAGCGGCATTGGTGGTCTTCAGTGTCAGCTGCTTGATGGGCTTCCACTCCAGGTAGAAGTTAGCATTGACGAAGTAGGTCTTCTGCCACTGGTCGTCGTAGGCTGCCGTGGCGCGGGGGTTCGAGTTAGAGTTCTCGGGAATGTTCGAGTTGAAGTTACCCTTCTCGTCATAGGCAGGCGTCCAAGGCAGGATGGTCATACCGGCGAAGGCAGGGTTAGAATAGTAGAGCGACTGCATCGGCACGTCGTTGGCCTCGGTGTAGCCCAGGTTGACGCGGGTGCCGGTCTTCAGGTTCGAGAGTATCTCGTGGTCTACGTTGATACGACCCTGCATACGCTCGAAGTCGACACCGTAGTAGATACCGTCGGTCTTGTGATACGACAGTGAGTTGTAGTACTTGGTCTTGGCAGAGCCACCCGACATGGTAATCTCATACTCCTGAGTCTTGCCGCGACGGGTGAAGTGGTCCATCCAGTTCGTCTGCTCACGGCTCAGCAGCTCGTAAGGACGATAGTAGCTGGCACCAGCAGTAGGGTTGTCGGGATCCTTGCCGGCATTGATGACGGCGTCGCGCTGATACTGCAGCAGCTCCTGACCGGTCATCACACCGAAGTCGTTGTCGTTAGCCAGCGACGACACACCGTACTTGGCACGCACCGTGAACTGGCTCTTGCCTTCCTTACCGCTCTTGGTGGTAATCAGAATCACGCCATTGGCAGCACGTGAACCATACACAGAAGCAGCGGCAGCGTCCTTCAGCACCGTAATCGACTCGATATCATCGGGGTTGATGGTAGCAATCGGGTTAGCGCCGTTTTCGTTCACCATCTCGTACTCATCACCACTCATGACGGGTATACCGTCCACCACGTACAACGGGTTGTTACCAGCGTTGATAGAGCTGGTACCACGGATGCGGATGCTCGAGCTTGAACCGGGCTGGCCACTCTGCTGCGTAATCATCACACCAGCAAGCTTACCACCCAGCATCTTGTCGAGTGAAGTAGCGGGAATGTCGGCTATCTCGCCGCCAGAGACGGTCGTGATAGAACCCGTCTTGGCCTCGCGGCGCTGGGTACCGTAACCTACGACAATCACGTCGTCCAGCGTCCTTTCGTCCTGTACAAGGACTACCCGCATACCATTCCTGGCCGTCAGCGTCTGAGGCTCGTAACCCACATACGAAATCGTAATCTGGGTCTTGCCGGCAGGCATGGTCAGCGAGAAGCGACCGTTTACATCGGTTAACATACCGACCTTGTTACCCACGATGCGGACGGCTGCACCAATGATGGGCTGGCCGTCTTCCTGTGAGACTACAGTACCGTTAACCTGTGTCTGTGCAAGAGCTTCTCCCATGAAGAGCAGCATACTTGCCAAAAACAATGTTAATCTTTTTTTCATAATCTCTCTCGTTTTTTTGTTTATAATTAATAAGAAAAAATATTCTTCACTCGCGCGTACCTATATATTATTAAGGCCGCCTCCTCGCCGAAAGCACTTCGCTAAAGTACATTTCAGCTTGCAAAGGTAATATATATAATTCAAAAAAACGAATAATTTTATTAAAAAAACACATTTTGCGCTCCCTTATTAACAAATCTCTCCCAAATTGTTGGTTTTTTGTTGCATTTTCCTTCATTTAAGTCAAAGAGTTGGACATGGGCCGAAATTTCGACCCTTGTAACACGTGAGCGCAAATTTGCGCCCACATGGTACAGTATGGTACAGATGGCAGATGGCAGTTTCTTCTGAGGAAGGTATGCGGTTAGAATAGAGAAATCTGTATAATAATATTTTACTATATATAATATATATATATTATATATAGTAAATGTTTGAAGTAAGATATAGCATACCGTTCACGAGAAAACTGCCATCTGACATCTGTACCAACTGCCATCAGCCGCAGTGTCAATCAAGGTCAAGAGAGACCTAAGTAAACCCAGCAAGTATCGTAATGAAAAGCCGAGTCTACCCCGTCAAAAACCGCGGATGATGGGTGGCGCAAGGCGGCGGCGAGGCCAGGGGGAGCTCGAACGGGTGGCGTAGCTCCAGCGCGTAGGCTTGTGCTGCTCGTCGAAGGCGGCGAACTCCTCGAAGGAAGAGGCGGGAATACCCTCGCCCAGCAGCATCACCTTGTCGTAGATGGCTTTGCGGCTGGGGGCATTGAAGGGACTCTGGTTGCTGCGCATCATGCTCTCCTCCGTAGGCCGGTAGACACCTAAGGCGTAGGTGAAGGCACCCTCGTAGCACCCTATGCTCTCGGCAGCAAAGCGGCTGTCGCCGATGAATGGCGACCAAAGTACGCTGGCTTTGTCGTCGGACAAGTCGGCATTGATCATCCAGCCCCACTCGTGATAGCGACGCAACTGGCGCGCAGTCTTGTCGTCGGGTGCTCCGTAGTGCTCGTAGCCGTACTCGTCGGCCAGTTTGGCAAAGCCGTGGCCTATGGTCTCGTGCACCAGTACCTGACGGAAAGTCTCGCCGCCGACACCGTCGATGAGGGCACAGAGCGAGACGGAGAACTGGCGGGGCTGCAAGGTATCCTCGTCGAGGAGCAGCATGGTGACGCCATTATGGCCGTTGCTGTTGAGAATGACGACGGCCAGGGCATTCTCGGTGTCTATGCTGTCGACCTTGTTCAAATACGCTGCCACCTTGTCGGCATCGAAGTCGATGCTGCTCGAAATGTTGCTGGGCAGGGTGCTGAAGGCTGTGGTACAGTCCTTGCCGACCCCCCGGCTGCGCGAGACAGCGGTGACGGCATAGACATCGAAATAATCGCGCAGGGTGCGGACAGGCTCTTCGCTGAACAGGTTCTCGCAGGTCTGGTGCATCACCTGATCGTAGGTGCCGTCAGCTATGTCGATGTCGGCAAAGCCGTCGCCCATCAGCACGATGGGGATGCCGCGTCCGACAGTTGCCTTCTGCAGGCGGGTGACGGTGCCGTCGGCCGAGAAGTCTGACGACTCATATTTCCCGGCGATGCCTTTCTGATAGACGAAGGCCGTGTCGAGCCCCATCCACCCTGGTTCGTTGTCAGTGGGGAGCGTCAGTATGAAGAGTGCCACACGTCCGTCGGCCGTCGTGTTGGGGTCCAACCTAATCTGATGCGTAGAGCCTTCCCGCTCGGCACGGGTCAGGCGCGACTGACCGGCCCAGTGAATCCAGTTGTAATCAGTGAACCTGATGCCCATGTTGTCGGCTTCTGTGGTGTTCGACTTGAAATCGAGCACCAGCGTCCCGCCTTGGGCATCTACCGTGTACTCCTTATGGTTGAAGATGGCGTACTTGGCACTCTGGATAAGGCTCACGTGAGTGGTCTCGCCCCCCGACTTGAGCATGAGCTGAGCCGTGCGCGTAGTCTTGGTTCTGTTAGTTGAAGCCGTGGTGACGGTGATGGTGATGTTGTCGCCGGCACTGCCTTTCTTGGGCGAGAACACAAGCCAGTCGGCCGCGCAGGAGGCTGTCCAGTCGGCCGTTGCCTGGAAGGTGATGGTCTTCTTCTCGTTCACCACGGGCGGCATCTCCACCATCACCCCCGAAGTGATGGTGATGGAACTGCCGCCGTTGTCGTCCTTGCACCCGGCAAGCACGACAACGGAGAGCAAGCAAGCCAACGCCTTGCCTATGAACGTCTTAATTGTCAATTATCAATTGTCAATTGCCAATTACTTAACGAGTACGACCAAGTATTTGCTGGTCGACCAGAACAGCTGCGGGTCGGTGATGCGCAGCACATACTGCTTGTTGGCATCGCGCTGCAAGGTGTAGGCACTGGAGGGATGCGTCGTCAGAATCTTGGCCGACGAGGAGTAGAGCTTGATTTCCTTATCGACACGTATGTCAATCTTCGTAAAGTACTCCTTGTTGAAGCTCGACTGCAGCACCTTGCCGTCGACCAGTATCTGCTGCTCCTTCAGTTCGCTCTTCGTACCGAACACAAACCAGGCAGTGTTCAGCTGCTTGTCCTGTGCTGAGATGGTCTCGGCACGCTGGTTGGACTCGGCGGTCAACTCCTTCACGTCGGTGTTCAGGTTGGCCACCTTCTCGTCCAGGTCCATGATCTTGACTTCCTTCTCGTCCAACTGGGCACGAAGGTCCTGCAACTGCTGGTCTTTCTCCTCTAACTGCTGCGTCATGCTTTCCACCAGCTTGCGCAGGGCGTCACTCTTCACGCTGCTCTCGCGCAACTGCTGCTTCAGCTTGTTAATCAGTTCCTTGTTCTGCTGCATCGTGCTCTGGATGAACTGTATGTTCTCCATGATGCGCTGTTTCGAGTTGGAACCCTCACCGCTCTTGGCCACGGCTACGCGGTTCTGGGCCTCGGAGATGGCACGGAATCCGTCCTCAATCTCCGAGAACGTGCTCATCATGTCGTTAATCTCGTTGTCCTTCTGCGTAATAATCTGATTCAGGGAATCAACACGCTGCATGGCTGCAAAATCAGCCTTCGACTGTTTCTGTTCGCAACTGGCCATAGCCAGCAGGCAAACACCAAAAATCATTACTTTCTTCATAACTATTTTATTTACTTAATTCTTAATTCCTGCAAGGACTATTACAATCTCACCTTTCGGCTCGTGCTCCTGGAAATGGGCGATGACCTCGGCCAACGAGCCGCGCACACTTTCCTCGTGAACCTTGCTGATTTCGCGGCAGACGCTGACCTGACGGTCTTCGCCGTAAGCCTCGGCAAACTGCTGCAGCGTCTTCACCAGCCGGTAGGGCGACTCGTAGAATATCATGGTGCGCTCCTCCTCGGCCAGACTTTGAATCTTTGTCTGACGACCCTTCTTCTGGGGCAGGAACCCCTCGAAGGCGAAGCGGTCGCAGGGCAGTCCGCTGCTGACCAGTGCTGGCACGAAAGCCGTAGCACCTGGCAGGCACTGCACCTCTACCCCAGCCCTAACGGCCTCGCGGACAAGAAAGAATCCGGGGTCGCTGATGCCTGGTGTGCCGGCATCGCTGATGAGTGCCACGTTCTCGCCCGCCAACAGACGGTTGACAACGCCAGCCGACGTTCCGTGCTCGTTGAACTTGTGGTGCGACATCAGCTGGTTCTTGATTTCAAAATGCTTCAGCAGAATGCCCGACGTCCGGGTATCCTCTGCCAACACCAAGTCCACCTCTTTTAATATACGGATGGCTCGCAGTGTCATATCTTCCATATTGCCTACAGGGGTAGGAACAATATACAATATGCCCATTTCGGATGCAAAGATAACAAAAAAAGGTAAATATCTTCCTACGGCAGCAAATTTTTCACGATTCACTCTACACTTTTCACTTTTTTTTCGTAATTTTGCACTATGAACAACAACATCAATGGTGAACCACACCGCCCCGGCCGCATCGAAGTAATCTGCGGTTCCATGTTCTCGGGCAAGACCGAAGAGCTCATCCGACGTATGAAGCGTGCGAAGTTTGCCAAGCAGAAGGTGGAGATCTTCAAACCGGCTATCGATACGCGCTATTCCGATAACGACGTGGTCAGCCACGACCAGAACGCCATACCATCAACGCCCGTTGAGACATCGTCGAGCATCCTCTTGCTCTCTTCCGACATCGAGGTGGTGGGCATCGACGAAGCACAGTTCCTCGACATGGGATTGGTCGACGTCTGCAATGAACTGGCAAATCGTGGTGTGCGTGTCATCGTCGCAGGTTTGGACATGGATTTCCGCGGTGTTCCTTTTGGCCCAATGCCTGCCTTGTGTGCCATTGCCGACGACGTCACAAAGGTTCATGCCATCTGCGTGCGCTGTGGCAACCTGGCCTATCTGAGCCATCGACTTGTGCAGAACGACAAGCGCGTGCTCTTGGGCGAAAAGATGGAGTACGAGCCACTCTGCCGCGACTGCTATCAACAAGCCGTCAAGAAAGAGGCATCATCGCCGACCATTTGAACCATTCTAAACCCTTCAAAACCCATCATAACCCCTTCATAACCCTTCATAACCCTTCATAACCCTTCATAACCCTTCATAACCCCATCATAACCCTTTCGAACCTTCCCGAACCGCGACTCCGTCGCTTTGACAATATGCAAGAGAAAATAACATTCGACCGATTCATTCGCTGGGCAGGTGTTGCTGCACTGGTGGTTTTTGTGCTGGCAGCCGTCAATTACCTGAGCAATGTCCTGCTGCCCTTTTTCATCGCCTGGTTCCTGGCGTACCTGCTCTATCCGGCAGTTAAGTTTGTGCAATATCGCATGCACGTGCGTTCGCGTGCGTTGAGCATTATCATCACCCTCATAGCGGTCATCGCTGTTGTTGGATTAGTAGTCTATCTGATCATCCCTCCAATGATAGAGCAGTTCCAGAAGTTGGGATCGCTCATCACCAAGTACATACAGACCTCGACCAACATCGACAGCATTCCAGGAGCTATCCAGCAATGGCTGCAGGAGAACCAGCAGGAGATAGACCGCTTCTTCCGTAGCAAGGACTTCACTAACAGCCTGCAGAAAGCCATGCCGCAGCTGTTCAACTTCCTCGGGCAAACCGCAAGCGTCATCATCAGCATTGTGGCATCGCTCATCACCTTATTATATATGTTCTTCATCCTGCTCGACTATGAGTATCTGACCGACAACTGGATTAAAATATTCCCAAAGAAGTCGCGGCCTTTCTGGCACGAACTCATGGGCGACGTGGAGCGCGAACTCAACAACTACATCCGTGGGCAAGGCCTCGTGGCGCTTACCATGGGTATTCTCTTCTGCATTGGATTCACGATTATCGATTTCCCCATGGCTATAGGTCTTGGCATTATGATTGGCATCATGGATCTTGTGCCCTATCTGCACACCTTTGCACTCATCCCAACGGCATTGCTCGCTCAGCTAAAAGCTGCTGACACAGGACAGAACTTCTGGCTCATTCTGCTGGCTGCGGTCGCCGTTTTCGCCATTGTTCAGCTCATCATCGATATGATTGTCACCCCGAAGATCATGGGAAAGGCCATGGGACTCAACCCTGCCATCCTGCTGCTCTCGCTCTCCGTGTGGGGTGCGCTGCTTGGTTTCATCGGACTCATCATAGCCCTGCCCCTGACGACATTGCTCATCGCCTACTACCAGCGCTACGTGACGCGCGAAAATGAAGATGAAACGCCCTATATGCCAATCCCCAGTCAGGAAGCCGTTGCTACTCCAAAGACCGATAAAAATAGCTGCGAAGCAACTGACGTGGAGCCAAAAGAGGGGGTAAATGAAGAAAAGTTGCCAGAAAATTTGGCAGAATAAAAAAAAGGTAGTACCTTTGCACTCGCTTTCGAAGAAATGTGCCTTGGCACAACAACGCGGAAGCACAGCGGAGATCCGCTAGCTCAGTTGGTAGAGCACAACACTTTTAATGTTGGGGTCTTGGGTTCGAGCCCCAAGCGGATCACAAAAAAGAGAGGCTTTCAGTGGCCTCTCTTTTTTGTTTTCTCCGCTTGCGTCTCTCACCCAAGGGTTCTTGCTCCGCTTCTCTCCGCAAGCGTCTCTTTCAGAGCCGAGCGCGAGCCCCAAGCGGATCACAAAAAGAGAGGCTTTCCGATGGCCTCTCTTTTTTGTTTCCCCCGCTTGTGTCTCTCACCCAAGGGTTCTTGCTCCGCTTCTCTACGCAAGCGTCTCTTTTTTACTTTTTTACTTTTTTCCCTTTTTTCCCTTTCATTATGGTCAGTACCAGCTGTAGCCATGTTCCTTGCAGTAGTCGATGGCAGGCTGATAGCCTTGGAAGGTGGCTTTGCGAATCCACCGCAGCCCGATGCGCTCGTCGCGCTTGACACCATTTCCCGTCATGTGAAACCAGCCAATGGCAAACTGTGCCTGCGCATCGCCCCCTTGTGCTGCCAGCTCATACCAAAAGGCACATTCTACGAGGTCTTTTTCGGCACCATCGCCATTCCAATGGGCTGCTCCACAGTTTTTTTGCGACTGTATGTGGCCCTGAAAGGCTGCTTCGCGATACCAAAGGTATGCTTTTTCGTGGTCACATTCGACGCCATTGCCAAGATAATAGGCATTGGCTACGTTTACTTGCGACTGCAGGTCGCCCATCTTTGCAGCGCGCTGGTACCAGAAGAAAGCCTTCTCGGCATCTTGTTCAACGCCGTCGCCGTTGTAGTAGCACTCGCCCACGTTGTAGCAGCCATAGACGTCATCGGCGAGGGCGGCTTTCATGTACCATTCAAAGGCTGTCGAATGGTTCTCCTTCACGCCAAGTCCACGATGATAGCACACGCCCAGGTTGTTCATGGACTTGGCATCGCCCTCATAGGCAGCCTTTCGATAGGCGTCGGCTTTGTCGCGTTCTTTTTGCATGTGAGGTCAGGAATTACGATGGATGGTGTTCAGTGCCTGCATGATGTTGGCTGGAGGTCGTCCTGCCTGCAGTTCGCGGCGCATGAAGTTCATGTGCGGAGTGACGTGGCTGAAGAACTGCCTGTAGCCCTCACACAGATAGTTAAGGCCGACATTGCCATACTTGTCGCGCAGGAACCGGTTCTTGGGACATTCGCCATGGCAAGCGAACAGGAACGGGCACTCGCGGCACTGTCGTGGCAGCATCGCGGTCTTCATTTGTGCAAAGCGTTGCTGCTGTGGGGAATAGACCATTTCGGTGATGGTCTTTTCGTTGAGATTTCCCAGGCGATACTCCGGAAAGACAAAGTGGTCGCATGAGTAAACGTCGCCGTTGTGTTCCATCACGGCAGCATGACCGCAGTGGGCAGACAGCGAACAGATGCCAGGCGTCACGCCCACCCAGTTGGCAAGCGTTGCATCGAATATTTGTACGAAGATGCTGCCCACGTCGGCCACTACCCATTCATCGAACAATTCGCAGAGGAAGCGTCCCCATTGCGATGGCGTGATGGAGTGGGAGGTAAGCCGCCCTCCTTCCTGCATGCCCGGTGCCAATGTGAGCCCGTCGTCGCGGCTGACAATACGTTCGACGATAGGCGCAAACTGAAGGTATTGGCAACCGATGTCCTTGAAGAACCTGTAGAACTCACGGGGTTGCCCGACGTTCAGGTTGTTGACCACAGCGAGTGCATTCCACTCCACGTGGTGGTCCTTCAGCAGTTGCAATCCTTGCATGACGCGGTCGAACGAAGGCCCGTCGGCCGATGTGCGGCGATAGGCATCGTGAACGTTGCGCGGTCCGTCAATGGAGATGCCCACAAGGAAGCCATTCTCGCGCAGAAACTCGCACCACTCGGGCGTGAGCAACGTGCCGTTGGTCTGTATGCTGTTCACCACCTGCCGGCCCCGTGCATAGCGCCGTTGCAGCTGTAGGGCCCGCTGATAGAAGGCGATGGGGCGCAGGAGTGCTTCGCCGCCATGCCAAGTGAAGAGCACTTCGGGCGTGGTCTGTGCCTGCATGTAGTCCGCGATGAACTTCTCCAGCAGCCTTTCGCTCATGAAGTGGGCGTCGTTGCCGGCATAGAGGTGGTCCTTCTCCAGATAGTAGCAGTAGCGACAGCGCAGGTTGCAGCGAGCCCCTGCGGGTTTCAGCATGACGTAGAGCGGTCGGCTAAAGGCAAAACTGGTGTTCATGATGACGATGAGTATCTTTACGTGGGAGTGGGTGGGCGGTGTCGCTATTTGCGCGTCTTTCGTAGCAGGCGCAGAAACTTGCGCACGCGACGAGGGTGTTTCGGGGCCACGTTGTGGCATTCGCCGGTGTCGTTGCGCATGTCGTAGAGCTGTGGTTCAGGCAGGTTGCCCGTTTCCACCTTGGCTCCCCAGGGAATCATCTTCGGTCCCTGGCTGGGCTCTATGAATTTCCAGCGTGGCGTCCTGACGGAGAGCACACGCGAGGTCGATTGTTCGACGACGTACTTACAGCCTTTGTCGCGCTGGCCCAGCAATGTCGGCAGTTGGTCGTGGCTGTCGGGTGCTGCATCTGCGGGGAGTTCCACGCCCGTCATGGCAGCCATTGAGGCCATCAGGTCGACGAGCGAGAAGAGTGCATCCGTCTGCGTGCCTTTGGCCACGTGACCTGGCCACGCTACTACCAGCGGTACGGTCGTTCCGCCCTCGAACGAACTGTATTTGTGCCCTCGGAATGGACCGGCAGGGCTGTGGCTGCCCAGCAGTTCCTCGGCACGGTCGTCGTAGCCATCGTCAACGACAGGTCCGTTATCGCTTGTGAGGATGACAAGTGTATTCTCCTCGATGCCTAGCCGGCGGAGTTCCTGCATGAGTTGCCCTACTGACCAATCGAACTGCACGATGGCATCGCCACGCAATCCCATTGGGTTCTGCCCACGAAATCGCTCGTGTGGGAATCGTGGCACATGGACATCGTTTGTGCAGAAGTAGAGGAAGAAAGGCTCGTCGCGGTGCTGGCGCACAAAACTGATGGCATGTTGCGTGATGGAATCGGCAATGTTCTCGTCTTTCCAAAGTGCCTTGCCACCTCCTTTCATGAATCCGATGCGGCTTATGCCATTGACGATGGCCTGATCATGCCCATGACTGGGGCGCAGGTTGAAAAGCAACTCAGGGTGCGTCTTGCCCGTGGGCTCGCCTTCGAAGTTGCGTTCGTAGCTCACCGATATGGGTGCCGAGGCGTCGTAGTTGGCCACTCGGCCATTTTCGATGTAGACACATGGCACGCGGTCGGCCGTGGCAGCCATGATGTAGTGATAGTCGAAGCCCAGGTCTGCAAGGTGTTCGTCGAGCGGCTTGTTCCAGTCCTGCCGTGCCGACTCGCTGCCCAGGCCGAGATGCCACTTGCCGATGGCAGCCGTAGCATAGCCTGCCTGGTGGAAAAGGTCGGCCAAGGTGAACTGCTGCGGTTTGATGATCATGCCGGCATTACCTGCTGCGACGTCGGTGTCAGGGCGTCGCCAGGCATACATGCCCGTGAGCAGCGCATAGCGCGATGGCGTGCTGGTGGCTGCTGCGGCATGAGCCTGCGTGAAGCGCAGTCCGGACGCAGCCAATTGGTCAACATTGGGAGTGCTGACGTTGCGTGCCCCGTAGCACGACAGGTCGCCATAGCCCAAGTCGTCGGCCAGGACGATGATCACGTTGGGCTGGTTTGCAGTCGGTTTCTTGTCCTTGGCAGCTGTTGGCGATGCGGCCACGAGCATCGATGCTGTGATGGTGAGGCTTCTGTTCATGCGGCAAAGTTACGAATAATCGATTGTAGAACAAAAGAAACTCGTTGCTTTTCCTCCATTTTTTTCCCTTTTTCCTCTTTTTCTTCTCAAATAATGCCTAACTTTGTGGGCTGTAACCAATAAAGAAAGCGAACAAAATGAACACAACACGCAACAACTATCAGGCACATGTGGCCATCTTGACAGCCAACATCATCTTCGGTCTGGGTGTGCCCGTGACAAAATTCCTGCTTGATACGTGGGTGACGCCCATGACCTACATGGCCTTTCGCTGCGTAGGCGCAACGCTCATCTTCTGGGCCATAGCCGCCTTCCTGCCCAAGGAACAAGTGGAGCGGCGCGACTTGCTTGTCATCATGGCTGGCGGCCTGCTGGGCTTCGTCATCTCGCAGACGCTCACTGCCTGGTCATTGCAATTTACGACACCTGTCTACTTCTCGCTGATTGCCACGCTGACGCCTATCGCAACAATGCTGATGGCTGCGCTCTTCCTGGGCGAGCATATCACGGGAGCAAAGACGCTGGGCGTGCTGCTGGCCATAGCCGGCGCTGCGCTGATGGTGTTTGTCGGGTGGCAGTCGGGCACTGGTCGCAACGACCTGCTGGGCATTGTGCTGGCCTTGCTGAGTGTGCTCACGTGGGTGGTCTATCTGCTCATCACGCGAAGCGTTTCGCAGAAGTATACCGCCGTGACGCAGATGAAGTGGATATTCCTCGTCTCGGCCGTTGCCGTGGTGCCATTCGCCTTAGGCGATGTCGATAAGACGCCTCTCATCAGTGCCGCAACGCTGAATGCCGACTGGTGGTGGGGTGCGCTCGCCATGGCCTTCATCGTGGTTTTTGCCACCGTGTTGGGCTATTTCATGATACCCTATGCCATGCAATACCTGCGTGCCACGACCGTGAGCATCTACACCAACCTGCAACCCGTCGTTGCCTCGCTCGTGGCCATTGCCATCAGCCAGGATGTCTTCACGTGGGACAAGCCCGTGGCTGCCGTCTTGGTGTTGCTTGGTGCCTATCTGGTCACGAAAGAGTAGGCTGCCAACCCCGGTTTTCCCCCGAAAGGGGAGTCCTGACAGCACTTCAAGAATCCTGCGTGCAACGAGAAACGGGAGAGGCTCTGTCGCAGAGGCTCTCCCGGGTGTCCTATTTCACTTTAGGAATAGGCATATGATAGATTCTATGGAACGTGCTGCTCATTTAGTGCCTGGCGATGTGACGCCCATTCCTGTTGCTACGGTTCATCTTGTCGTGCTTGTTGTGCTTGCTGTGACCGAAGTGGTTGCCGTTGTCGAAGTGGTTGCCCCGGGCACTGTGGGCAAATCCGCTGTAGTTGCGACCGTAGCCACCGCGATAGCTCACGTAGACAGCCGGACGAGCCTTGTAGAACAGCGAGTGATTGTAGCGGTCGTAGATGCTGAAGCGCCAAGTGCCTGCACTCCATACGGCCGGACGATAGAAGTGGCTGGTGCGCATGTAGCGGTCGTACTGCCATGCCGTGAGCACGTAGCGAAGGTCGGCATTGCGGCGGCTCCAGCGCGAACCGTAGACGTTGCGGCTATCCAAGCCGAGCAGGTAGTCGAGGTTGATTTCATAAACTGCGGCATACTGGGCGTCGTTCAGACCGAGCTCGTAAGCCATTTTATCGCTGAGGAACAGTGCTTCGCGCTTTGCGTTGCTGTAGCTCATTGCCGAGGCCGAGATGGTCATGACCATCATCACTGCCAGAATCATCATCTTCTTCATAATGTTACCTCCTATGTTGTTTTTGAGTGAAACGTTTTGTTGACTTTTCTCGCTGCAAAGATAAGCCTTTTCCTGAGCGTTTCAAAAGGATTATTCCTAAACCGTCGGGTGGTTTTCCCTAAACATTTCGGGAAATTCCCTCATACGTGGCTTTTTTCTGGTGAGCCCTCGGCAGCACGCCGCCCCTGCTTTTACTCAGCTTTGCGCTTGCGCCCGTCTTGCAGCCTTCGCCGGGAAAGGACTTGCTCGCGCTCTTGCTCCACTTTGGCTCCGCAGTCGGCACAGGCTTCTGACCTGCTTTGGCGTCGGTCACCGATATGTCCCCTCCAGCACCTTCAGGAAATTCTCAGGTTCCATGAGCCAGTCGAACGTCGCCTGGAACTTGTGCTTCGTGCCTCGGTAGTTCAGGAAGTCGCTTGCTGCCGCCTTGCCGCATACGGTCGCAATATCCTTCGTAGTGAAGTCTTTCAGCAGCACTCGCAGCTTCTCAAGCCGCAAATTGCTGAGCCGGTTGATCGGTGGGATGTTGCTGTCTTTCACAAGGTTATTGAAGACATAGACAAAGTTCCTCTGCCATCCCTCGTCATCGACTTTAGAAAGCCGAGCCGCCGCCGCATCGGAATTAGCGCTTTTGTCGCTAATTTCTTTAATAGCCGCTAGGCTATTTTCTTTATCTACACTAAGACTACTTGTAGGATTAGTGTGTTTCTTTTTCTTTTTCTTTT
>JAEEGF010294395.1_pt1 | contig 13819 bp, 8 predicted proteins | sample 9134171 | NCBI WGS metagenome assembly JAEEGF01 (sample SAMN16246542, study PRJNA631951) | gut metagenome | biome: gut microbiome; feature: rumen; material: AP-attached | host: Bos | place: Iran: Karaj | collected 2018-10
ACAACTCCAACTAACTTTAGTAGTAAAGTGATGAAGCAAGTTCCTGTAACTAATCATACGATTTATTTGAATTATGATAGATATGAAAAACTTAGAGATGATTATGCTTTTAAAGCTGGTGTTACCTATCTAAATACTACTAGACATGAAGCAGGTAATAATACTGCTATGAATAACCAAAGCGGCGGAAATCAAGTATTTTACCAATATAGAACTAGCAATAACGGATCATACTCTTCAACTTATACACTTGCTGCTTCTGGAACAAGATGTAACTACAATCGTTGTAGATTCTATGATAGTGTTCCAGTTACAGTGGGAAATGTAACACAAACTCCAACTAATTATGCTGTTGCTAATGGAAATACTTATACAACTATTACAAACAATAATGCTGCTACATATTTTGATTTGATTCCTATATATGATTGGGTTGCTAAAACAGCTGTTGATATTGGTACTCAAACTGATCCTATTGGAATTGAAAATATGAGTGGATATTACTATCAAACTACTGCTGGTGGAGACGGATATTATAGTAATACTGGAACAACAAGCGGAAGTAGAACATATAAATTGATTCAATTTGATGATACTAATATTAAAGATACTACTGAATCTGATTATGTAGATTATAACTATGCTACATATAATACTTATGTAAGTGGGGATCCTCAATTAAATCAAACAAGACTTAGATCATGTAATAAAGATAGTGCTACTGGAACACAAGTAGATTGTAAAATTAATAGTACTACTTATGCTAGTAGAATGAGTAGTTACTATTATCTTGTTACAAGAGATATAAATATTTATCAAGCTGATACTGGTGCAGTTAATAGACCAATGACAGTAGAAAATCATGAATATTATGATGATGAAGTAAGTAATGATTTAGCTATAATTGGAACTGGTAATGGTTCTACTGCATCATTAGATGACGATATTGAAGTTGGTTATCATAACTTTAAAATTGGTAGATATGTTGATTCCGGTAGTACTAGTAGAACTATAACTGGTTCATCTGGCTCAACAAGCGGAAGCATGAAAGTAATTGTTGAATCTGGAACTTATAGAGATTTATTAAGCAAGGGTAGTGGTTCGCAAAGTTCAACTGCTGCTAAATTTGTTTATGGTTCAGATTACGATAGAGTTATGGTAGATAACAGTAAATTAACTGTTAGAGCTTCTATTTCAGCATCTAAGAGTAGTGGTGATGCAACAAGTACATCTACAACTCCTTCTTCTGCTGTAACTGTAAAAAGTGGAACAATAGGTACTGCTGCTGGAGCAGCTGGTACAAGTAATGCTACAGAAAGTTATTATACAATTGGTATTTATGTTGGATCATGGAGTACATCTTCAAATAATACAGCTTTAAGAACTTTAACTGTTGAAGGTGGAGTAATTTTAAATATAAATGGTGGTCCTTGTGTTGCCTCAAATATTAATGGAAATGCAATTGCTATTTATGTTAAAGGTGGAGTAATTTCAAGTATCTTTGGTGGTGCTGGTCAAACAGCAACATATGGAAATAGAATTATTTCTGTTACGGGTGGACAAGTTACAAACTCTGTTGCAGGAGGAAGTAATGGTAATGTTAACTCTGGTGGAGCCATGAGAGGAAATACTCTTGTTTATATAGGTGGAAATGCTAAAATCGGCTATAAAGATAGTGACGGACAAATACCTACTTATGGTGGATGGAATGCTAACGCTAACAACTGGGCTAAATCAACATATTATGATTTGAATAGCCAACAATATGGAAATTATAAAGGTTCTGTATTTGGAGCTGGATTAGGTCAATCTGGTTCTACAAATGACGGAGTTGTTAACAATTCTCATGTAATTATAAATGGTGGAACTATATACGGATCTGTATTTGGTGGTGGAAACTTTGGTACAACTGGTTTACTACAAACTAATACTGATTCTAGTGCTACTATTGACTTATTAGGTGGAACTGTTGAAGGCTCTGTATATGGCGCTGGTAACCGAGTAGGTGGAGGTAATGCTAGTGCTGGTAGTGGTTCTAATAATACCTCATTATCAAATAATTATTATGTAAGAAATAATTCAACAGCTAGAACTGTTGAAACTGAAACTCAAAGTGAAGTATATACATGTAGAGTTAATGGAAACAATTATTGTACAACATATAGTAATAATAACTGGGGAAATGCAGTAACATCTACATCTAGTTCTACAAATGTAGAAAATATTCCGGCAGGTGCTTATTTACCTGATGGAACACAAGTTACTAGTGCTATTGCTTGTGATTCAAGTATTGGAACAACAGGCAACTTTACTGGATGGTCTGGATGGTCTGGTTATACTTATTCTGATGGACCATATGTTTATAATTATTATTACAACTATTATGGTAACAATGCTACAAGAACTCGTACACGTTCTCATACAAGAACTACAACATGTGATTATTATACTTTTACTCAAGTTAATGCAGGTAGTCCTTATAATCCAAATGCTACATATTACGAATATATTGATGGAGAATATGTAGAAGTGGAACCAGAATACTCTGGTGTAGCTACTAATACTTATAGACATGAGATAAATATTACTTTAAATGGTGGAACTGTTAATAATTCAATATTTGGTGGTTCTAACATTGAAGGAACTGTATATGGAAATGTTAATATTAACATGATAAAGGGAACTGTTAATGGCGCTTCATCTGGAATATATGGTGGAGGATATGGTAGTTCAACTAAAGTACTTGGTAATACTGTATTAGAATCAGAAACTACAGATGATAGTGTATTACATGTTAATGAAGTATATGGTGGTAGTTCACAAGGTGAAGTTAATCAATATGGAGCTACATCTGTTACTATAAATGGTGGAACATTTACTACTGTTTATGGTGGTGGTAAAGGTGAAAACAATAATACTCCTACAAGTTATGGAGCTGTTACTGTTGAAATAAAAGATGGTTCAATAGGTGATGCCTTTAATGGTAATAACGTCTTAGGTCAACCTAATGGAACTATGAATATAAAAGTATCTGGCGGTGAAGTCGGAAATGTTTATGGAGGAAGTAATGGTGCTGGAGCATCTGCAGGTACTACTCATGTTTTAGTAACTGGTGGTACTATTGGAAATGTCTTCGGTGGTGGTAAAAAAGCTGAAACTAGTGGAACTACTCACGTAAATATTCAAGGTGGAACATTTACTGATCCAACAGGAGGTACTTATGGTGGAGGAAACGAAGCAAAAGTAAGAACTTCTGTAATTACGGTAACAGGTGGTACTTATGAAGGCACATGTGGTGCTGGAGCATCTGTTTTCGGTGGTGGAAATAAGGTTGTTAATGCTAATAATGTTCCAATAGATGCTGTTACAGGTTCATCTACTGTTAATATTAATAGTGGAGCTAATGTTTCAAATGTATTTGGTGGTTCAAATAAAGCTGGTTTAGTTGCTGAATCATTTGTAAATGCTAATAGTGGTACAATTAACTGTAATGTATATGGTGGTGGATTAGAAGCCAAGACTGAGGTTACACATGTATCATTAAAAGGAAGTACATTTAGTGCTATTGCAACTGGTACTCCTACACAAATAGCAGATGCTGCTAATGGTAATGCCTTTGGTGGTGGTAAGTCTGCTAACGCAGAAGAAACACATATTACATTAGAGGGTGCAACTCTTAATAATGTATATGGTGGTTCTAACCAAGTTGGACTTGTTGATAGTAGTGAAGTTATTATTACTTCTGGTAAAGCTATTAATGTCTTTGGTGGCAATAATGCCGGTGGTGCAACTATTGATACTAAGGTAACAATAGATGGTAGTGCTGATATTACTGATGTCTTTGGTGGATCGAATGGTATGGGAGCTATCATTGGTTTCTATGAAGAAGCTATATCTGGTCCATATGAATATGAAAGTACTAGTTTAGAGAATATGTATGAAGGATCTACTCTAGTAGAAATAAAGAGTGGTACTGTAAAAGGCAACGTATATGGTGGAGGAAACAAAGCTATTGTTGTCGGAGATGCTACTGTTAATATTACAGGTGGAACTGTTAAACAAAATGTCTTTGGTGGAGGTAATGAGGCTCATATAGGAACACCTCTTACAAGATTCTCAGTTATAATTCCTGTAACTGGAGCTCCTAATACTAACACTGGTAAATTTGATGAGAGTTCACCAAATTCTAATAATAAAGTAACAGTTAATATTGCAAATGGAGCTGTAGAAGGTAATGTCTTTGGTTCAGGTAATGTTGCATTTATTCATGGTGATACTTATGTAAACATTGGTGCTAAAGCATTAAATGAATTAGGTTTAAATAGTAATACTAGTTATGGTATTGATATTGATGGAAATGTCTTTGGAGGAAGTTATAGTATTTCTAAAGAGGATGACAGTTACACATACGATAGTATCGGTGTAGGTGGTTCTACAAATGTTAATATTGATTCAACTGGTTATTATACTAATGGTGAAACAAGAGTACATGTTTCTAAATCTGTGTATGGTGAAGGTAATAACTCAAGTGTTACAAAGAAAGCTAATATTATTATTAATAATCATGGTACACTTGAACATCCTGCAACTATGTTGTTAATTGCCAGAGCTACAGATGTTATGATTACGGACAGCTTTATTGAATTGAATGGCGATAGAGATAAAGCCCAATATATTGATAAAAAGAAATATTCATTCGTTACAATTAATAACCTATACTTACTAGGTAGTGATGGTTCAAATAATACTGGTACAACTTTATACCTATTTGGTGGTGGTAAAGAATTAAAGAATATGTATAGTGGATACTTCAATGGTGCAACATTCACTAAACAAACTTTAACTGGTTCAACTCCAAATGGTTCAGATAATAGAATTTATATGGCACCAAGTAAGGTATTGTATGTATCTACAGGTGAAGCTTATGCATCTACTCCTGGTTATGTAAATGGTATTGCATTCCTAGGAATGTATCACCATAGTGGTCAAACAATACAAACTGGTATTTATGATCCTAATATTTCTGATTATGTAACAAATGGTGTTGTTAGTGAAGAAAAATATAATGAATTTAGTCCAAAGAGTGACTTTACTTATGTATATGGTAGTAGTTATTTAAAAGGTGAAAATGGAGCTCAAACTTCTTCTAGAATTAATATTACAGAAGATGGTTTCTACACTAATTATGCTGAAGAAAACACTCGTGAGTTCTCAACAGATTATGTAGGAGTTACTCCTGAAGAAGAAAACTATTACGAATGGGTAATTGGTAACCGTAGTTTGGAAATTGAAGTTCATCTTGAAGCTTCTAAATACTCAATGAAGTCATATCAAGACGTTTCAATTCGTTTGGATAGTTTACTTGGATGGAAAAATGCTGTTATTACATTAGATAGTGTAAATACAGCTGAATTTGGTGGTGCTAATATTGAAAATATTGCAAGTACTGTTACACCATTCCAAACAGAGTTAATATCTAAGACAAATGTACCAGTTATTAATGAAGGTACAGATCCAATATCAGGTGTTACAAATGCCAATAGAGTATTTGGTTTAACAATGGGTACTACAACAGATGGTTGGTTAGCTAATTACTCAACTGACTTTACTGGTAGTGCTGGTATTGGAGATACAATAACTGGAGATAAAGTATATTATTACGACTCAACAACAAATATCCGTGATTTATCATTCTGGTTACATTCATCTAAGAATATTGATATGGGTATTATTGATCCACAACATCCAGATGATGACATTTATTTAGGTGTTGTTAAGATTGATGGAACAGCTAGACAAAAGAATCCATTATCTGAAGGTGGAGAAATTAAATACGATATAACTATTAGTGTTCATATTTCATTAACAGATGGAGATTTCGATGGTTATGGATATAACATTGCTCCAGGTAAGAAATATAATTCATTTGCTAGTAGACCAACAACAATTGGTTCTGATGGTGCATTTAGTATTTATCAGTCATTATCAATGGATTTAACAAAAGCTGTTGGTACAAATGATACAAGAACATGGAAGAGCTTGTTGTATGGTCAAAATTCTGATTATCAAAGATATTTGAAATCAGGAGTTCTATTCCCTGCAGGAACAAGAATAACAATGATAGATTTAATTACTAATGAACAGTATTTCTATACTACAACTGGTCAAGAGCAAATTGATCAATCAGGTAATTACATTTATTCATTAAGTGATTTCGTATCAATGAGTAATGTATCTGGTTCTCAAAAATATTTCTCTGATGAATTAGGTAATATTTTAACGGGAGATCCGGATGTTGATGGTGATTTGAAGTATTACAATAAATTTGCGTCGGGAGGCGGAACGGCCGAATTACAAACGGAAGAATTTATCTTTACGGTTGACTTCTCGAGTGTTGCCAATATGCCAAATTCTATTAATTCATATTTATATATGGAAATAGAAGATAAGACGAATGCAGGAAATCCAAGTGTCAGCTTGGCAACAGGTAATCCAAGAGATGCGATGGCTTATGCAGTTGTTAATTCTGGAAGTAATACTATTGAAACCGAGGGAGGATTCTTAAATAATCCTGGTGATATTAATAGTGCAGTTAATCCTACAACAAACTTCAATATTTATAGACAAAAACCTGCAACATTATATTTAAATACTAGATTAAATACATCTGGGGCAGTTGATAATTATACTGATACTAAGTATGATGATTATAAACTAGGTGTTAATATAAGGTTTAAGAAAGTTGAAGAAGATGATCAAGGAAATATAATTTCAACAACTGATGTTGGTTATAACGTTCTTGAAGGATTGGTTATTACTTCAGGTGATGAAAGTTATTCACCAGAGTCTGATGGAACTATTAAGTTAGCATTAGCTGGAAGAATTTCAAATGTTGCATCTAATTTAAGATTCGACTTTAGTAGAGTTTCTGAAAGTGAATTTGAATTTGGTAAATACCAAGTTTGTGTTGATCCATTTGGATCATATGATGGATTATATGCTGAAAATGACCATGATAGTGGTCAAGAAGTATGTTTCAACTTTGAATTATTGAACGATAACTTTGGTATAGTTGCTACAACGGAACCTGTTATGATTACACACGATGTATTATCAGGTAAAGATGAAGCAGGAAATAGAGCGGCTTTATATAAAGTTAAAGAAATAAATGGTTTAGCAAAACCAAGATTAAGAGTTTCAATTAGTCGTTTAAATGATCATACTGGTAATGATTATTCAGATATTGACTATACTCCAAAAGATTTATGTGATTTTGCTGTAACATTAAAGATTCAAGGCGCTTCTGTTGATTGTAGCTCTGCACCTAGATATATAGTAGATGGCGTTGTTTACTATGATTTAGGACCGATTGCAAAGAATACAGAAACAACATATAATGTTGAAGTAACATATAAGGTACCAACAACAAGTGATATATCATCTCCAGATACATCATTATGGCGAAGCGGTACATATAAAGTTAACTTCTCTATCTTCGATGGAGAAGGAGCAGATGCCACTCTAATGGGTGGAGATTATGAATATTTAATTATTAGAAAACTAGATATAGAAGAACTGGTAGCAGATTCTGGAAGTGGAGGTTAGGCATATGGAAGTGAAAGTAGAAGAACTTAGTTTTAAAGAGTTAATTGACTTATTTAATGCTATGAACGAATTCGTTGAATTCTTGAAAATTGAAGAAACAACTGAAGTAGAGAAGAGGAAATAAAATGGGAATTAAAAAATTAGATGATTTTAATCATGACGTAGAAGTTACAAAAGAAGTACTTTCTAGTATGCCTATCAATAATGCAAAAAATCTAGCATTATATAAGGAAAAAGTATCAGAACTAGTAAAGGAATATAGCGGTTATAAAGATCAATTATATAAAGAGATATATAAGAGATCTAATAAATATTTTAATTATGCTGAGAATCCAAGATTAGCAACAGTTAAGAAGGAATTATTGGATTATAAAGACATTGGTCTTTTTAATCCAATAAATACCGCTTATGAAAAATTAGGTTTTGATACATTATTATATAGTTTAATTCATTATTATAAGAATGATTTAGCGTCTGTAAATGCTGATATTAAGGAAGTATTTAAGAGATTTAGTGATGCTGGTATTGAGCTAACTGCTAATGATTTTGTATATAGTAATTATGCTAGAAGTTACATTAAAGAATTCTTAAAAGATGATGATCTTGATAGAATGAAAGATGTATTTGAAGACCTACACTGGAAATGTCCAGATGTTATATCACATATAGAAACTAGTTTTAGAATATTATTCAATAAAAATATAAAAGCTTTTGATAAATATATTGAAGATAGAAAGAAAGAAATTGTTGAAGACAATCTTTCATATAATGATTATCTTCTAAAGAAAAATAATTTAGGTAAAGAGTTATTTGAATTAGAAAACTATGATGAACCAGTTTTAGTAACTAGATTCATGGAAGGTGAATACTTATTAAATGATTATAGTTTGGTAAATTTATCTAAATGTTATTCTAAGTTTATTGGAGAAAACGTAGATATTAAAATAGGAAAAGCTAAGATAGAAGATTTTAAAAATTTATATCATGGCTTAATAGAATATAAGAATTATTTGAAATTTGCATATGTAATTGATGATGTTAAAGCTAAGTTTGCTGAAAGAACAAATCATCAAGGAAATATTGCTAATTTAACTAAAGATATTAATGCTATAGTAGCTGACTTAGTTAGATTAACTGATGAAATAAATAATGGTTCATCTAAAGGATTCTTATTCTTTAAGAAAAAGATTGATATTGAAAAGAATTATTTGGATATCGATGCTAAAATTAAGGAATTAGATGCTAAGTTCTCTGAATATGATAAAGAATTGATATTCGAAAAAATGAATTCAGAATTAAGCGAAACTTCTTCAATGTATGATGTATTCAATTTTGCATTATCATTTAAAGGATATTTAAGATATTGTTTAAAACAAAATGAAGAAGATATTGATATTAATAAAGTTAAATCTTTAGTTAGAGAATTTGAGAATTTCTTATATGATCCATATTTGAATATTTTGAAGAATATTAACTTCAATATAGATACTGATTTAGGTGTAATTATCATGGATCACTATAAATTGTTAGAGATTAATATAAATCCTGACGAATTAACTGTTGATGGTATTGAAGATTATATTAAAGCATTAATAATAATTATCAATAGTCATTATATTGAAAAATATGATTTAAGTATGGATTTCATCAATGATTTATTCGAAGCTAAAAAGATTGTAGAAGCAAATAAATAAGACCATTTTATGGTCTTTTTGCTTGTTGAAATGATTGTATAATTATGATAAAATTAGTATGGTGATAAAATATGAAAAATACTATGAAAGCTATATTAAAAATACTATTAACTGTTTTTGTTGTTTTATACTTAGCAGTTGAGATTTTTGTTACTGTTTGTCTATTAAATTATAATGATCAAAAAGTAACTGTATTTGGGGATACTTCTTTGGTTATTCTTGATTCTGATTTATCTCAAGAATATAAAAAGGGAGATTTATTAATTGTTACTAGAGGTAAAGGTGGAGAAGTAAAACCTGATGATTTTATATTCTTCTATAATCCTGCTGAACCAGGTGTAGTTAACTTTGCTCAAGTTAATAGAGTAGTTGATTCTAACGGTTATTATACTTTTACAATTGGTAATGAATATAATGTTTATTATGATTACTATATAGGTAAAGAAAAGAGTGTATATAGTGGTGTTGGTGCTGTATTAAAAGTATTAGAATCTAGATGGGGATTCTTACTATTAATCATTTTACCAACAATGATTGCTGTTATTTTAGAGTTATATGCAATTATTATTGAAGTTATTGAACTAAAGAAAGAGGTTTAGTTAATGAAGAAAGGACATGTAATTATATTATTGTCTTTCTTACTTCTTCTTGTATTAGCTGGAGCTTATTCTTATAGCAAATATACAACTGATGTTACAGGTAATGCTGAAATCAAGATTGCTAAATGGAATATTTCAGTTAATGGATGTCCGGGGGATGAAAGTGGTGCTATAGAGTGTAGTACTTCTACTGAAGGCAATGATTATACTGTTAATGTGGTAGTAGGTAATGATAGTACTAAGCAAATTATTACTTACGAACAAAACCAGAATGTTACAAATTCATATGTAAGACCTGGTTTGTTTTCGCCTGGAACAACAGGTACTTTTGATTTGGTAATAAAACCAAATGATACAGATGTCTCTTTCGATTATGAAATTAAATTTAATACATTACAAATCTACGATGCAAATGGAGATAAGAAAGATTTTAATGATCCTAACATCGTATTAAAAGTAGATGATCAAGTAATAACACCAGGATCTACAGCATCTATTGTAGGTACAATGTTATTAAATGATTTTAAGAATAATGCATCATATGAGAGAAGACTTGTTATAAAAGTTATTTGGAATTATGTTGAAAATCAAAATACTGAAGATACTGAACTCGGTATGAGTTCTGGTATACCTAAGTTATTCGTTCCTTTCGAAATAACTTTTACACAAAAGTCATCATGAAAAAGGTTTTAGGTATAATTGGGAAAATAATAAGCAATATAGTAATAGTAATATTAAGTTTTGTTTTATTATTAGCAATTTATAATTTAATTAATATAAGAATATTAAAGAAGGATTATACCAATATATTTGGATATACTTATTTTGATATTATAACGGGTAGTATGGTTGATACAATTAATATCGATGATTATGTGTTTGTTAAGATAACTAAGGATGTTAAGAAAGATGATATTATTTCATTTAAGTATGATGGAGTTATAGTAACACATAGAATTATTGAGATTAATGATAAAGAAATAATAACTAAAGGAGATGCTAATAACACAATTGATAATCCTATTACAAAAGATGATGTAATAGGTAAGGTAATACATGTTGGACATGGATTTGGATTGGTTTCTAAAACGATAATGAGTCCAATGGTATTAGTTTCATTAATAGTAACAATTGTGTTGTTTGGAATTTATTTCTCGATGAAGGATTAATAGAGAGGAGATGAAGAAGATGAAGAGATTTAATAAGAAAAGTAAAATGAACTTTTTAACAGTTTTCTTGTTTTTAGATGTTTTACTTGTATTTACTCTTATTAGAACATCATCAGCTTCTTATGTTTCTAAATCTATTGGTACAGCAGAAATGAATGTTGCATTATATGCATTTAGTTATGATGGTATCAGAGAAGATGGTACTAGTGAACAAATTATTGAATTTAATCTAGGTGATATTAAACCTGGAGATACAAAGATATTTAAATTTAGTGTAAGTAATAAAGATGAAAATGATAAAGTTAGTGACACTAGTTTAAGATATTCTTTAAAATTAATAACTACTAATAATCTAGGATTACAATATGTTTTAAAGAAAAACAATGTAGTTATCAATTCAACAAATGCTATTTCAAGTGATAGATATGATACATATTTTAGGTATTTTGCATATCCTATTGTATGTATGAATTATAATAGTGAAATAGTAGATAATTATACTTTGGAAGTAACACTACCAAATAGTTATAAAAATAGTAAGTATCAAGATATGATTGAGTCAATTAAGTTACAATTAGTGTCTGAGCAAATGGATTCTAATCATACATGTAATGGAGGTTAATTATGAAGAAGTTTAAGAAAAATAATTCAGCTTTTATTACATTCTTTAGAAGTCATAAGTATATAGCTATGTGCTTACTATTAATTGCTTCTGTAGCAATAATAAGTTTTGGTATTAGATATGGTAGATATACATATAACATTGTTAAGTTATATTACTTTAGAACTCAAAACTTCTATTTTGGAAGTAATAAGTTAGAGTATGTTACTGATGGAAATGTTAAAACATATGGTATTTCTCCTTGGGATGCTGTTTCTGAATTACCTATAACTATTACTGTTAATAGTTTGGATAACTCATTAAAAGGAACTACATCAGTTGTTAAATATAATGTAAGTTTTACTTGTACTAATTTAACAAATCCTAGTACACCAAAGGTAGATTGTTATTTGAAAAAAGGATCTGAAACATATACATCTATGCCTTCAACTCCTTTTGAGATTCCATATAATCCAAATGATATAGAATCAGATAATGATTCCTTCGTTATTTCAGTAGTACCTGAAGTAGATGGTGGAGGAAATACAACATTAAATGAAGAGGAAGAAATAATGGTACATGTTGAAGCGACTTCAACTAGTCCATATGAACAAACTCTTCAAGCTAATTTTAAGATTACAGTTGGTAAACCTGGTATTAAGTATGAAATAAGCGATGAAGCTGGTAGATCTTATCTAGATGCATTAATAACTAATACTAATGGTACAGCTTCATATGTAGGATTAAAATTTAATATCAATAAGTTTACTTTTGATATGAGTAATATTGTTTATAATAACTGTGTTACAGTTAATAATTTAAATAATGAAGAATGTGCTTATAGAGTAACAAGTGATAATGGCTATGAGTACATAAGTGAAATATATTTCAAAGTTAATAGTAGATCAAGTGCATTAGTACGTTTCTATAAAGATGGTAATAATGTTAATAGTAGCTTTGAATATAAGAGTTCTCGTCCTGATGAATATCCTAATGGACCTGAAATTCAGTATTGTGTTATGGATGATGAATTAACAGCTGCAAAAATTAACGGTTGTACATGGTACTAATAAAAAGAGGTGGTAATGTGTTTAATGTAATGGATGAATATATTTCTTTTACAAAGAAATGTTTTCATAAGTATTTAAAGTTAATACTAGTAGATTTTTATAATAAAGATATTTGTGAAGAATTCATTAATACTTATATAGGTATAAGATATAGTGATTTCTTGGATAGTTCTTCTACTAAGTTATCTTTACAAGCTAAGATAGAAAAAGCAGTAGAACAAACAAAGAAAATGTTATTAAAAGATATGACTGATTATGAAGAAATTATTGAAGTTACATCTTTATTTATCCCTTATTTTTATTATTTAGACCAGTTATATATTCTAGAAACACAAAAGAAAACAATTTCTGATATTTATAAAGATAGAAAAGGTGTTCTAGATTTAGAAGATGATTTTGTTAATGAAATGGGAACAATGTTAAAAGAGGATATTAAGAAAAGAAAAGATTTTCTTACAGAATTTGAATCTGATACATTTACTTTAGATTTGAAGCCATTTAATACAAAAGATGGAAATCAAATAGATGTTAGATTATTAAATGATATTAAGTTCCCAGATTTATATAGTGATGTGGCTATTAAAAAAGCTGAAGAAAGTGATGTAATAAGTGAAGATTTGGAATGTATTACATTACTACAAGTATCAGCGTTAATTATTAATAACTTAATGACTTGTGAATTTGATAAAGTTTATTATGTTAGAGTAAGTGATAGTTTATTTGATAAAAAGAGTAAATTGAATAGGGTGTTTGGTATAGTAGACAATCCTTATGTTCAAGATAGATTAAGAATTATTCTAAATTATAAATGCTTTGTAAAGAATAAAGCGGATATTATGGAATTAGTTCGAAATGGCTTTGTTTTTGCCTTAAATTTAGATGATTCGTTTGAATTTAGTAGTGATAATATTGAGTATTTAGAGTTATTTGATAAGATTTTAATCAAAACTGATAAATATTATTACAAAGATATGAAAAATAATGGTAAAATAAAGAGTAGAATAATAAGTGTAGATGAGGTGAAGTAATGGATACTTATGTTAGATTTTTATATGAGTTTTTAGATCAATTACTTGGAGGA
>JAEEGF010925095.1_pt1 | contig 13818 bp, 13 predicted proteins | sample 9134171 | NCBI WGS metagenome assembly JAEEGF01 (sample SAMN16246542, study PRJNA631951) | gut metagenome | biome: gut microbiome; feature: rumen; material: AP-attached | host: Bos | place: Iran: Karaj | collected 2018-10
GATAAATGTAGCCACGGGCAATAACTTTGCCCCATCAGAGCAAAACAATGAATTGGAAGATTATCACATGGTATATCGGCATATCGCTGCTTCTCATAGCGGCGCTGATGTCAGTATCCGGAATAATTGCATTATGCACCGATGAGGACGAAAGCGGCATCCCCCTCCTGTATTCCGCGTTTCTCACGGGAACCGTCGGCTTCTACCCGCTTATATTTGTTCGGAAAGGCCGGCACAGACTGTCTTTCCGGGAAGGAAACTGCATCGTTGTCGGAGCGTGGTTAGTTGCCTGCCTCTTCGGGATGCTTCCGTTCCTGTTCTACGGACGTGAGTTCACTCCGATAAATGCCTTGTTCGAAAGTGTTTCCGGCTTTACGACGACGGGGGCCTCCATCCTGGACGATATCGAAGCTCTTCCGCGGGGACTTCAATTCTGGCGCATCTCCACGGCATGGGTAGGAGGAATCGGGATTGTCACACTGTTTTCCATCATGACGACCGGAGCGGACAAATCAGCCCTTTCCAAAGCCGAAATCTCCGGTATTGCCAGGGATGCACTCGCTTCAGGAAGAGGAGACAGTTATGTCAATCGGATACTCCTGACGTATGTTGCCCTGACAGTCATGACAGTACTGTCGCTGAAACTCACCGGAATGGGTTGGTTTGATGCTGCGACAAATGCGATGTCCGCGTGCAGCACCTGCGGTTTCTGCACGCGCAATACCAGTATCGCCTTTTATGACAATCCGGCAGCAGAAGTAGTCTTGACGTTCTCCATGCTTGCCGCGGGAATCCACTTCGGAATCATATTCCTGGCGCTGATCAAAAGGAAACCGGGATATTTTTGGAAGTCAGAAACCATTAAGGTATTCCTCGTCCTGGTGTGCATTGCCATCGTCATCGTCACGGTAGATCTCTTGGCAAATGGGCATTACAATTCATTCCTGACCGCCCTTCGAGACGCTTCGTTCCAGGTTGCATCCATTTCCACGACTACAGGTTTTGCCACTCAGGACACTACGCTATGGCCTCCGCTCAGTATGGCGGTACTGATTATCTGTTCACTGATCTGCGGATGCTCGGGCTCCACATCCGGAGGCATCAAGATAGACAGGACCATTCTGGCGGCTAAAGGCATAAACCGAAAGGTTAAGCTGACCGTGGATCCACATGCAATCTATCTTGTACGGGTGGACGGAAGGACGAAATCAGAAGAACAAGTCAGCGACGCCTTCGGATACATATTCTGTTACCTGCTGATCATGGTCATATTCGCGGCCGTCAACATTGCTTTTGGAACAGACTTTATAACTGGGGTAACAGCATCCATCGCCTGCATTGGCAATGTAGGTCCCGGCTTCGGTAATGTGGGCTCCATGGCTAATTACGCCGACTTCCCCGCTATCCTGAAAACCACCGGAATGATTGAAATGCTGATTGGCAGGCTTGAGATTTATCCCGCGTTATATCTGATGCGATCCATCAGCATCAAAGTGCATTCTCCATGAAATATCAATAAAGCTCCGGCAGTGCCGGAGCTTGTTTCTGCCAATAAATCCGAATTTATGCATCTTTCTTCCTTGCCGCTACTTTGTAACTGAGGATGGCACAGTAAAGCGAAATGGAAACCAACGGAATATGGACGAACCCCAGCCAGACCGTATGCGGATTGAAGAAATTGAACATGTTATAGATGCCGATGACAAAACCGATGATGGCTGTAATCCTGTACGTCACAATGTTTACCTTTGGCAGATTCAGCGTCAGGATGGTCAGGAAAGCCGGTGTTGTCAGGCAGAATGCCGTGGCCGTATTATTGGTGAAGAAATGTAACGGATTCAAGTCCGGCTGGCCCTGATGCGTGAACGGGCACCAATAGGCAAATAGCGCAAGGACAATCATCCAGGCATATTTCCACTTGAAGCCGCTGAAATTATAGTTGTTTTCCGGATGCAAAGTCTCCCGAATCCAGACATACGCCACAAACAGGAACATCACCAGATTCACAGTCACTACGCTGAATCCATACTGCTCTGTCACCGCCATATTCTGGATGAAAGCGAATGTCAGATAAGACACAGACACATAAGCATTGAACAGTGTTCGCACCCTGTTCTTGAAAACAAAGAGCAGGATGAACATAAGCAGTGAAAGCGATTGAAACACAATGTTGAGATTTCCCAGATGACCCTGAGGCGCATTCCCCAGAGTGACAATCACCATCCGGTCTATGTCCTGCGGTTCAAAGTTGCGACTCACAATGGGCATCAGCACAGATTGAGCCAACAACAACAGGGCGAAGAACCACCATTTTTTTGTGTATCCTTTCAGTTTTTCCATTAAATTCCGATTTATCGAAGCAAAGTTACACATTTTCGGTGACATGCTTCCATATCTATCCCGGCTGGTACCAGCTGATCATCTCGAAGATTATTCGTACCTTTGCGACCGGAGGTCTGATGCCAGACTTCTATTGTTAACACCCGGTGCGCCCCTGCTGCCATGCGGGGACGCACCTTTACTTTTTTTGTCCCCCGAAGGACTTTTTCACGAAAAAAGTTTGGGGCCTCAAAAAATTCGGGGACAGCAGGGGGACAAACGTGAAAAGGTCGAAAAGTTAAAGTATTTATTTACAATAAGTTATAGACTTATCCTATTTCCTGCATCGGAAAGTAGCCATACGGTCTTCTTTCGTGCCGGGCGAGGTAGCCGGGTAACACGCTCGTTTCAGGGCAAAATGGCGCAGGGCTATCGGCTCTGGAGGGCACTCTGGGGCTGGTTCGTCTGCTCCACTGCCCAAAATAAGCCTGTGGAGCAGGCAAACCCCTTTCAGAGGCATCTGCAGAGCATACACCCCTGCTCCATTTTGCCCCGGTAGTTTGTTGTCGATTTGATTCCTGGGGAGTGTATACGAATCCGGAATTCCGTTAAGTCTTTTCCATAATAAAACACTAACTTTGCGACAAGGCTGAGGATGTCCAGATTACAACCGAATTCACTCCCCAGCTGGCCGAAGTCTATGACGACAGCGTCACCGGGATGGACGTGGAGCACTGGACACCGGGGCCGATGCTGCCGGCATCGACACCCGCGGCGACTGGGAACATACAATGGAATAAGATGACAAAACAAATCATAGTTTGCTTGACAGCAATGGTACTGACCACCACTTTAGCATCGGCTCAAATTGATATACACTGCCATATGATTCCGGACTCTTACCTGGAAGCCATAAAGGCCCACGGGATGGAACTGGACGAAGGCTTTCCCATCCCGGAATGGGAGGCTGAAGGGCATCTGAAATTTATGGACGAGGCAGGGATTCGGACTGCTGTCGTGACTATGCCGGCTCCGCAGCCATATTTCGGAGATGGCGCTGAATCCGCGACTGTCTGCCGGAAGTTCAATGAAGAAGCGGCTGCGCTTAAGGCACTTTATCCGGGTCGGTTCCTGTTCTGTGCGTCCCTTCCCCTGCCGGACGTTGACAGGGCCTTGGAAGAAGCCAAATATGCATTGGAGGTACTGGGGGCAGACGGAGTAAAACTGGCCAGCAACAGCTATGGACAGTATTTGGGAGATCCGGAATTGGAACCCCTGATGGCCTATCTCAATAGCCGGAAAGCCGTCATCATCACCCATCCACATAAGCCGTCGGCCTCAAATAAAACGTTGATTTCGGCAGTGCCACTGGCCTCTTATGAGTACCTTGCCGAGACAACCCGTGCCATCCTGAACTTAGTCGCTCACAATGTCCTGGTGCGCTATCCGGACATAAAGGTGGTGGTTCCCCACTGTGGCTCTTTCCTGCCGAATGCCCTGCCCCGCTTCAAAGGACTTCTCCCGGTGATGGTGCAGCAGGGATATATGCAGCCGGTGGATGTGGATGCCAACCTGTCCCGCCTGTATTATGACCTCGCCGGAGCCGCCACGGATGATGCCATCGTGTCGCTGCTGACCGTCACAGAGCCCTCTCATATCCTCTATGGCTCAGACTACCCTTACGTCGCTGCGTCAGCGCTTGTCGTCGCGAAGAAATCTCTGGAAACCCGGCTGGCCTCTCTTGGCCTGAATTCTCAGGATGTCCTGTCGGACAACGCTGCCCGCCTGTTCGGAGCCGATATCCCGGTCCGGGAATATGGCGAGCGGATCGTCCGCCTGGCCCAGATCGAAGTGTATCCTGAAAAACTGAATGAATACCTGGAATTCGCCAAGGAGGTCGGGACCGTATCAATGGCTTCGGAGCCCGGTGTCATCGGTCTTTTCTCAATGCAGGACAAAGCAGACCCGAACAGGGTCTATATCCTGGAAGTCTATGCTGACCAGCAATCCTACCAGGCCCACCTGCAAACCTCCCATTTCAAGAAATACAAAGAAGGAACGGCCGCTATGGTCAAATCCCTTAAACTCATAGATACCGTTCCTTTGATTGCCGCAACATTAAGTAAAACTGCTATACACTGAATTAGTTTGGCTATCGTTTTACCGTCTTTGTTATCCTGAAAGTGCATCGTTCACCGCCTCGGAGTATCGTATTCTCGATCCGGACATCGAACCGACTGTCAGGTTCAAGCTGCGAAAGAATGAATAATATGCTTTGCCGGGAACACTCGCATTGCTCCGGATTGCTTCTGAGCCCGCACTTCACCTTGGGGCAGGAACAATCCAGAAAACTCAGTTCATAAACCTTCCCCGGCTCAATCACCCTGCCCTGATACGACTTGCTATTGTATCCGTCCGAGTAAATCCCGTCGAAATCCCCGTCATACTTGGCGTATATTTGCTGATGGATTGGGAGGACACGATCTTTAACGCATTCTATGGCTTCTTCTCGGTAATCCATATAATTATTATTGAGGAATATAAAGAATTATAAAACTCGATTTATCAGTATAAAGATACGCATTGATGGACGCCGCCTGACACCTTCCCCCGGTTGTTGCCGGGCACGTTTTGTGGTCCTGGTGTGCCCGGGAGGTGGTTTTTCCGTTTCCCGGGCACGGAGAGGGGCATCTTTGTGCCCGGGAATCGGCATGCCCCTGAGGGCAGCCTCGTAGCGGCGGTGGAAAGGGGGACGGAGTCCGGCTCCCGCTACGCGAAACGGCAGCCAGTTCGGCTGCCGTTTCGTTTAGTAGCGGAGGGAGGACTCGAACCTCCGACCTCCGGGTTATGAGCCCGACGAGCTACCAACTGCTCTACTCCGCGGTGTATTGGACTGCAAAAGTATGATTATTTTGCGAATTGGCCAAATTTATTTTTCAAAAAGCGTTCCGGCGTCGATGTCTTTTTCTCGTAACTGCTTGAAACAGTGGCGGCAGACGGGTTCGTAGATATCTTTTTCGCCGAGTTCCACCAGTTTGTCACTGCGGGAGAGACGGTGAGAATGGTGGGCGATGTCGCCGCAGCGGACGCAGATGGCGTGGACTTTGGTGACGTATTCTGCGGTGGCCATCAGGGCTGGCATGGGGCCGAAAGGCTTGCCCAGGTAGTCCATGTCGAGGCCGGCGACGATGACCCGGATGCCGCGGTCGGCCAGCATGCGGACTACGTCTACGATGCCTTCATCGAAGAACTGGGCCTCATCCACACCGATGACATCGACGCCGTCCGCCTTTTCGAGGATGGCGCGGGCTGAATCAACCGGGGTGGACAGGATGGAGTGGCCTTCGTGCGAGACGACGGCTTCTTCCGAATAGCGGGTGTCGATCCGGGGCTTGAAGATCTCCACGCGAAGGTTGGCGATTTTGGCGCGTTTGAGCCTGCGGATGAGTTCTTCGGTCTTTCCCGAGAACATCGAGCCACAGATGACTTCGACATAGCCGGGATGTTTCACGTTTTCTATGAACATTTTTTCGTATTTTTGTCAAAGATACGAAAAATATGGCGAAACTCTATATCGTACCGACGCCGATCGGCAACCTCGAAGACATCACGCTGCGTGCCCTCCGCGTCCTGCGGGAAGCCGACTTGATCCTGGCAGAAGACACGCGGACCAGTTCGGTGCTGCTCAAGCATTATGAGATCAGCGCGCGCATGGAATCACACCACAAGTTCAATGAACATGAAAAGGTGGAAAGCGTGAAGCAGCGGATTCTTGACGGCAAAACGGTCGCCTTGATCAGCGACGCCGGCACGCCTGGGATTTCCGACCCGGGCTTCTTGCTGGTCCGTACTTGTGTGGAGGCGGGGATCGAGGTGGAGACGTTGCCGGGCGCGACGGCTTTCGTTCCGGCGCTCGTCAATTCGGGCTTTCCGTGCGACCGCTTCTGTTTTGAAGGATTCCTGCCTGTCAAGAAAGGGCGCCAGACGAAACTTGCCCAGCTCGCTGGCGAAACCCGGACGATGGTTTTCTACGAGTCGCCGTTCCGGCTGGTCAAGACGCTTGGGCAGTTTGTCGAGGTTTTCGGTCCCGACCGCCCTGCCAGTGTCTCGCGCGAAATCTCGAAACTCCACGACACGACGCACCGCGGCACCCTCCAGGAACTCTTCGACTATTTCAACGCCACCCCGCCCAAAGGCGAAATTGTCATGGTGGTCCGCGGCAGTCAGGCTTGATTCTTGCAGCCCGCACGGGCATTTATTCTATTTGTGGGATGATATGAGGCGAGAGAAAAAAGAACAAGTGTCGAAGGGTGCGGCGTCTGGGATGGTAGCCCTGGTTTTCCTGATTCTGGGATTTCAACTGGCGATTTTTGTGGTCAAGGTCATGGAGCGGCCCGGAGATGCCCGGCCTGAGCCGGACATGACGGGACAGCTAGAGCCGGGGCAAGGGGCTCCACCGGAAGAACAATCCGCAACTCCGCAGGAATCGGGGAGTCCTGAACGGACGAAATTTGGTGGCTACGCCCGCCCGGACCGCAACACGGCTCGCAAACCCGCTGGCGGAACGGCACATCGCCCTGCCCGGCAGTACGAATCCTTTCCCTTCAATCCCAATACCGTGACGCTGGATGAATTGCAGCGCCTGGGCCTGAGCCAGCGTCAAGCCGAATCCATCGACAACTACCGCAGCAAAGGCGGCCGCTTCCGAAGCAAGGCCGATTTCCAGAAAATGTATGTCGTCTCCGACACCCTCTTTGCCCGGCTCGAACCCTATATCGAAATTCCCAAACTCGAACTTAACACGGCCGACAGCGCCGCTCTGGTATCGCTGCACGGCATCGGTCCCTGGTATGCCCACAAGATCCTCGATTATCGCGACCGGCTCGGCGGCTATTACGACAAGACCCAGTTGCTTGAAATCGACGGGCTCGACGCCGCCCGCTATGAAGGCTTTGCCGATGACATCACTGTGGACTCCGGCCGAATCCACCCGCTCGACCTCTGGCATGCATCCGACAGCCTGCTCGCACGCCATCCGTATCTTGGCCCTCGCGGTGCCCGCAGCGTCCTTCGCTACCGTCAACTCTTCGATTCCACCCGCTGGACCCTCACCGACCTCGCCCAAGAACAGGTCCTCTCTCCAAAAAATATCGAAAAATTGAAAAAATATATCGAAATACAATAATTATTTTTATATTTGCGCAAAAAACAGATAAAACGTATCTTTGTAAGATTGATAAGGCGACAAGGGCGTAGCGGCGGGTGGTATTTGGGCGGGCGCGCATTTTTTTGCGCGCACGACGAAATACCAGAGCAAGCGGAGCCCGCCCGTGGCCATGTGAACGGGAGGGGCCCAAGCGCAGCCCGGCCAGATGCGACAAGAAAGTATTGATATTATTGATATATGTTAGAGTGTAAACACATTACGAAAGCCTTCGGTGATTTCAAGGCACTCGACGACGTGTCGGTGAACGTGCCTGAAGGCAAGATTTTCGGATTGCTCGGACCGAATGGCGCCGGCAAGACGACCCTGATCCGTATCATCAACCGGATCACCATCCCCACGGCAGGCGAAGTGATCCTGAACGGCAAACACGTCGCCGACGAAGACGTCCGTGCCATCGGCTACCTGCCCGAAGAGCGCGGTCTTTTCAAGAAGATGAAAGTCGGCGAACAATCCCTCTATCTGGCCCGCCTCAAAGGCATGAGCACCGCCGCCGCGACCGCCGAACTCAAAAAATGGTTCATCCGCTTCGGCATCCAGAGCTGGTGGGACAAAAAAGTCGAAGAACTGTCCAAAGGCATGGCCCAGAAAGTCCAGTTCATCACGACTGTCCTGCATCGCCCCCAACTGCTGATCCTCGACGAACCCTTCTCCGGCTTCGACCCCGTCAACGCCCAGATGATCCGCGACGAGATCCTGCGCCTGCGGGATGAAGGCACCACCATCATCCTCTCGACCCACAACATGGAATCCGTCGAAGAACTCTGCGACAACATCGCCCTGATCAACAAGTCGCACCTCGTGGTGACAGGCGGTACCGACGCCATCCGCCGCGAATACGGCTCCAACCAGGTGGAAGTCCTCTATCGCAGCAGCGAACCCCTGCCGGCCGGAACCACCTATAGCATCTTCGCCGATGAAGAGCTCAAGGAGAGCCGCCGGGCCGTGCTGGATGTGACCGAAGGCAGCAGTTCCCGGGACGTGCTTGGCGAACTGATTACCTGCGCCGACATCGTTTCGTACCGCGAACTGATCCCGCGCATGAACGACATTTTCATCAAACTGGTAACCGGAAAATAGGAGGAGCGCACTATGAACTGGAAAAAAGTAGGCATTGTCATCAGCCACGAATATACAACCCGCGTCCGCAAGAAATCCTTTATCCTGACCACCCTGCTCACGCCGATCGGCATGGGTCTGCTGATCTGCGTCCCGATGCTGATCATGCTCTTCTCGGGCAACGAGCAGCAGAAAGTGAAAGTGATCGACCAGTCCGGCATTGTGGCTCCGTACCTGGAAAACAGCGAGCACACGACCTACGTGATGGGCACGGAAGGGGAGACCGTCGATCTGCTCAAAGACATCTTCGACGAATTGGATTATTACGCCATCGTCGGCATTTCTCCGCTCGATGAGAAGGGGGAAGTCTCCGTCATATCCTATTCGAAGGAACCGCTCAACATGGATTTGAAGACCTCCATCAACCGGGCGGTCAACAAGGCCGTCGAGAACCGAAAACTCATGCAGTATGATATCCAGAACCTCGACGAGATCCTGGCTGACGTCAAGACCGACATCAAGCTCAATTCGATGACACTCACCAACGATGGGGATGCCAAGGAAGACAGCGTGGAGATCTACATGGTCCTGTCCTACCTGATGAGCTTCCTGATCTACATGTTCGTCTTCATGTTCGGCACGATGGTCATGCGCAGCGTCATCGACGAGAAGAGCAGCCGCGTGGTGGAAGTGATCGTTTCATCGGTCAAAAGCGTGGAGCTGATGATGGGCAAGATTATCGGCGTAGCGCTGGTTGCCCTCACGCAGTTCTTCATCTGGATTGCGCTGACGCTCATCATCGTGATGGCTGTCAATACGATTGCCGGCCCGAAACTGATGCAGAACATGGGCGGTGTCGAACAGATCGTAGCGATGACCGGTGAAGACGGCAACATCAGTCCGGCTGACATGGCCGCCATCGCCCAGTCATCCGGCGAGACCTCCGATGCGGCCGGCGTGATGAAGATTCTAGGCCAGATCAAAGACCTCGACTGGCTGTACATCATCGGCTGCTTCCTGATCTATTTCCTGCTGGGTTATCTGCTCTACGCCTCAATGTTCGCCGCCATCGGTGCGGCGGTCGACAACGAGGCCGATACGAACCAGTTGCAGTTGCCGATTACGATCCCGCTGATCATCGGCCTGTTTATCATGCTCCACACCTTCGAGCATCCCAACAGTGCCCTGTCGGTCTGGACTTCCATCATCCCGTGGACGTCGCCGATGGTGATGCTGGCCCGTATTCCGTTCGGCGTCGTGCCGGGCTGGCAGCTGCTGCTCTCGGTCTTCCTGCTGTTGGTCACCTTCCTGGCTACGGCCTGGGTGTCGGCCAAGATTTACAAGATCGGCATCCTTACCTATGGTAAGAAGTCCTCGTTCAAGGATCTCATCAAATGGATGAAAATCAAAGACTGACCTATGAAGATACGAAGTTTGTTCCTGAGTCTGCTGCTGGCCTCCCTGGCTTTCCCTGCGGCTGCGCAGTTTACCTACAAGTGGACTCCCGTTCAGATCGATTCCACGTGGGATGATACAAAGGACTTGCGGGCCACGCTGACCATTGAGAAGTACAATGCCCAGGTGGCACCGCTCCAGGAGATCATCGGCTATTCTGAAGACGAGTACAGCAGCCGCCGTCCTGAAAGCGGATTGTCCAATTTCGCAGCCGACGTCATCAAGGCCATCGCCGAAAGAAAAACCGGCGATAAGGTGGATATCGCCATGACCAATTACGGTGGTATCCGCACCAGCCTGCCCAAAGGCGCCGTGCGCGTCTATGACATCTTCTCCATCTTCCCGTTCGACAATTACCTTGTAACCTTCGACATCAAAGGGTCGGACCTTCACCGCTTCCTCAACCAGATGATTGCCCGGCGGCGCGTCGAAGCCTTCAGTGGTGTCGAAATCGTGATTACCGGCCGGGAGGCGGACAAACTCAACGTTGCGGGCGCGCCGATCGACGATGACCGCGTCTATAAGTTCGCCACCATCAATTTCCTGATGGACGGAGGCGACGGTGTCGTACTCTCCGACGTGGCCTTCAACCGCAAAGACACGGGCATCTGGATCCGCGATGCCATCGTGGAATACCTGAAAGACCAGATGGCCCGGGGCGAGACGATCTCGCTCCATCCGGACGGGCGCATTGTTTACACGGACTGGGAGGAAAGAAGACGATGAAAAAACTGATTTTGACCGCAATGGCCGTGTTGGCCAGTTTGGTCGCGCTTCCTGCGCAAGACCTTGTGATCCTGCACACCAACGATACGCACAGCCAGATCGAACCGGTCCGGGTGGGCTATAACAAAGGGCTTGGCGGCGTGGAGCGCCGGCTCCAGTACATCAACAGCGTGCGCGAGAAATACGGCAAGAAAAAAGTGCTCCTGCTCGATGCGGGCGATTTCAACCAGGGAACCCCTTACTATACGGTGGCCCATGGTGATCTTGAGGTGGAACTGGTCAACCTGATGAAGTACGACGTGTTTACCCTGGGCAACCACGAGTTTGACAATGGACAGGAAGACCTGGCCCGCCGCCTGAAAAAGTGCAAGCACACGACGGTGACCTGCAACTACGATTTCTCGAACACCCCGCTCAAGAAACTGGTGAAACCTTATACGATCGTCCGCCGCGGCGGCATGAAGATTGGCATCATCGGCACGACTTCCTACCTGGAAGGCGTGGTCCTCAAGTCGCATCTCGACGGCATGGTCCGGCTGAATTCCATCGAAGAGGTCAACAAATGGGCGGATTTCCTGAAGAACAAGAAGCACTGTGACCTGGTGATCCTGCTGTCGCATTTCGGTTATGACGGCGGATCGCTGGAACGTCCTTCCGACGTGCTGATGGTGGAGAATTCCCGCAACCTGGACATTGTCATCGGCGGGCACAGCCATACTTATTTGAAAGAAGCCCGTGAGGTCAAGGACCTCGACGGGCGTGTGGTTCCCATCACCCAATGTGGCGGGCAGGGTATCGTAGTCGGTACCTGGGAGATCACTCGCGCTCGACCTTGAGCTGCTCGATATGGCTTACGGCGTCGGTGGTCTTGACGTAGAGGATAACCCGGAAACGTTCGCCACCGGCGCTGAGCGAGCCGACCGCATATTTCATCGGCGCTTTGCCGCTCTTGTGGATGACCGTGAACTTCTTGGGAGTGTAGTTGGCGAAGAAGTTCTTCATGATGAGACGGGCCTGGTTGCGCGTGCAGTTGTTGACGGCACCCAGCATATCGAGTTCCAGATTGTCAGCGAACCAGGCTGAAAGCTTGTCATAATCTCCACTTTGAAGATACTTTCCAATCGGTGTGAAGACATCCTGTCCGTTTTCCTGCGCCGAGGAAGGGCCGACCGTCAGGAGGGCGAACAGCAAAGATGCAAGCCAGAACACTTTCTTCATCGTAACCAATTATTTTGACGAAAGGCCATATATTCAAAAATCGAGCCAATGAAAATCAGAGTCCTCTTTACCGGAAAAACCACGGACCCGTGGATCCGTCAGGGAATCGAAGTCTATGCCGGCCGGATTCGGCACTACGTCTCGTTCGAACTGGTGGAAATCCCCGATTTGCGCCAGACCGCATCCCTGAGTGAGGAACAGGTCAAGCTGCGGGAGGGTGAATTGATTCTCAAGGCTTTGAAGCCGACCGACCATCTGGTTCTGCTGGATGAGCGCGGCGCGTCCTTCTCGTCGCTCGATTGGGCACGGAATTTGGAGCAGAAAGCCGCGCATCTCCCGAAGGATCTGGTCTTTGTGGTCGGGGGACCTTATGGCTTTTCAGCCGAGGTCCAGGCCCGTTGCCAGGAGCGTCTTTCGCTTTCACGGATGACATTTTCCCACCAGCTGGTGCGGCTCGTCTTCCTGGAGCAATTGTACCGCGCCTTCACGATCATCCGAGGAGAACCCTATCATCACGAATGAGCAAAGGCAGACCATATTGGCTTCGGATCCGGCGCTTCCTGCTGCGTAACGGCAGTTTTTTGCTGTTTGTCGTGGCGTTGCTGCTGCTGGGCCTTTCCGGCATCCGGCCTGATTATGAAGCCCGGCAGCGCCGGCAGAAGAACCGCGTGGAGCGGGCGCTCCACAAGCGGGAGTTGCTGGCCGAGCGATTCTCGTACCGCGCCATGCAGGCCATGGACCAGGACTGGGTCGATTTCGATGACCTGCCCGACGACATCGTGCTCTACTGCTACCAGGCCGACACGATGAAGAGCTGGACGCACCAGTTCCCCATCAGCAATGACGAGGTGGATGTGTACCCGTATTCGTACCGGCTTCAGTTCATGAGCAACCGGAACCTGTATTCCACGCCGCTCGCCTATATCGGGATGCGTGAGAAATACGTCAATCTTGGTTCCGCCTGGTATGTCGTGACCACGCATTTCACGCAGGACCGCAAGGTCAAGATCGTGACAGGCATCCTGATCAAGACCGAGTATCCCACCAGTGCCATTCCCAATACGGTCAACCGGCATCTTCACCTGAAGGATGGCTACACGACACTGGCTATCCAGACCGATGATACGGCCATCGTCTATGGCATTGAGGATGAACCGCTATTCTCGGTCGTCCCGACCGTCCCGCCGACTCCAGGCCACGGGAACATGCCCTTGCGCTGGATTGCCTTTGCCCTGATGTTGCTGGCGGTTTTCCCGTACCATTCCCGCTACCATACCTGGCGAACCTTCTGGTTTGCCGTCCTGACGCTGGTATTCGTACGCCTGATGGCTTTCTATTTTGTCGGGAAAGGTTATACGACCGGCGAACTGTTCTCCCCGGTGCTCTATGCGGACACGACACTGTTCAATTCACTGGGAAGTCTGCTGTTCAACAATATCACGGTGGCGCTGGCCTTCTACGCGCTGTTCGTGATGCGCTACCGCATCCACAAGAACATGGAATTCCGGCCGCCCGCCCGGCGCTGGACCGGTGTCGTGCTCCTGTCGCTTGCCGGTGTGGCGCTGATGGCTTACATCCACTTTGTGATGCGGTCTTTGATGCTCAATTCCAGCATCGTGATGGAGCCGTACCGGCTTTCGCAGATCGGAGTCTATGCCATCTTGAGCTATGCGACCTTTGCGATGCTCTTCCTGGCCCTTCTGTACCAGATCTACATGGTCGTGATGCTGATCCGACGGGATGCGCGCGTCAATCTTTTTTCCTGGACCAACATCGTCCTGTATGTGCTGGTCATCTCCCTCTACAGTGTCGTGGCC
>JAEEGF011081135.1_pt1 | contig 13817 bp, 14 predicted proteins | sample 9134171 | NCBI WGS metagenome assembly JAEEGF01 (sample SAMN16246542, study PRJNA631951) | gut metagenome | biome: gut microbiome; feature: rumen; material: AP-attached | host: Bos | place: Iran: Karaj | collected 2018-10
GAGGCTCTTTCCAGATGCCTTCAGAAATAATTAAATAAATTTGTGGTGACTTCCTGTAAGTTTTCTCTTGACAGAAGGTCATTACATATCAGTGTGTTGACACGCTGACTTTTGATTAATTATTTCACAAGTAATTTATCAAATTGTCAACGTGTCAGCACACTATATTTCTGTATCATTTCCCTCTTTTCTATCTTTTGATATACTATAATATTTTCTCATTTTCCCGCAACAGAGCTGCTCATATGACTTGAGCGTCCCGTCCCCCTCAAGTCCATGAAGAAGAGGATAAAGCATTCCGGCCTTCTTATCAAAAACATTCAGCGACTTCTTTCTGAGAGTCCTTATCATCTCATATCCATACATATCTTTTTCTGAAAGTAATTTTAACACCAACGCTGCGTTGTTTTCATTCAACCACGATTTTTCTTCCGCCATTTCTTTTTTTATCCTCCTTGTATCGTGCGCTTTGTTATTATGCCTTAATATCCTGTCCTTTGTGCTTATCTTCCATACTTGCAAGGATATCCCCTCTCATGTCATATATATTCCAAGTAAGAAGAATTGCGAATAACCACGTCAATAAAACCAATACCAAGAACACATCAAATAAATTCATATAATTGCTTATGGCAATAATTAACATACATCCCGTCATTATCGACGTCCTCCTTCAATATGCTCACCTTTGTTTTATTTCATATTTCATGTTCCCATATCTCTGATTTAAGTACGGATACTGATATCCACATGTTTGGAATATGCATCCTTGTATTTATATATACTTAGCAATATTCCAAGTGCCACATAAGCATGCAGGCTCATTGAAGATGATGATATGAACGGTAAAAAAGTTGCGTATGCACAATTAAGCGGCAACATCCCAAATGATCCCCAAATATTGATTATCGCATTTGCAGCAAGCCACATGATACATCCCATGCCCATAACATATCCCAATTGGTTCTTACATTTGGATATAGCAACCAATCCACAGACAATAAGGCCGATCACGATCATAAATACCGCTCCCCCGGCAGCCACACCCCAAGTTGTCGAAATGTAAGTCAGGACAAAAGATTCATCAGGATTGGGAACAAATGAACTTGCCGGTATATGCACATTCCCCCAACCTTTATACATGCCTCCGCCGAACAAATACATTGAATCAATAATATATTTAATTGATCTGTTCCATGACATATAAAGGGATTCATCTCCTGACTCTGCAATCCCGGCTCTTATGTTCAAAATTATCAATAAAACATAAGCTGACCACATACAGATAAGTACCGGAGTCTTCCTTACCTTTATCCATTCCTTCTTTATCGCGATTGAAAGCTGTAAAAGCATACTTCCCAAAATCGTAGCATAGTACACACCTCGAGAAAAAGAAAAAATAAATGGGAGTATCATCCAAGAAAGAGCCTTAAACAGTGCCTTATAACTCTGTCCTTTGTACTTATAGATTATTCCTGCATATAGCGGAACCAATAACAACATTCCCATATTTGATCTTAATAGATACCCAATCTCACCAAGAAAACGAAGTAGTTTAGGATATTCATAATAACCAAGATTCACACCTGTACCTGCAGTCTTAACGAACCAATATAATTTAAGAGGAAGGTATGTGATCAAAAAAACCATTACAAATACTGTCGCTATAACATTTGAATACTTTGAAATCACCGTATAATCCAGCAAATACACAGAAAGCATTATTCCAATTCCTACAACAGTTCTTGCCAAAAAGGTGTACCCATTTAAAGGATTAACCGATCTAGATGTCATCTGCACCGAAAAATACTGCATTGTTGTATCGTTAGCAAGGAAAAATTGTATCATGGTTCCGATCAATCCTACTCCTATAGCAGCCAGTACCACTCCCCACGCCAGTTTAGGTCTGTGAACTCTGTCAAGTGCAACTCCTGCTTCTATAGGATCTCCCATATCTTCAACAGCTTGTTTCTCAGCAGTATCTTTATCCATTCCTTCAGAAATATTGGCTTCTATCTGATCTTCAATATGTGCCCTTATCTCATCGGCTATTGTCTTGTGAGCCTTTTGAAACCTTACTTGCTCCAATAGCAACTTTATATATTCTTCCATTCTTACACTCCAAACAATACTTTTATCATTTATCAATTTCCATATGCCAGAACACTCACAATAGCCCCGGAGTATTCCTTCCACTCCTCAGTCTTTGTCTTTAAAAGTTTTCTTCCTTCTTTGGTAATGCTGTAATACTTCCTGGTCTTGCCAAGATATTCCTGCTCATAGACCTTGAGCATTCCTTTCTCCTCAAGTCCATGGAGAAGGGGGTAAAGAGTACCTGCCTTAAACTCAAAGACGTTCTGTGATTTTTTTCTTAAAGTATCTATCATTTCATATCCGTACATATCTTTTTCCGAGAGTAGTTTTAAAACCAGCATTGTACTGCTACCTGTCAAAAGAGACTTATCTACAGCCATATTAACCTCCTTATATATTGAATCCTTATATCGCAAATCTATATATATCGTTCATCTACATACTATATCGGGTTTCGATACATGTCAAGGGTAATATTTTTTTTAAAAAAAGAACCTTGCCTCATTTTTTAATGAAACAAGATTCTCTAATCATTCTATAAATGCCGCCATGTACAGCGGTAGTGTCATAATTCCGTTTTCTCCGGCGCCTATATTTCCATCAACAAATTTATATCCGTAAGTGATGTTATCGTTTTTCTCAATAATTGAATTGAGCGAATTTGCTCTTGCATTCCCGCTCTTTACTTCAATAGGTACGACCTGTCCATCTTTTTGAATTATTACATCAAGCTCTTTCTTTGTCGCCCCATTTTTATAAAAAAACAGGTCATATCCTTTTTTATGTAATGCATCAACAACCGCGCATTCATAAATACCGCCCTTTGAATTACCTGAAATAGTATTTTCTACAATGTGCTGTTTTAAAGAAAAATCTTTCATAGCGATCAGTAAAGATAAATCTGTCGTATACGTTCTGAAAAAATCATCCCTTGCATAATCGTCAAGATCATATCTTATATCAGTTACTATTCTGCTAAGATAAACCATATCGGCCCTGAGTAACCACTCAATACTTGAGTAATATTTCTGCGCTCTTGCACCCTTTTCAATTTCTTTATATTGAAATTTGTGATTTTCTTTATCAAGTAACTGCTTGGCAAGTGTAAGATAGCATTTCTCAGCCTTAACTTTTTCCTCAGCCGTAGCATAATGTGCTATATCAAACAGATAGCCCTGAAGAAGATTTTTCTGAACAGTATCTACTTTTCTAAAATCTTTAGTATCAATGTACGTTTGTACCGCTTCAGGCATACCTCCGACAGCAATATATTGCCTGTAGTAATCAAACATCCGGCTATTTACTGCAGCCGGAACAGGTTTCCGATCGGCAATGCAGGATTTCAATGACAGAATCATATCTTCCGAAATCCCAAGTCCCCAAAGAAATTCTTCAAAATCTAAGCCATACATCCTTTGATAGTCTACATATCCCACCGGATAAGATGAAGCACGCTTATAATCAATCCCAAGAAGCGAACCTGATACGATCACATCATATCTGTTATCGATAGCCCAAAATTTTAAAGATGTGATTGCCTCCTCGCACTCCTGGATCTCATCTAAAAAAATCAATGTTTTTCCCGGATCAATCTTCTTATCCGGATATCGGAAGCGAAAAGCCATTACCATATTGTCAACTGTCAGGTCTCCTGAAAATATCTCCTTCGCCGAAGGAGTCTCCTTAAAATTCACTTCCACAACTTCGTCGTAATTATCTTCGCCAAATCTTTCTATGATGTATGTTTTTCCTGTTTGTCTGGCTCCTTCCACGACAAGACATTTCTTTTTCTTGTGTTTTGTCCAATATTCAATCTGTTTCGTAGCCTTTCGTCTTAACATTTTTCCTCACCATCAACATTTTGGAATACTAAAATGTATCATTCATCAACATTTTAGAATAAAAAAATGTACACTCATCAACATTTTGGAAAGTATTAATGTGCTCATATCAACATTTTAGAATATTATATAACACTTATTCTAAAAACAAAAGGACTACTCAGTGTCTCGTTGGCTGTAATTTCAACCGCTTACACTCTTTTTTATCTCTCGGCTGTTCTCTTCCCATGATTTATACTTCTTGTCTCCGCGGTGGTCGGGAAGCTCAAATCTGTCTGTGATATCTTTTCCGAGATACCCTGTAAACTTCACTGCCCCATAATAATTAAGGTGCGATTCATCCATGAAGTCTTTTCCAAAATCAAGTCCTATCTCGTCGTAATCATGGTTGTAGTTTGTAAATCCGATATTATTCTCCTGCGCGATCTCTTTTAACCTGTTATATACAAGTTCCTGCTCATCGGTAACCACATACGGCGTCACGATCATGTACATATCGATGCCTTTTTCCCTCGTATAGTCGATTATCTTCCGAAGGTAGAGCGCGGATTTCTCAGTCAGATCTTCGCTGTTTGTCTGCGTTATCGTCGGCCTTGTCTGCGGCGTCACCTTGGTCATTGGCTTAAAGCCCTTAAAGTTCCTAAGATACTTATATTTTCTGAACGGATATGTGAAGTCATCTGCGGTAAGCCCGCTTAACCTCCCATGATAGACTGCAAAGCTTGGGAAAAACTCATAAAAATGCTCTTTTTCAACGCTTGCCTTAAACATCTCCATCTTATTTAGCGAAAAGCGCATACCAAGTGCATTTGGAAGCATCCATTTATACTGATAATCATCTTTTTGGAATGCAGGCGAATACATGTCAAGCACAAGAACCTTGGGCTTCTGCGACTTGCATAGTTCCTTCAGATAGTAATATGTGATCCAAAGCGGCTGCTCGGCGGCGCTGTAGTCATATGCCGAAATACCATAATCGTCCCAGAGCTTGCCCGTATCTATCGCATAGTGAACGTGACTCGATCCCATCATCACAACATCAACAGTGCCTCGCGGCTGATGATACATGGCTGCAGCCTGCATAACACCGTCGTCATTTTTTATACTCAAAACGCCGTCACAATACCATACGGAAAAGATTGTGACGATCACAAACAAAATCCTAAATCTATTGTCAAAAAACCTTTTTAACATCTAATCCCACCAACATGCTTTTTATCGCATTTTAAAAATTCACATACATAAAACTGCTTGCATTGTACCCCGGTCCATATATTCCAAGCAGCAGGATTGCCATGATCATTCCATACAAAATAGCATATCGTGCAACATCAGGAATCCCCTGCATAGCTCTTCCTATCCTCTTATCTTTTCTTGCTATCAGCAGATCGAGCGCAAGAACAACCACGCCATAGATCGGTAGTATTATATCTCGTCTCGATGCTCCGATATCTGCCGCCTGTGCCGCAAAAGAATCACCCCCGGACGTCATTGACAACATTCTTCCGACATAGCAGGCACCACTGCCAATATTTGGCGCACCGAAAAAAATCCATGCAAACGAAACAATCAAAAATGTGAAAACCATTCCTGCAACATTCATGATAGATGCCGGTTCTTTACCGGTCGCTCGCTTTCTTTTTGCTTCAGAATAAAGTCCAAATGCCATCACATAGAATCCGTGAAGCAGTCCCCATGCAAGAAAACTTGCATCTGCTCCGTGCCAGATACCACATATGATAAACACTATCGCGGTATTCAAAAATCTTCGTGCATTTCCCTTCCTGCTTCCCCCAAGCGGAATATATATATAGTCCCTAAGCCACCTTGATAGGGATATATGCCACTTTCTCCAGAACTCGCTGATATTCCTTGAAAGGTACGGAGCATGAAAATTCTCGGTAAGTTCTATTCCAAAAAGATTTGATATTCCTATCGCAACCGCACTGTATCCCGCAAAGTCGCAATATATCTGGATTGAATACATAATCATTCCAAGAAACAGCCATGCCGCTCCGAATCTTGCAGAATCATTTAATAATCTTGTTGTAAAAAAAGCCAGCCTGTCCGCCACAACCACTTTAAGGAAGTACCCGTAGATTATGGTCGAAAAAGAGATTGAAAAGCGCTTATTCTCAAATAATCTGACTCCCGAAAGCTCTTTTACCTGCACTAAAAAGGTATCGGATCTCTCAATCGGTCCGCTTACGAACTTTGGAAAATAGCACATATAAAGTGCGAAATTTATCGGATTCTTTTCCGCTTTGGCCTTACGTCTGTACACATCCACAATATAGGATATTGCCTGAAAGATATAGTATGAAAAACCGATAGGTAAAAGGATTTTTATAAGAGCATCATCCCGCTCTCCCCATCTAGCGATATTTTTTAGGGCAAAAAGAAGTACCGCACACAGCACAACGCTTGCCACTACCAAAATCTTCAGTGTAACCGCACTCTTATCTTTCTTTTTTTCTATGCGCTCAATGAGCTTATCTTCTGCGATTCCAATACCGTAAACTATCGCCGTTACCGCCAAAATCCATATAAATGAGCCTACATCAAGGTGATAAATAAATACCAGACTTGCCGCAAGTAATATCACTGCCCTTGCTTTTTTTATCAGATAGAACAATATTAATATTATTGTAACAAACAAAAATGTCTCAATAGAAAATGACATTGCCGCTTCCGCCTTCTTATATCAAAAAAATGACAGAACATGAAAATAAGGCATACTAAGCCCCCTCTTCATATTCTGTCACATATATATATTTCTTTTCACGACTCGAAATACTCGATTCCGAATAAAAAACCGACGTAATCCGCTTCATAAAAGCATTGCCTTTCAGCTATATATTGTAACCAATTCCATTTTGTATACAAATTATAGCATGACGTTTGTTACAAAAGCAATAACTATTGGTGTTTTTTCGCATTTTTCTTTGATAAAATTTTCTGCTAAAGCGGTAATGCCATTACTGATGCGCTCATCCCTTACTCCCTGCCCAAGAAACCTTGATATTTCCTTCATTGAGAGGTCTTTTAGCTCGTCCGATATCTCACTGAATTTCTCTTCATCAAGAAATCCTCTGCACCTGATATTAAGATCTGACACGCATCTTCCGGTTTTTTTATCAATACATATCTCGATTATGACTACGCCTGACTCCGACAGTCTCATTCTGTCGCAGATAACCAGGTTGTCAATCTTACTCTTTTCCCTGCCATCAATAAGTATCTCATTTAAAGGAATCTTTCCTACGATCTCGCATTTGTCCTCTTTTAGCTCAATAATATCGCCATTCTTTATGAGAAATACGTCATCAGACGATATTCCCACTTCCATGGCTATTCTCTTGGCTTCACGCCTGTATCTGTATTCACCGTGAGCGGGGATAACAAATCTTGGATGAAGCATTGTAAATAACAGCTTTAGCTCTTCGGCGCAGGCGTGCCCGGTAGCATGAAGATCCTGAAATTCTATTTTGGCTCCCTGCTCCTCAAGGCTGTTTATAGTATGGCTAAATTCAAGCTCACTTCCATGTATCGTGACCGAACTGAAAAGGACCACATCATTTTTCTTTATCCTGATGACGGGATTATTCCCTGCCGCGATCTCAGAAATACATTTTACTGATTCGCCGTGGTTTCCGGTAGTTAGGAATATCAGCTCTTCATCCTTACAATTATCAAGCATATCGTTTTCCACAAGCATATTATCGGGAATATTGATATATCCCAGCTTTCGCGCCGCCGAAAAGACATCAAGAAGAAGATCTCCTTCAAGTGCTATTTTACGCCCATATTTAAGACCGAGATTTATTATCTGCTGACCCCTTTCCATATTGGTCGCAAAAGTTACGATGATAAGCCTGTTTTTTCGATACATATTAAAAAACCTGTCGAGCTGATCGTTTACATATCGCTCCGATCTCGAAAAACCGCTTTGCATGGCGTTTGTACTATCAGATAAAACTGCCAGAACGCCCTTGGTTCCTATCGCCGTTAATCTGGCAAGGTCTGCCGTTTTGCTCATTACAGGGGACATGTCAAATTTAAAATCGCCTGTGTTAAAGATTATTCCTTGAGATGTATAGACTGCCAGCATAGCCGAATCCGGTATGCTGTGATTTCCTCTGATGAATTCGATCTTGAAATCACCTACAACTATTGTACTTCCAAACTTTATCGCTTTTGTCTTTACTTTTTTTATCCCAAAGTCCCGAAATTTCTTTTCCACCATGGCAATCGTAAGCGGAGTGCCGTAAACAGGCACGTTGATTCCGTCAAAAACATACGGAAGCGCACCTATGTGATCCTCATGACCGTGCGTAAGAATAATTCCTTTAAACTTATCGCTATTCTCCCTAAGATAGCTCACATCGGGTATTATCGCCGCAACACCGGGCAGATTATCTGGCGGAAAAGACATACCGCAGTCGATGGCGATTATGCTATCCGAAGACTCTATCAGAGTGATATTCATACCAATCTTGTCAAATCCGCCAAGCGGAATTATCTTAATACTGTCTTCCATCTAACCTCGTAATCCTTCCGTTATGCTCAATGTTTTTTATCACATATTAACATTGTATCATTTTCTTATAGTCATTTCCCCGATCATGTTTATGGAATAATAATCACGTATCTCCGAGAGATTATCTGTTATTCCAAGTATCCACATGAGCTTTGTAAGCGCCGCCTCTGCTGTCATGTCATGGGCTTCCATCGCTCCGATAGCGAGAGTTCTTTTGCCCGTCTCATATACATCCATCTTGGTGCCTTCATATCTGCACTGCGTACCTACAACAACCGCCATTCCGCCTGAAATAAGCTTATCAAGCGTCCCTATGAAGTCATGCTTTAAGAACGGCATTCCTCCGATTCCGTAACCTTCAATATATAGCCCTTTATATCCCTGGTCGGCAATTGATTCTATAAAGCTTCTATGCATGCCCGGGAACATCTTAACCATGCATACTTTATCAGAGTAGTTGTTTGAAAGAGTGAAAATACCTGTCCTTTCAGGCACGGCTGAAGTATCAATCTTCATTCCGAGAGAACTTATCGTCGCAATATTGGGGTAATTGATACTCTCAAAAGCATCAAAACTAAGTGCCCTTACTTTGGACGCCCTGCATCCAAGCATGACTTTTCTGTTGAACGCAACAAACACTCCGGGAATATTGCTTGCTGCCATATGTATCGCACATCTGCAGTTCTCCATGGCATCTGCAACGGGATTTGTTATTGATAACTGCGATCCCGTGATAACAACAGGAATTGCGATGTTTCTCAGCATAAAAGAAAGCATTGAAGACGTATATGCAAGCGTATCCGTTCCATGTATCACAACTATTCCGTCATAGTCATTCCTGCATTCGCTGATGCGCTGCGCAAGTGCCGACCAGTCATCCGGAAAAATATTTGCACTGTCCAAAGAGCAGAAATCTTCTATCTCAATATCCGTATCCCCCGAAACCATCTTCAGCTCTTTCTGCATATCATAGATTGACAAGCCCGGTATAAGGCCGTTCTTCTTCATAACCGAAGATAATGTTCCGCCTGTGTTGATTATAAGTATTCTCTTACTCATTGTTCTTTCCTTTTATTTCTACTTCAATTTCAAAAGTTGTGGATTCGCTTATGGAATCCTCCTATGTAAGAATAAAAAAGAGCTTGGAAAAGTGCAAGCACTTTCCAAGCTCTTTATAAAATCAGTGTTTATGCAATCCGATAAGAATTACTCTACGATTGTAGCAACCTTACCTGATCCAACTGTACGTCCACCCTCACGGCTTAACGTTAATTATATCTATTTGGAAAGCCTTGATTTTACGTGGTTTCTGTTCGCACATATCTCATGTTTCGCTACATTTTTGGTGGTTTTTGAAATTTTTAGAGCCATTTTAGAGCCAACAAGCAAGATACTTTTCAAAAGCTCTTTTTCTCAGTTTCTTTTATTGTTCTTTTCTAAAATCTGCTGTATCCTGAACAGCCCTTGGTAGCCAATCCGCTCTGACATAATCAAGTGGAATTACCAGTTCTTGGATCTTATCATCTTTCCCCGATCTCATGATATCATCCGGCAAGTAATCCAAGCCTACCTCTCGTAGGCTCATGACACTATCATAGATCCAGCCTACAGCCTGGTTATCACAGTACAGGCAATAGCAGCCGAACATCTTTTTAACTTTTACATCTAACTCATTAAGTGAATCTAGCCATTCCTGGACTATTTGAGGATCTTCATAAGCCATCTGATTTCTCCTATAAGGCTGTCAATCACAACTGAATTTTTTATGAATGAAAACGATGGAGTCTTCCTTTAATCATCAAAAGAATAAGGGAGATTATACAAGCATAAAGGGAAGTAAGCACCATCACAGCAAGGCTTGGGCCGATTGTAGCCGGATCAGACAGATTATGCATGAAAGCAACGAAACCAATCAGTACAACACATATTCCGGCAAGAAGCGTGGCTTTTATACCAAAGGTTAAAGCATATTCTGTTTTTTCTGATAACTGCATAAACTCTTCATCGGAATAGCTTTTTGATGAAAAAAGCAACTTGAAACTTCTGAAAAAATCTGCAAAATGTCCTGATGCGCCAAGGATAATAAGCTGAATACCAAGCAACGAGACTAAGGATGGAGGATCGATGAAGTAGATTATCATTCCTACCCCGCCGGATATAATTGTAATCAGATAAATAAAGAGGCACAGCAAAATAATACCAACAACAGTCCCAATGACGGCGTTTCTGCCTTGTCTTTTGACATTTTCATTTGTTTTTATTAGTTCTACCATATTTTCTTCCGCCTTTCCGTTGTAATCCACGCTGGATAGGCGCTGCCCGGATAACAGTTCATTAATACTGATATCAAGTACCTTGCAAAGATCTGCCATAATTGAAGTATCAGGCATGCCACGCCCCGTTTCCCAGCGGGATATAGCTTTGTCGCTAACTCCAATCTCGTCAGCCAGCTGTTTCTGAGTAAGGCCCTTTTCTTTTCTGATATCTGATATGAACTGTCCTGTTTTCTTTTGATCAATCATTTTTAACACTCCTATCAGCGCGTTAATGGTTACAACTTAAGCGTAGGATATTTCTAAGTATATTGTAACCTATAGAGCATAGATAAAAGTATATTTTATACTCTATGATTCGTAGATACACTATTTTATAATGACACCAAGCTGCGCCGGGTTATCATCAAAAGTGCTTATGCTTAAAACCTTATAATCTGTACATCCACATGCTCTTCATCTGAGAAACCAGTTTGTCCACATCCCATTTTTTAGAACTGTTCTTAGGGCTGTTAGGATCATTTACCGTTACAAGTCCCTTCTCATCGATTGAGAATGCCTCTATCATATCCATGCAAACATTTTCATCTATAACGCCTGCGGAATATCCTGACAGTTATTATTATCAAAATCATTCCCAAAAGCACATAAAGAATAGGCGCTGTCTGAAAAGAAATAAGATATCTGCTAAATATCTTTGTCAATCGCATATCCGGGACATTTGTATTCAGAAGAACTGTAATTGGAGTAAGATAGCGTAACTGACTCAGCACCCGCATACTTGTCGGTACGTTTCCAAATAGATCAAACAATATTATTGCAAAAATTGTCCCTGCAGCCCCCATGGATCTGTCAAATAATAGTGAGAGCAGCATTGTAAGAATACCTGCCAGCACACATCCAAGTATAAATACTAATGTGTGCAATAATAGCATATGCCCTGCTTTTATGGATAATTCAGAGAATGGCATAACCATATACCAAGGTGCATCAAGCCCATGGAGTCCGCTGAAAATGATAACCGGAATATGAGTCATCAGAAGCAGGAGGATGCCTATTATCAAAGAAAAAGTACATCCCGCCGTCAACTTTGTCCCAACTGCATATATATGACCATATTTACTGGAGTAAATAAGAGCATCTGTCTTGATTTCTGTTTCTCCGGCAAAGCTTCCCGACAGAAAAACCGCAATCAGCATACATGTTATGGTCAGCGTGAATTGATATGTTGCTCGCAGGTTTTCGATGTCTCTTGTACTACGATATATAAACGGCTTAGAGATTTTTGCTTCTAAATCTTCCCAATGTTTCAGCTCTTCCCTTGTAAGAAAGAATGCATCTGCAAATTCACCTATCACACGTTGCCTTGTGGTGTAAAACTGTTCCTCCGTCCAATTGGCTCTCTCCTCAGAGCTGTGTAATATAGATGTTGGTTCATTGTAGCTAAAAACCGTCATAGCATAGGACGTCGCATAGCGCCACAGGTCTCCGGCATCAGGAGCCAAATCGTCACGCATTTCGGTAAAGAAATTCTCATCCATGGTTCTTCCATCCAAAAGCTGTTCAGCTTTCCAGGCATTTGTTTCTGGCACATCTGTAAAATAGCGCTGAGCTGAAACAAAGAACAGAAAAGCTGCAACAGCTAACAGGACCAGCAGCTTTATCCTATGAGAAAAGATCTTTTTGAGTTCATATAAGTATAATATCCAAAACATCATGAATACTCCCTCAGATATTACAATCTGTCATCTCCCGGTAACCTGAAATCTGTCATAAGCTATTTTCCCTATAACTATCAAAAAAACTGATATAAGTATGTATATGACAGGAGCGGCCACATAGGCGGTTACATAGTGTCCTCCAAAGCCGACAAGCCTGTGCTCCATAAGTGACCATATACTTATCTGATTTGATGGCAGCATGGCTTTTATCTGTGCCAGAACGCGGAATCTTGGAGGTATGAGTTCCAACTGGCCAAAGATAAACAGTCCCACCATAATGCCCATGACTGCAAGGCTGTTTTTTACTACCTCTGACATTGCCATGGCAAATGTGGCAAAAAGAACCGCTGCAGTGATCATTACAAGCATCTGCACGATTATGAACTGTCCCATGGTAAAAGAATAGGCTGATAGCGGAAGTTCAAGCTGAACTGCGGCTCCAAGGCCGTTTATTCCATAGATGGCAGTGATAAGTAGAGCAAGAAGAGCTGCAGATACAACGCAGCACCCTATTATTACGGATAAACCTGCTGCAATCTTTACAAAGAACGTTTCTCTTCGCCCATTCCTGCAGCTGATCACTATCTGATCTGTCCGCTGACGATGCTCTATTGTGAATACTGTAGACAAGCACAGTGCCGAGATCAGCATTATACACATAAGTGTAAGAGACATTCCCTGGGCAAAATTTATAGTTCCCTGGCAATAATGGTACGTAAAGGGTATAACTATTTTTGAATTCTCATTTGCCCACCACTGAAGTTCTCCTTCTGTCAGGTTATCCTCCTGCATAATAGCGGTAATAGCTGATTCGCGTTCCTTATAAAGCTCCTCCTCTGAATACTCTGACATTTCAGCGCCATCCGGAAGTATGCCGTCCTCCATTTCAGCTATTTTTTCATAGATCATATTATCAGCAGTCCAGACAGTTCCGTTGCTGACAAGCTTTGGATACATCTCCTGAAGCAGCGTATCGTTAATAACAGTTCCATCCAATACTTTTTGCGCATCTTCCATCTCTTTTGATAAATATAACTTCGGCGTGAACGCTTCTATCAGGATAAAGAGTACTGTTACGATCAGCATTGCTACAGTAAGGCGATTCTTCATTATTTTTTTGATCTCAAATCTGTAGAGCTCCCCGTAGTTTCCCATCACTCAAACTCCTCCATGTAAAACTTCTCAAGATCACCCTGTTCCTCGCTCCATGCGCCTTCATAAATAATCTGCCCGTCACGCATCATCATCACATTGCTTGCGATATGCTCAATGTCAGAAACAATATGAGTAGAAAAAAGAACTATTGTATCTTTTCCAATATCAGCAATGAGATTCCTGAATCGTACTC
>JAEEGF011566078.1_pt1 | contig 13815 bp, 10 predicted proteins | sample 9134171 | NCBI WGS metagenome assembly JAEEGF01 (sample SAMN16246542, study PRJNA631951) | gut metagenome | biome: gut microbiome; feature: rumen; material: AP-attached | host: Bos | place: Iran: Karaj | collected 2018-10
TGTCAAATATCTCTACCGAAGTGATTCGCTTTATTAGAGGCGAACCTCTTGTTCGTCGGTGAAAGAGAATATATACCATTTATTATTTTACGTCAACAGCAAAATCATTTTTTTTTAATTTTTTTTTGTTCTTTAGGAAATTCCGTTAAGGCCTTATTTTACGGGCGTTCCGGGGGATTTTTCATAATATTAGGGGAAATTTTTCTTTATTTTTTTTGAATTTTTTTTTGGAATTTATTTTTTCAAGGCGAATTTTGTAGGTTTTTTGAAGATTTTTCAGTTTTGTGACCAGAAAACGGAAGAAAAATTGAGGGGTTCTTATGGAAAATTTTGTAAAATCCGTACTTTTTTTTATATTTCGCAGATTTTTGGCCGGAAATGGAAGGAAAAAATCACGGGCATTTTATGGAAAATGGATATAAGGTTAAAGTAATCAGGCTATTTTTTTAGACTGAATGAATAAAATAAAATGCGCTATTTAGTCAACACAAAATTTTTACAGATTTAAGGTGTAAAAAAAAATGCAGCCTGTTTCCTTTCCAGTTCATTATACTGGAAGCATTTATACATTTCATCAGGCACATTGTAGTCCAGCGACTGATGAAACCTTGCCATGTTGTAGAAGTTGAATTAGGCGTCAACGCCTGCCTTCAAAATAATCTTCTGGAGTCAGATAAAAAAGTGCGCCGTGAAGACGCTCGTTGTTGTGAAAATCAATCCACTGTGCCATTTTTTCTTTTGTATCTTCATAACTGAAGTATGCCGTCTGGCGGACATGTTCTGTTTTCAGAGTTGAATGAAAACGTTCAAGTTTCCCATTACTCTACGGATGGCAGACTCTTACAGCAGTTTCGTAAAGTTCAAGAAGTGAAACAAGAGACTTGAAATCTTTTGAAATAAACTGCTTTCCGTTTGAATATCACAAGGCAGGAATTGTTGACGGAAAGTTACGTTACTTTTTCTGTAAAAACGCCAGGGGCATTATTATTTCTCGGGAGGATTTACACTGGAATTATTTCAGGGAGTGAAACTTTATATTTCTCTTCCTTTCCCTATGTTAAAGGAATCACAGCATTTTCTTTTCAAATTAAGCTAAATATAAAGTTTTACAGAGATTGTGGCTTACTCTTACAGACTTTCTTCCAACAGTACCTTGTAATTAAAAAGCGGGAGGGATAAAAAAGTTTTTGAAAAAACACTCAGTTTGTGCCCCCCCTCAAAAGTACAATATAAAAATTACGGGAGGGAGAGGCTGGATTTTACAGAAATTTTTTCAGACGTACCTTGTAATTAAAAGGCGGGAGGAATAAAAAAGTTTTTGAAAAAACACTCAGTTTGTGCAGCCGCAAAGCGGCTAACGTATATAATTACAAGCACAAACTGCGTGTAGGAGGCTAGCCTCCGGTTTTTCGAAAACTTTTTTATTCCGGTAGCATATTTAATTACCTAAATCGCGCTTCTGTGAAATCCAGACTCGACCGACAGTATATTTAATATCTTACGAAATAGCCTGACCTGCCTTCAGGCAGGGAACCGCCGTAAGAAGAAAAAATGTTCAATACATATTTTGTTTATATCATTGAAAAACATGGCCCTCTTCTTTATAATGAGAAAAATTCTAAGGAGCTTACCGTGTTAAAAGGTAGACATGTTATTGAACCAGGTGATTTAACCAACAGCGAAATCGATGAAATTTGCTCTCTGGCTGAACAGATTATTGTAGATCCAGCTTCTTTTCAGGATGTGTGTCGTGGGAAAATTCTTGCGACACTTTTTTTTGAGCCAAGTACCAGAACCAGGCTTTCCTTTGAGGCGGCAATGCTTCATTTGGGTGGAACAGTAGAGGGATTTGCAGATGCAAGTTACACTTCTTCTACAAAGGGTGAAACTCTGGCGGATACAATCAGAGTGGTAAGCTCTTACGTTGATGTGATTGCTATGCGTTCTCCAAAAGAAGGAGCTGCTCTTCTGGCTTCTCAATTTAGTCCTGTTCCTGTAATCAATGCTGGAGACGGTGGACATTATCATCCAACACAGACTTTAACGGACCTGCTCACAATTCGTGCTCTTCGTGGATCTTATGAGGGGCAGACAATTGGTTTTTGCGGTGACCTGAAGTTCGGACGTACGGTTCATTCTCTGGCAAAAGCAATGTGCCGCTTTAAGAATAACAAGTTTGTCTTTATCAGCCCGGATGAACTTACAATCCCTGAATATATGACTGAAAACATTCTTAAACCTGCTGGTGTTGAGTTTGTAAGTGCCAGCCGTCTTGAAGATGTAATTGGTGACCTGGATATTCTGTATATGACCCGTGTTCAGAAAGAGCGTTTCTTTAACGAACAGGATTATCTCCGCTTAAAAGACAGCTACATTCTGGACAAAGAAAAAATGAAGCTGGCAAAGAAAGATATGATTGTTCTTCATCCTCTTCCACGCGTAAATGAAATTTCTCCAGAGGTAGATTCTGATCCGAGAGCCGCTTATTTTAAGCAGGTAAAGTACGGAATGTATGCAAGAATGGCCCTTATTTCAAAAGTAACCGGCTGTCTCTAATGGGAGGGAAAAATGATTAATGTAGCAGAGATTAAAAATGGTCTTGTAATCGATCATATTCAGGCTGGTACCGGCTGGAAGGTTTTTAAATGGCTGGGGCTGGACAAGGGAAATTTCGCATCAGCTCTTATTATGAATGCAACTTCACAGAAAAGTGGTAAAAAGGACATAATAAAGGTCGATAATCTTATTAATATCGATTACAGTATTCTTGGTTTTTTTGATACAAATATCACTGTAAATGTAATTCAGGATGGAAAAATTGCCCGCAAAATCAAAATGGCCCTGCCGGATAAGGTTGAAGGGGTGATTAAGTGCAAAAATCCTAGATGTATTACAATGACTGAACATTATGTACCGCAGGATTTCCGTCTTGTGGATAAAGAGAAAAAGGTGTACCGCTGCGTTTACTGTGACACTTTGATTAAAGCCGGTGCAGTGGAGATGTACGGCGAAGAATAATGTCCTTTTTTCTGAAAATAGTGTATAATAGTCATATAGTTTTTGGGTGTAAGCCGGGGGATAACTATTAATGAAGAAAATGCTGCTTATCTACAATGCACATCTGGTAGACAGGGAACTGGACATAAAAAAAGGTGCCATTTTAATAAATGGCAGTAAAATAGAAGGAATTGTTTCAAATGAAGCTGCAAAAAAGCTTCTTTTAGATAAGGAAGTTTCTTCTTATGATGCAGAAGGTTGTCTTGTTACGCCAAGTTTTGTAGATATGCATGCACATTTCCGTGATCCTGGCCTTACCCAGAAAGAAGACATTGAAAGCGGTTGTCATGCGGCTGCGGCAGGCGGATTTGGAACTCTGGTCCTTATGCCAAATACTAAACCGGTTGTTTCCAGCCTTGAAATGGCAGAAAAAAATAATAAAAAGGCTGAAGAAACTGGTCTTTGTCAGGTTTTTCAAAGCGTAAGCATTACTGAAGGCTTTGACGGTAAAACTACAAATCATCTTGATAAAATCAATAGCAAAAAAATCCCGCTGATTACGGAGGATGGCAAAGAAGTCCTTGATACTTTCGTTATGCTTGAAGGAATGAAAAAGGCTGCTGCAAAAAAGGTTATTGTTTCCTGCCACTGCGAGGATCCTTTTCTCCACGACCAGGCAACAGCTCTCCGTACGAAAGCATTAAAATCCACAGACAAAAAGAAAAAAATCGCATATCTTAAGGAAGCAGAGAGGCTGCTGGAAATTGCAGAGGATGTGCTTACCTTTAGAAATATCCGTCTGGCAGAAGAGGCTAAGTGTCACCTGCATCTTTGCCACGTAAGTACTGCTGAATCTATTGATGCGGTGCGCCGTGCAAAAAAAGCAGGTGTAAATGTGACTTGTGAGATTACTCCTCATCACATTGGACTTAACACGAAAAATTCTGCAAATCAGCTGCAGATTGTAAATCCTCCTTTAAGAAGTGAGGAAAATCAAAAAGCGCTGATTGAGGCTTTAAGAGATGGAACTGCGTCCTGCATAGCAACTGATCATGCTCCCCACACGGAGGATGATAAAAAAAATGGAGCTCCTGGATTTAGTGGTCTGGAAACTGCATTTTCTGTTTGCTATAAAAGTCTTGTTCTGGAAAATAATTTTTCTCTTAAACATTTATCTGCGCTTATGTCTGCAAATCCTGCAGAACTTCTGGGATTGAAGGACAGGGGATTGCTGGCAGAAGGATATCTGGCAAATATTACAATAATTGATCTAAATAAAAAGTGGACAGTAAGGGGTGAAGAATTCGCGAGCAGGGGAAAGTATACACCGCTTGAGGGAAAGCAGCTTCCCGGCGAAATTAGAGCAACCTTCTTTAATGGAGAAATTGTTTTTCAGGCTTAAATAAAAAAGCGTATTAAAAACATTTAACTCAAAAAACGTTGGGATGATGAAATGGAATATTCAAAATTTTTTCTGGTACTTTTCTTTGTTGGAAAAGGATTTAGTTTTATTTTAAATCAGCTCCTTGAATTTGTAGATTACCGTCACCGTATTAATCACGGTATGGAAATTCCTCCGGAAATTCAGGGCTACGTGGACAAGTTAAAGCTTGAGCAGACTTGCGCCTATGAAGATTCGAAATATTTTCTGTGGATAATTCGTAATGTTGTAGAAACAATTGTTTCTCTTATAGTTGTTCTTTACGTTTATGCTTATGCGCAGCAGTTCAGCTGGATCTGGACACTTAATGCATATCTTACAAATCTGCTTTTTGCATTATTCATTTCTCTTCCTATAGCAATTATTGATATTCCTTTTGATTTGATTCAGGAATTTGTAATTGAAAAGAATTATGGCTTTAGCAAGATGACTGCAAAGATCTGGTTCTTTGATCAGTTAAAATCTCTGGTCCTTACACTTGTAATCGCTGTTCCTCTAATTTGTGTTGCTACAGCACTTCTTATTCATGTGCCAAGAGGCTGGTGGGCTTTGCTTGCGGCAGTTTATGTTGTTTTCAGCGTAGTTGTATCTTACCTTTATCCAATGGTGATTGCTCCTCTCTTTAACAAGTTTACTCCTCTGGAATCCGGCGACTTGAAAAATCGTCTGGAAAAACTTTTAAGGAAAAGTGGTTTTTCTTCGAGTGGAATTTATGTGATGGATGCTTCAAAAAGAAGTGGTCACAGTAATGCATATTTTACAGGTCTGGGTAAAAGTAAGCGTATTGTACTTTATGATACCCTTATTAAGCAGCTTACTCCTGATGAAATAGAGGCTGTAATCGGCCACGAACTGGGACATTATGTTAACCATCACAATATTGTTCATATGGCTGTAACAATTCCTCTTGTATTTATTGTTCTGCTGATTTTAAATCTTCTTGTATGGAGAACAGATTTGTATCAGTCATTCCATCTTATTCCTCATGATGAGTACATTATGGATGTACTTGAAACCCATGTTATTCCAGATGGATATGAACACTTTTTCAGTACATTCCGCTTTATGGGAATTATTTTATCCTTCACTATTTTTGAAGGATTTTTGCCACTGGTAAATCTTGTAAGAAATCTGTTCAGCCGTAGAAATGAATTCCAGGCTGATTTGTATTCTGCTGAAATTTTAAATAATGCAAAAACTTTATGTACAGCACTTATTAAGATGAACAAGGAAAATCTTTCTGAGTTTACTCCTCCAAGATTTTACTGCATATTTAACTATAGTCATCCGCCTTTACTTGAAAGGATTGAAGCACTTAAAACTTTTGTTCCAAAAGAAATGCCTCCTGAAGAAAAAGGTTTTTATATAAGTGAAAAGGATCTGGAAGAAATCCCAAAAAAAAGAGGGCTCCTGGAAAGTGCTAAGCAGTGGCTTTCTCTGAAAAAGAAATAGATGGAGAAAAAAGCATTCGATTGATGGTAAAGAAATATTTTTTACTTTTTACCGCATTTGTTTTACTGAACTTTTGTATTTTCGCAAAAACTCTGGAAGAACAAAATCCTGAAGTAAAATCAATTTTTGTTCTTTCAGAGAAAATCCTTCATAAAGAAAATCTCACTGCTGACGAAATGATAAAGGCTTCCCTCTATTTTGATTTTGTTCAGCCAGGCAGTGATTATGAAAAAACTTATCTGGAAAAATTCCGTACCTATGTTAAAAAACTGAAAGGCAGTTTTGGTAAAAATCTTTCTGAAAAAGAAAAAGCCGGAGCAATTCTCGATTTTCTTTACGAGAAAATAATTTTTCAGTATGAAGAAAATCAGAATCATCTTGATGTTACTTTTGATGAAGGTCGATACAATTGCGTTACTTCAAGTATTTTGTATGCTGCTTTTTGCAAGGCCTGTGGAATTCAAGTGGAAGGAAATCTGGTGCCAGGTCACGTTTATTGTTCAGTAATTGTTGACGGTCAGCGGATTGATGTTGAGTGTACAAATCCTGCAGGCTTTGATCCAAAAACAAGCACTTCCGGAAGTAAAAGGGGCGGGCAGTACAATTATGTTCCAGCATCACGGTATAAAAACAGCCGGCCAATTTCTGATAAAATGTTAGTCTCTTTAATTCCAAAAAATCTTGCAGCTGAACTAAATGAGCAAAAAGATTTTGAAAAAGCAGTGCCTTTAGCATATACCCGGTTTCTGTTTTTAAAAGAAGAAAATTCTCCTGAAAATGACGGACAAAATGTTTTTGAAATTACCTGCAACAATTATGTTTCTGATTTGCAGAAGGGGGAAAATTACAGGCAGGTTCTTTCCTGGATGGATCAGTGGTATGAAACTTTTTCTTTTAGTAAAAGGCTTACGGAAATTTATCAGAATGCAGTTTATAATGAAATGGTAGAACAGCTTTACGGAGAAAATTTTCAGGAAGCCGAAAATATTATAAATTCCCATGAAAATATTTTGAGCAGGGAATCGGTGGAAGAAAACAGGCAGATAATTTTTATTGCCAGAATGGAAAATCAACTTGTAAATTTACCGGTTCTGGATGGAATTGAAGAAACTCAGAAACTGATGCAAAGTGATTTGTATAAATCCAGTAAAGAGATCAAAAACAAAGTGGACGAATGGTTTGTTTACTTTGCAGTTCAACATAGCAATTCTTTTTTTCAGGATGATAATGATTTGGAGGCGGCAAAAACTGCGGATAAATATTTACAAATCTTACCTGGCAATGCAGCTCTAAAGGGACTGTCAAATACTCACTGGCATAATTATGATGTGGCCATTCACAATAAAGTGGCACCGCTTTTTAATTCGAAAAAATATTCCGAAGCAAAAGTTCTGCTGGAGGAAGGACTTAAAAATCATCCTGACAGCATTATGCTGAAAAATGATTTGGAGAGGGTAAAAAAACTTCTCTAAAAAAAATAGGCGAACTGCTTCTTCAAAAAAAAAGAGCCCAGGAATGACCTGGCACAGCTTCCCACATCATACCGTTGCTGGATTCCTCCTCTGGCGGGGTTTTGAAGGGGAACCTTGCAGGGTTCCTGAACTCAATGTAAAGATATTATCTTAAATAGATTCTTTTTTCAAGCCGTTAAATCAGAAGTAAAGTTCATTTTCAAAGCAGATTCCCTCGTTTACTTTTCCGATAACAGTTATTTTGCCTGAAGCTTCATCAATTTTTCCATAGAGATCTATTGTGTCTCCATAAGTGGCTTCCTTTGAATAGTTAATTCTCATTTCCTTGTAAGTCATTTCCTGGAATTTTTCTGGCAGACAGTCGAGAACAAAATTCATATATTTGGAATTGTTTGCGTGACCGTTAGAATCTGTATCAGTGAATACAACTTTGTGGCTTCCGATTTTTTCCATGCCTTCGACTTCTTTAATTCTGCCGGGCACAATTCCATCAAATGGGGAAGAGCATGTTGGGCTTGGTCGGAAGGTGTATTCTTTTTCAGGAATTATTTTACGGCTTTCAAAATTAATCAGTGTCCACATGGTATATGCTGTAATAAGGGTCTGGCCGGTTAAAGTGTCTTTGATTAAGAAACGACGGGTAAACAGCGGACCAGAGGCTTTTTCTTCCCAGGTCTGGAGAGTGATTTGTTCTTCAGCTTTTGGCATCTGAAGAATGTGGTAAGATGATCTGGAAACAACAAAGATAACTCCATGCTTCATTAGAAATTCCCAGCTCATATCACGCATATTGTAATCTTCCACTGCGCAGTCTGAAGTAAGCCGCAGAAGTTCAGCCCATGTCATATTTGTATTTTTGTCGCACTGAGCAAAAGTCAGTTTTGTTTCATAGTTGAAACTTAAATCTTCTGCAATCCACTGTCTGAACGTAATTTCTTTCATTGTGAAAACAGTTTAACTTTATCTTGACAAATATTCAATATATGTCACCTTAAAGATAGTGACCAAAAAATAAATTATTGTTATATTAGGCCCATGAAAAAATACATATTATCAATTATTTTTGCCCTCAGCTGCGCTTTTGTTAGTGCCGCTTCTTTACGTGATTATGTCTGCCTTGTTGAGCCTCAGGTTCCTGAAAAAACAAAAGAGTTTTTGACTGAATACAAAGAGTCTCTTGAATCTCGTGGATATAATGATTATGCAGAATATATTGACTCTTATCTTGAGGGGTCATTTGGTTCTGGATTCGTTGTTTATGGTTCAGATAGAAAACCTTATATCATCACTAACCGTCATGTAGTAATTGAAGCAGAAACTGTAAATATTACTTTTGATTTAGGAGATGGAAATACTACTAAGTATGAAGGTTTAAAAGTAATTTCTTCTGATGAAAAAATGGATTTTGCTTTGATTGCGCTTCCTGAAGATTTTAAAAAACCTGGTCTGGAATTTTATACAGGCTCTGTAGCAGAAGGAGACGAAGTCTGGTCAGCAGGATTCCCTGGTCTTGGAACAAAGCCTCTCTGGCAACTTGGTAAGGGTATTGTTTCAAATACATCTGTTAAAATTGAAGAATTGTTTGATCCGGAAATTAGTGCCCTCATTCAGCACTCTGCTCAGATTGACGGCGGTAACTCAGGTGGCCCTCTTCTTGTAAAGGATTCAAAATCTGCATCCGGCTACAAGGTTATAGGTATTAACACCTGGAAAGCTATATATCGTGAAAATACAAACTTTTCTATTCCTTCATCAGTTGTAAAATCTTTCATTGATAATGCTGTTAAAAATAAGGGGATAAGCCCTGATTTTGGAAAAAGACTTGAAGAGTTTAGAACAGTCGTCAGTGATAAGGAAACTACCATTTCAGAGTTTAAGCGCTTTATTTCAAATGAGTTTATTGCCGTATATGGAAAGGATGCCTTTATCTGGGTTTTGAATAATTGCTCTGATGATACTCGTGAAGCAGTAGCCTCAATATTTGCATATGATCCTATAGATGGAATGCGGTATTCAATTGCCATTCAGGTATTTAGAAAATTCTGGTTATCAAGATATGAAAAGGATCCAAGATATATGACTAACGTTGATTATCTTTTAGAACAAAACGATCAGGAATATTCTACTGAATATACTACTTCTGACCCTGAACTGGAAGATAATAATTATAAAGTAACTTTTACATATAAAGGATTCTCTTCATATGACTCTGTTTGGTGTGAAGAACAGGGCTGCTGGAAATTAAAAGATTTTAATGGAATGGCTGCAACAGCTGGTACAGCTACATTAAAGAAGCAGAAAAAAGTTCCGCATTCTGGTTCTATTACTTTTAGCATAAAAGATTTTGGCCAGATGAATGGAATTAATTTTAATACAGAAATCTTAATTGGTGCTAATTATTGTACTTTCGGAGGTTTTTCAACTTTTGAACAGCTGAAGAATAGTGAAACAATTCCTTTCACTATGACTGGTGGTGTTATGTTAAGATTCCAGATCCCAGTTAAGGGAAGAAACTTCTTCCTGGTTCCATATGTTGACGGAAGATTTGGACTTAAGATTAATACGGATTTTCATGCGGAACCATTTTTGCCTGTTTATGGAGTAGGAGTTGGTTGTAACGTAATATTTGAAAACGGCTTCCCAGGAACAACAGTAGCTCCAGTTTTAGGATGTGGAGTTGTAATCTTAAAAAATAATGAAGATACTGATAAAGCATTCTATTTAAACTTTGGTATTACGTTCTAATAGGAAAATTAACCTTTAACAAATTGCCCTTTGAATTAATTATGATTCAAAGGGTGTTTTTTTGTATGAATTAGTGTAATCTTATTAAAATGAAGAGGTAAAAAATGGATCAGGAATTAGAAGAAATTGAAAATATTGATTCCCAGAATTATGAGGAAAATTTTTTCAAGAGCGTTCAGGCAGGAAAAGACTATCAGCATTTTATGAATATTGGTTCCCATAATGATTGTATGTTCATCAGAAGTATGTTGTATTCAATGGGGATTCCGTCTTACATCGAAGGGGACAAAATGAATATGATTTACGGTACGACTGCAAATCTGCTGACAAGTCTCTTCAATATAAAACTCTACATTCTTGTTGATGATTATGATGAAGCCCTTGAAGTAGCCATAGACTATATGAAAAATAAAGTTGAAAGACTTTCGGAAAGAGATGGAAAAGATAAATATCTTGGAATACTGGAACTTCTTGCAGCTCCTTATCAAATTTCACCAAGTCAGGAATTACTGGGAATGACAATCTTCAATAAAAAAGTAAAAGAAGAAAAGGTAAGTTTCTGGACCAGATTAAAAAGATTCTTCTCCACTAAAGATTATGAATGAAGCTGGGTAATTCGTTCCAGCCTCTGTTTCCAGTCATCCACAAGTTCCGGGGGTGCAAGGGGGAAGGCCTCGTCTGCCCATTGCCAGGTCCAGCGTTGAATTGAAAAAAGCTGATTGCTCTTAAAACTCAAAATGATTCCATCTCCATCTGGCCCGGGATTTTTTTTGTCAGCAGTAATCGTCTGATTTTCTCCCCAGATACGGTTTTTTGCATAACGGGCTGCGTATCCATGAAGATGAATTTTATAATCTTTGTATTCGTCGTGGCACATGCAGCCGAATGAGCCTCTGGTCATCTTTCTAAAGTCGTAATCCTCTGGAAGTTTGAAAATTTCTTTTGTCAACTGAAGATTTTTTATTTCGCCCAGGGAATAGCGGCGGCGGCCCTTTTTTACTACATCCAGGCCGTGAAGATTCCAGTTGCCGTTGTCGTAAATCAGCTGCCAGGGTTGAACAATCCTGCCTCTTGGTGCGCTGTCTGTTAGCGACTGATAATCAAAGGTGATGATGAGATTATCTTTGAGAGCCTTGTCCAGAAGGCGCCATGTTTCTGCCGGAATATTTTTGTTTGGAGCACCTACGAAAATGATTCTGTCGTTTGCAGGTTTTTTGCTGATCCGGATATTTTCAAATGACATATCATGGTTTTCAATGGAAAGGGATTCAAAAATTTCCTGAGCTTCTTTATAAAGAGGATTGTCCTTTACCATATCCATCAGAGTTTTTATCAGTCTGGCGGCTTTTGCGGCGTTTTCATCTGTGTACAATCGGGGCAGACGGTAGTTTGGGTTTGTATAAAAGTAGCCGCTCGTTTCAAAGTCTGTGTCGATAGGTGCGCTATATTTTTTTTGCAGTTCTTCTATGTCTCTGAAGAAAGATGTTCGGCTAGTATGGATTTCATATTTGTCCTGCAGCTCCTGGATTATTTCTTTCCATTTTAATTTTCTTCCGCTGGCAATTATTTCATCGATTGCCTGGTAGCGTTTTGCCTTTTCTGAAAAATCTACTGCCATACAAGTCCTGTTCCCGGATTAATAAATCTTTAGTTTATTATAAATCCTCTTTATTCCCTGGTCGAGGGAATTGTTGCCCTGTTTTTGCAGAAAGGTGGATCTGGCCTTTTGCTAATGACAATCTTATAAAAAAAGTGTTATCATTTCCGCACTATGAAAAAATACTTAATTGCATTAATTACATTTTTGACCTGTGGTTTTTTAAGCGCTGCATCTCTTAAAGATTATGTCTGCCTTGTAGAACCACAGATGCCTGAGAAAACAAAGGAATTCTTAACCAGCTATAAAGATTCTCTCAAGGCTGATGGTTATTCAGATTATGCTGATTATATCGAAGCTTACCTGGAAGGATCATTTGGTTCTGGTTTCATTGTTTATGGTTCTAATAAAAAACCTTATATCATTACAAACCGCCACGTTATTCGTGAAGCTGACACTGTAAATATTAAGTTTGAAGGTAAGGGTGGAAAGTACGAGGAATTCAATGGCTTGAAGATTGTAGCCTCAGATGAAGACATGGACTTTGCTCTCATTGAATTGCCTGATAACTTTAACAGACCTGGTCTGGAATTTTCAACAGCTGAAGTTGAAGACGGTTCAGAAGTATGGTCAGCAGGTTTCCCTGGCCTTGGCTCAAAACCTCTCTGGCAGTTCGGTAACGGTATTGTATCAAACTCTGAAGTAAGACTGGAAGAATTGTATGATCCTGAAATCAGTACACTCATCCAGCATTCTGCACAGATTGACGGTGGTAACTCAGGTGGTCCTCTTCTTATCAAGGATTCAAAGGCTGCCGCTGGATACAAGGTAATTGGTATTAATACATGGAAGGCAGTTCATCGTGAAAATACAAACTTTGCAATTCCTTCTGCTGTAGTAAAAACATTTATCGAAAGAGCTGTTTCTCAGGGAAATAAGACTTCAGATTTCTCAAAGAGACTGGAGAAATTCGTTAACACTGTAAATAATGAAGAAACAACTTATGAAGAAATGTCACACTTTATCTCAAATGAATTTATTTCAGTTTGTGGTGAAGATGCATTTATCTGGGTTTTGAGAAACTGTTCTGAATCAACTCGTGATACTGTTATCAGCGTATTTGCATACGACCCGATTGATGGTATGCGTTATGCAATTGCAGTAAGAGTTTACAAGAGATTCTATGGTTCCAAGTCAAAGCTGCTGGAATACACATGCGGCGAACCAAGTCTTGAAGAGAATACTTATAAGGTATCATTTGATTTCTCTGGAAAATCTGTAGTTGGATCAAGCTGGATTGAAGAACAGGGGTACTGGAGACTTAACGACTTTGATTCAATGGTAAGCAATGTTGGTAAGGCTGCTAAGGAACTGAGTTTAAGATTCCCTTACACAACAGCATTTACTCTCAATATTTATAAGCCACAGCCAACAGAAAAATTTGATGTAGGTGCACAGCTTACTTTTGGTGCAAACTATTTTATGTTTGGAACAATGTTTAATGTTCAGAAACTGGACAGTTATTATAGTGATCTTGTAGCTTCTGCTGGTGCACTGTTCCGCCTTCAGTTCCCTGTAAACTGTAAGGTTTTGTACCTTGTTCCTTATGTAGAAGGAAGAGCTGGTTTCCAGGTGAACATGGGGGATTTTGATGCTGGCGGCTTCTTTATTGGTGGTGCTGCTGGATTAGATCTGGTATTTGGCAAGATTTCATCAAGTTTCACACCAGCTCTTGGCGCAAGTTATGTTATTACTAAATGCGGTGATGACGTAAGTCAAAAGTTTGGAGTAGGTTTGAGTTTATATCTGTAATTCGTAAATGAATATGGATAAAACCTGCTTGCAGTGATTTAAGGCTGCTCAGTCTGACTGGATTGAGCAGCTTTTTTTTTGCTTGTAGGAAAAAGAATGTACTGTCAGGAACAGTTCCATATCATTCTGTTTTGAATCGTCTGTGTATTGTTAAAGGTATTATCAATTTAAAACTTGAATTGTCAAATCAAATGCAACGTTTTTGAATAATAGACCTCAAAAGGTGTTTTATAACCAAGACATTTTCTTGGTCTTTTATTTATTTTGTCAGTGATGAATGCTATATAGTCATCACTGTA
>JAEEGF010494892.1_pt1 | contig 13814 bp, 10 predicted proteins | sample 9134171 | NCBI WGS metagenome assembly JAEEGF01 (sample SAMN16246542, study PRJNA631951) | gut metagenome | biome: gut microbiome; feature: rumen; material: AP-attached | host: Bos | place: Iran: Karaj | collected 2018-10
CGGATATTCCTATAGATACCAGCGCCGACGATATGGCCCTGCGCCCTGCCGGCCCCTCCGCCATCGAGTTGTTCAATCTCTACGGCTTCAATTCCCTGAAGAAGTATCTTGCTGTTGGCGAAATGTCATCTGGCGAGGGTATTCCCCCTGAGGGACGTAACACCCGCGGTTCGATAGCGGGGGGACCGTCCCGAAGGGAGGGTGGGGTGAGCCCGGAGGGCGAACTCCCGAAGGGGGAATACCCTCGCCAGATGACGGATTCGGTGCAGCCCCTTCCGCCGGCAGATGTTTCGTTCGTGCTGGATGGAGAAATCCTATGGCTGAATGACGGGAAGGCTACCCGGAGCGGAAGTGCGGCTGAGTTCAAGGCCGTACTGGAGGATGCCGCACTTAGCAAAGCCGCCTTCGGCATCAAAGCCCAGATGAACGCCCTCGCCAAGATGGGAATATCCCTCAAGGGCAAACTCCTGGATGTGGAGCTGATGCACTATCTCATCAATCCCGAAAGCGACCACCGCCTCACGGCCCTCTCCCAAAGCTACCTCGGCATCAGCCTCGACGATGTGCCTGCATCCGACACCGGCTCCCTGTTCTCGATGGCCGAAGAGGCCGTCGACCATAGCGAGGAGACGCAAGCCATACGCGAACTCTCCGGGGTGCTGCTTGCCGAACTGGAAAAGGCCGGGATGCGCAAGCTCTACGACGAAATCGAGGAACCCCTCATCAGCGTGCTCTCCGGTATGGAACTGGTGGGCGTGAAGGTCGATCTTAGCTCCCTGAAGGATTTTGCGGAGAGCCTCCGCAAGCAGATGAACGCACGCGAGGCTGAGGTTCGCGGCTATGCGGAGATGCCCACGCTGAATGTCAGCTCTCCCAAGCAGATGGGCGAAGTCATATTCGAGAAGTTGAAACTGGATCCTAAGGCCAAGAAGCCGGCCAAGGGCACCTGGCCCACCGACGAAGAAACCCTCTCCGAACTGGCGGACAGGCACCCCATAATCGACGCCCTGCTGGACTACCGTGGGCTGCGCAAGCTGCTATCTACCTACATCGAACCCTTCGCACAGTATATATCTCCCGTAGATGGCCGGGTGCATACCACCTTCAACCAGGCCCTGACCTCTACCGGCAGGCTCTCCAGCAGCAACCCCAACCTCCAGAACATCCCCATACGCACCGAACAGGGCCGCGAAATCCGCAAGGCCTTCGTGCCCGGTGCCCCCGGGAGGGTTATGATGTCGGCGGATTATTCGCAGATAGAACTTCGCGTGATGGCCCATCTCTGCGGGGATGAACATCTGCGCCAGGCCTTCCGCGACGGGCAGGACATCCACGCCGCCACCGCCGCCAAGATCTTCGGGAAGAAGGTGGAGGATGTAAGCGCGGACGAGCGCCGTATGGCCAAGACCGCCAACTTCGGCATTATGTACGGCATCTCCTCCTTCGGCCTGGCCCAGCGCCTGAAATGCTCCCGCAGCGAGGCCAAGAAACTCATCGACGATTATTTCGCATCCTTCCCCTCCATACGCAGTTTCATCGATGAAACCCTGGCGAAGGCCCGCGAAACCCTCTATACCGAAACTATGCTCGGCCGCCGGCGCTATATCGCCGACATCAATTCCCACAATGCCAACATACGCGCGATAGCGGAGCGCAATGCCGTGAACGCGCCTATCCAGGGCACGGCCGCCGACATCATCAAGCTCGCCATGATACGCGTGTCGGAGCGCCTGCGCAAGGAAGGCCTGAAGGCCGCGATGGTGTTGCAGATCCACGACGAACTCCTTCTGGAAGTGCCGGAAGAAGAAATCGCCAAGGTGCAGGCAGTGCTGGTGGAGGAGATGCAGGGAGTGATGGAATTATCAGTACCTTTAACCGTTGAATGCAATTATGGCAAGACCTGGCTCGAGGCCCATTGACGAACTGATACGTCTGGCCATCATAGGCGACGGAGCCGCCTTTACCGAACTCTGGGATACGCATATCAGTTCCCTCCGCTCTTATATACGGAGCCGGATGAAGAATCTGGACGATTTCTACGTGGATGACATCTGCTCCCGCAGTTTCGAAAAAGCCTTCCGGCAGATACGTACCTACGACCCTTCCAAGAGCCAGTTCAACACCTGGCTTATGAACATCGCGCACAATACTGCGGTGGATACGGTCGAACAGGAGAACCGCTCCCACAAGCGCTATGTATCCATAGATCAGGAGGATTTCTCGGAAGAGGACAATCCCCTCGACTCGATAATACGCGACGAAGACCAGGTGCAGACCGAGAAATACATCGAGGGCCTGCCCGAACTCTACCGGCGCATCGCCAGGATGAGGCTGGTGGACGGATTGCAGTACGGCGAGATTGCGGAGGAGACAGGAATCCCCCTGAACACGGTGCGTACCCGCATCCGCAGGGCCAAAGCCCAGATCGACAAGATGAAAAGTGAAGAAAGCATATGACCTCTGAAAAAACGTTCAAGTATTGGCAGTGGCGTACCATCATAGTGTCGATGGTTGTCTATGCCATCTATTATTTCGTCAGAAAGAATTTTTCCATCGCTATGCCCGGCCTGACCGCCGAATATGGCATCTCCAACACCAGCTTCGGCATAGTGATAGCGATAGGCTCGCTGATATACGGATTCAGCCGCTTCCTGAATGGTTTCGTAGTGGAGAGGGTCAGCCCCAGGGTATTTATGGGAATAGGCCTGATACTCTGCGCCCTCGCCAACCTGTGCTTCGGTTTCGGAGTGGATCTCAGCTATTGGATAAGCGGCGTGCACGAAGGCCCGCAGTTCGTGAACATGCTCATCCTTGTGATGGGTATCACCATAGTTCTTAACCAGTATTTCCAGGGGATGGGATTCCCTCCCTGTGCCAGGATGCTCCCTCAGTGGATCGCCCCGGGCGAACTTGCCACCAAGATGAGCATATGGAATACGTCGCATTCCATCGGTGCTTTCTGCGCCGTGGTGGTCTGCGGCCTGCTTATGACCAATATGGGTGCGGATATGTCCGGTGACAGCAGCATAGTGGCGCGCATCAGCTCCAATCTGGCCGGCAGCATAAAGGGCTGGGACGACCTGCCTCTCGCCGACCAGAGTTCCAGGATAATGGCCTATGCGTCGCATTACGGGGCTTGGCGCTGGTGTTTCATAGTTCCCGCCATAGTGGCCTTGGGCGGCGCCCTGCTCTGCTTTACCGGCCTGAGGGATACGCCCCAGAGCGTGGGCCTTCCCGAAATCGCCGAGACCCATACCGGCAAGGAAGCTACCGAAGGGAAGAAAGGTGCCCACAGCGCCTTCCTCAAGCATATGGTTTTCTTCAACAAATGGGTCGTGCTGTATGCTCTGGCCAACATCTTCGTCTATGTGCTCCGTATGGGTGTGCTGGACTGGGGACCCAAGTTCCTTACCGAAGACCGCGGAATGAATATCCAGGGCGCTGCCTGGTCGGTTGCCGTGTTCGAGCTGACCGCCGTGTTCGGGACCATCTTCGCAGGCTGGGCTACCGACAGGATATTCAAGGGCCGTGCGCACAGGATGTGCCTTTTCTCTATGATAGGTTCCGTAATCTTCCTTGGCCTCTTCGCCCTGGTCAAGATGCCCGTACTGCTCTCGACCATAGTGCTTGCCCTGGCTGGATTCTGCATCTACGGGCCTCAGGCCCTGATAGGGATAGGCGCTGCCAACCAGGCTACCAAGGAGGCATCCGCCACCGCCAACGGTCTTACCGGAATCCTGGGTTACGTCGGATCCGCGCTTTCCGCCCTGGGTGTCGGTCTGATTGCCGACCACTTCGGCTGGAGGGCCGTGTTCATTACCTTCCTCTGCGTGGGCGTGCTGGGGGCCGTTGTATTCTTCATAATGTGGAAAGCTCCCCGCGATGGTTACGAGCGTTCTCGTAAATTCACTGAAAACTACCTTGCAAATGAATAACGAACTGCGCGAAAAACTGCTGGCCTTGCGCCACATTGCCCTCGATATGGATGGGACCATCTATATGGAGAACAATATCTTTCCTTTCACCCTGGATTTCCTGGCGAAACTGGACCGGATGGGCATTAGCTATTCCTTCCTGACCAACAATCCTACCAAGTCGCTGGACGATTACCTTGCCAAGCTTGCCAGGATGGGCATCAAGGCCGGCCGGGAGCAGATGTACAGCACCGTGCCTGCCACCATCGACTACATAAAGACCCATTTTCCTTCAGCAAAGAAGCTTTTCCTACTGGGTACGCCTTCCATGATAAGCCAGTTCGAGGAGGCCGGCTTCGTGAGTGCTGCGGATTCGGCGGAAGACGTGCCGGATGCGGTCGTGGTGGCCTTCGATACCACCTTGGTGTATTCCAGGCTCTGCCGTGCCGCCTGGTGGGTGTCGCAGGGCTTGCCTTATCTGGCTACCAATCCCGACAAGGTCTGCCCGACCGACCAGCCTACCATCCTCGTGGACTGCGGTTCGCTTTGCAAGTGCATCGAATATGCTACCGGCCGCCAGCCGGACGTTACCATAGGCAAGCCGGATCCGGCTATGCTGGCGGGTATCGAAGGCCGTTATGGCCTTAAACCCTCGCAGATTGCGATGGTGGGGGACCGTATCTATACCGATGTGGAGATGGCCTATAATGCGGGCGCTTTCGGGGTTCTAGTACTCAGCGGCGAGACTACCCTGGAAGTGGCCAAGGCTTGGCCTCACGCTCCTTCTCTTATCTGCCGCGATATCGAAGAACTTGGTTGCCTTCTTGAAGAAGCCCGTGGATTATGCTGATTCCTTCTGAAAATACCTTTGCGCGTGCCGTGGAGCTTTGGCGGGAGTGGAATTCGCGTATCAATGTGATTTCCCGCAAGGACGAAGATAACATCTTCGCCCACCACATCCTCCATTCCCTGGCCATTGCCCAGTATCTCGAACTTTACTATCCTTCGTCCGGAACGACATTTCTGGATGTCGGGACAGGCGGCGGATTTCCCGGAATTCCGCTGGCGATGGTGATGCCGGAGGCAAAGTTTACGCTGTGCGATTCGATAGGAAAGAAGGTGCGCGTGGCGCAGGCGGTTGCAGATGGCCTCGGCCTTAAGAACGTGGAATGTGTAAATGCACGCGTGGAAAGCCTGCCTGGGCAATGGGACTGGATAGTCAGCCGTGCAGTCACCAGTCTCGAAAACTTCTATCCATGGGTGAAAGGGCGTTTCCGCAACAGCATCCTCTACCTGAAAGGCGGAGATATCGAAACCGAAATAGCCGCACTGCAGAAGAAATACCACGTTCCCTCCGAGAATATCCGCACTTGGGACATAAATTCTTGGTTAAATGACGAATATTTTGCAGAAAAATTTGTAATTGAGGTTGGAAAAAACTACCTTTGCACTCCCTAAAGCGAAAAATTAAAAAAGTATAGATATGAAAAGGACATTTCAACCTTCAAACCGCAAGCGCGTCAACAAGCACGGCTTCCGTGAGCGTATGAGCACTCCTAATGGCCGTCGCGTACTTGCCGCCCGTCGTGCACACGGTCGCAAGAAACTCACCGTGTCCTCCGAAGACAGGTTCTAATCCTTGCTTCAAGGGTTAAGAAAACCGGTTGAAAGAAATTTCAGCCGGTTTTTCTGTAAAAAAATGTCTATATTGCAGACATGAAAACAAATCTGAAAATCATTCTTTTGGCAATGGCAATTATTGCACTTGATTCCTGCGCACCCAAACTCCCCCAGACCCGTAAAGACGATACCGTCGATGATTATTTCGGCACCAAGGTGGCCGATCCTTACCGCTGGCTGGAGGACGATGCTTCCGAAGAGACCGCTGCCTGGGTCAAGGCCCAGAACAAGGTCACGGACGCATATCTGCGCAAACTCCCTGCACGTGCCAAACTCCTTTCCCGCCTCAAGGAGGTAGTCAACTACGAAAAGGTGGGAGCCCCTTCGCACGAGAAGAACGGTAAATGGTATTTCTTCAAGAACGACGGTCTTCAGAACCAGAGCGTCCTCTACGAAATGGATACCCTCGGAGGCGAAGCCAAGGTATTGCTCGACCCCAACACCCTCAGCGAAGATGGCACCGTGGCCCTCAAGGGAACATACTTCTCCGGCGACGGCAAGTACATGGCATACGTGATCTCCCGCAGCGGCAGCGACTGGGAAGAGATTTTCGTAATGGATGTGGAGAGCGGCGCCTTGCTCGACGACCATATCGTCTGGGCCAAGTTCACCGGCGCATCCTGGAGAGGTGACGGTTTCTACTACAGCGCATATGACGCTCCGGAAGAGAACGGCCACGAATTCAGCGGAAAGAACGAGGGCCATAAGATTTATTATCATAGGATAGGCACGCCCCAGACCGAGGACGAGCTCTTCTTCAGCAACCCTGCCGAGCCTCTGCGCTTCTATCAGGTCAGCCTGAACGAGGAAGAAACCATAGCATTCCTCTACGAGGACGGTGCGGATGTCGGCAATAACCTCTACGTCAAGGATCTCCGCAAAGAGGGCTCCCAGTTCGTACAGGTCACCCCCGATATGAAACACAGCTGCTATCCCGCCGAGACCATAGGGGACAAGATATACTTCTTCACCAACCTCGACGCCCCTATGAACAGGCTGGTGGTTGCCGACCTGGCAAAGCCCTCATACAAGAACTGGAAGGATGTCATCCCCGAGGCCGGATTCGTGCTGGACGGAGTCACCTTTGCCGGCGACAAGATCATCGCCAGCTATATGAAGGACGCATCTCCCCACGCATCCTTGTTCAACCGTGACGGCAGTTCCGTCGCCGACAACGAGATCTCCCTTCCCGGAGTAGGCTCGGCGGGCTTCATCGGCAAGAAGGACGAGCCCTGGTGCTTCTACTCATATTCATCCTTCACCACTCCCGGGACCATCTACAGCTATGACCTGGAATCGGGGGAGAGCAAGGTCTTCAAGCAGCCCGAAACGGCCTTCGACCTTTCAGACCTGGTGAGTGAGCAAGTGTTCTTCCAGAGCAAGGACGGCACACGCATCCCTATGTTCATTACCCATAAGAAGGATATCGCCCTCGATGGCAGCAATCCCGTGTATCTTTATGGTTACGGCGGATTCGACATTTCCCTGACTCCTTCTTTCTCCGCCACGCGCGTACCTTTCCTCGAGGCCGGCGGCATCTATGCGCAGGTGACCCTGCGCGGCGGCGGCGAATATGGCGAGGCCTGGCATATGGCGGGAACGAAGATGAACAAGCAGAATGTGTTCGATGATTTCATAGCTGCTGCCGAGTGGCTGATTTCCGCGGGATATACCAAGCCCGAGAAGATAGCCATCGTCGGCGGCTCCAACGGCGGCCTGCTGGTGGGTGCCTGCATGACCCAGCGTCCCGATCTCTATGCTGTGGCAATCCCGCAGGTGGGCGTGATGGATATGCTCCGCTACCATAAGTTCACCATTGGCTGGAACTGGGCTCCGGACTATGGCACCAGCGAGGACAGCGAAGAGATGTTCAAGTATCTGTACGGATATTCTCCTCTGCACAATCTCAAGCCCGGCACCAAGTACCCTGCCACCCTGGTAACTACTGCCGACCACGACGACCGCGTGGTTCCTGCTCACTCGTTCAAGTTCGCGGCAACCCTGCAGGAGTGCAACGACGGCGCCAATCCCTGCCTCATACGCATCGATTCCAAGGCCGGTCACGGCGGCGGCAAGCCGCTGGCGAAGGTGCTGGAGGAGCAGGCGGATATCTACGGATTCATTTTCAAGAATCTCGGGATGGAATAAAAAAAAGCGGCGCGAGCCGCTTTTTTTATTCTTCAGGGAGGAACATCGGATCCCAGGCCGGGAGCATCGTAGGCTTCTGCTTGAGCAGGGCCTGGATTTCGGCGGGGACGTATTTTTTCTCGACCACGAGGCGGAACATATACTCGTCGAACCATTCGTCGGTCATTATGATGCTGCCTTTGTAGCCTGTGTCGCCCCAGCTGTTCTCCACCATCCATTTCTGGGGCACGCCGTCCTTGAGGTCGACCGCGATGAGTGTCATAGCGTGCGTGGAGGCGCTGGCGTGGGTGAGTATGCGCTGCTTCTTGTCCATAGTGTACTTGACTCCAAGAAGCGACTCATAGTCGAAATTCTTGAGGTCGCATATGCCGCGCTTGCGGTCGAGGAACTTGCCCACGTCGCAGGAGAAATACAAAGGATCCCCGCCCTTGATGGAGGCTATCGCCATCTTTTTGATGTCGTCCAGAGGAAGGTTTATGTACAACCAGTTGTGACCGTCGTAGCTGTGACGGTCGTATTCTATCTCGTACACCTTGCCGTATTCGCGTGCGGGGTCGTTCATCAGCATTATGTAGTTGTTCTGCAGGTCGAATCCCACGAACTCCTCGTAGAAACTGAGGGGCGTATAGGTCTTGGTGCTGATGATCTTGCCCTTGGCATCGCGGCAGGTCCATTCGAACTCGGTGGGAGGCTCTCCCAGGGTGAGGGCGAGGACACGGTAAATCTCTTTCAGCATCTCCACCTTCATCTTCTGAAGGTCCGCCTTCTTGGGAGCGTCGCGAAGCGCAAGGCCGTCCTGGCGAAGCAGGGTGGCGAGCTGCCCGCGGTATGCGGAGGTGCTGGTGGCGCTGAGGGATTCAGGGAATATCTCGGCCGGCACCACGCCATACTTGCTGATTATGTCGGCAACTCCGGTGAATGTGCCGCCGTCGCTGATGGGATGCGCGAAGAGCCAGTCCACAGTGCGGTCGTCGAAGGATTTGTCGCGGGTATCAATTACGGCCTGGAGGAAGAGGTTGGCCTTCTCCAGCTGGTCGTAGAAGAAGCAGTAATTCTGACTGAATTTGAAGGCACCGAGATTGAAACGCTCGATCGTGGATTCCCTGAGTATGTTGAGGCCGGTGAACAGCCAGCAGCGCCCGGAGGATTTTTGGTCGGTGCGTCCCTTGGTTTTGATTTCGTCGGAGAAGTGGGTGTCTATCATCGCGACCCTTTCAAAGTTATGGGCGAGCACCGCCAGCGGAGCGGCGTTCATTGCATTGCGCAATGCTTTGTCGGTAGCGGTTCCTTCGTATCCTTTGCGGATTTCGCTCAGAGTGGCCTCGTCCAGGCCGCCTTTCTGCGCAAAGGCGCTGATGGAGAGCAGGGCCGTTGCGATAAAGAGAATCTTTTTCATATAAGAACTTAGTTGTTGTCTTCTTCGTCCAATCCGTCGGAGAGCTGGCCGGGGATGATGGATTGCTTGCCGCCAATCAAGCGGCCGCCCGTCTTGAGGCTGGCATTGGAGCGCTTGCGGGTGGCTCCCAGCTTCTCCAGCTTGGCGATTTTCTTGACCACGCTCTGGTTGGATTCCTTGAGCAGGCGGGTGGATTCGCCGTAGCTGTCGCTCACGGCTTTGATCTTCTCGCCCATCTTCACATATTCGCCCATCCAGTTTTCGAGCACGCTCATAAGCTCGGAGGCCGTTTTGTAAACCTCCTGGATGTTGCGCTGCTGGTCGAACTGCCTCCAGGCAACCAATATCATATTGAGCACTATGGCCAGCGACATCTGGCTGACTATCAGCACACCCGCGTTCTTGGCCTGCTGCCAGAGCAGAGGCTCCTCCTCCTGCATCAGGCGGAAGGCATTCTCTATGGGGATGAACATCAGGTTGTAGTCTATCTTCTTGCGCCCCTCGGGGATGTAGGAAGCGTAGTCCTTGCCGCGGAGTTCGTCCACGTGCTTGCGTATGCTGGCGATGTGCTCTTTGGCGAGGCGGTTCCTCTCTTCCGGAGTGACTGCCTGGTTCCAGGCCACGAAGGCCGTGAGGCTCATCTTGGAGTCGATTATGACCTCCCCTCCGTCGGGATAATGGACTATTACGTCGGGAATCAGGGTGCGCCCGTCGTCACTCTTGATCTCGTGACCGAGTTCATCGCGTATGACTCCTTGCACGTCGAAGTTCACGCCTTCCTGCAGGCCGCTCTCGCGCAGCAGGTCCACCAGCAGCATCTCCCCGAAATCTCCCTGGGTCTTGCTCTGGCCGGTAATGGCGTCGGCAAGGGCCTGGGCCTGGTTGCTTACGGCCTTGCTCTGCTCGGAAAGCAGATGTATCATCTTCTCCATCGAGCCGCTGCGCTGGGCGTTCTTTTCGTCGGAACTCTTGACGCTTTCGCTGAACTCCTTGAACTTCTCCTGGATGGGCTTCAGGAGTTCGCCTACGCTCTCCGCGCTGGCCTTGCGGAAGTGCTCGCTGTTCTCGGCGCTGAGGGCCTTGAAAGCGTTGCGCATCTCCTCAAGCGACTTTGCCGCCTGGTCCTTCTGCTCCTTGATGCTGGCCTCGCGCTGCTCGTCCAGCTGCTTCTGTGCTTCCTTCTGGGCATCGAGCCTGGCAGCCAACGCCGCCTTGTCGGCGCTCAGTTTGATGACCGCCGCTATAGCCAACAGTGCTATTACTCCAAGTATTATAGTCAGAATGTCCATATTTTTCAAATATAGCAAATTAATTTGCTAACTTAGCGCAGCATTAATCTCACTTATGAAAAAAATCTCTTTTCTCCTCCTGGCAGCTCTTGCCTTGTTTTCCTGTAAAAAGGGTCCTGAGTATGCCAACCGTGCCGATGCAATAGTTGCCCAGATCCATAATCCCTCTTCCAAGTACGTTGTGGTTGCCTGTCATCGTGGGGACTGGCGCAATTTTCCCGAGAATTCAATCCCTGCCATCGAAAGCGTTATCAAGATGGGGGCAGACATTATGGAACTTGACTTGAAGATGACGGCGGATTCCGTACTCGTGCTCTCGCACGACGCCGACGTGAAGCGCTGCACCAATTTTTCCAAGGTCTTCGGCAAGGAAAAGAGCGCCAAGGTGGCGGACCTCAGCTACGAGGAAATCCGCAGGCTCAGTCTCAAACGTGCCCACGGTGTGGCCATAGACACCTTGCATATGCCTACCCTGAAAGAGGCCCTGCTTTGTTGCAAGGACCGCATCTGCGTAAATGTGGACCAGGGATATGAGTACTACGACCAGGTGCTTGCCATAAGCGAGGAACTGGGCGTGACCCGCCAGCTCCTTATCAAGGGAAAGAAACCGATCGAAGTAGTTGCCGCCCACGAGGCCGCCCACGCGGAAAAAATGATGTATATGCCCATAGTGGATATACAGAAGCCCCGGGGAAAGGCCCTCTTCGATTCTTATATGGAGCAGGGGGTGGTTCCCCTGGCTTACGAGGTTTGCTGGCAGGACAACTGCGACGGAACTTTCGGCGATGCTTGCGCCAAGATTCTTGCACAGGGGTCGAAGATATGGGTGAATACCATCTGGGCCAGCCTTTGCGGGGGAGACGGCAACGACGACGATGCCGCATATATGGCCAAGGATCCCGGAGAGGTCTATCGGCAGTATCTTGACAAGGGAGTCTCAATGATACAGACCGACCGTCCTGAATTGTTGATTGGCTGGCTTACCAGGAAAGGCCGCCACAAACTCAGCGGGTCTTTCTGAGGACTGGCGCCACCGCCACAGCCAGCCCGATAAGCGCCACTCCGCAGGCGGATATCAGCACATCGCCCAGTTTGAGGATTACGGGGTATGCGTCCACTATGTAATTGCCCGGCATCTTAACCAGCCCCAGATGCTGTTGCAGGAGGGTCAGCGCCACGCCTATAAGCACGCCCACGGCCATCCCCAGAAGGGAAATCAGCCATCCCTCCAGCACGAAGATCCGACGTATGAGCCGGTCATCCGCCCCCATCGCGCGCAGGGTGGCCATATCCTCCTCTTTCTCTATTATCAGCATCGACAGGGATCCGAATATGTTCAGGGCGATGATGATTACTATGAAGATGAGTATCAGGAAGATGGCGGCTTTCTCGTAGCGCATCATCTTGTAGAGGGCCTCATCCTGCATATAGCGGTCCTGTACGATGAAAGAATCTCCCATTTTCCCCCTTAGGGCACGGAGGAACCTGCGGGCGGCACGGTCGGAAAGCCCGTCGGCATAGCGTATCTCCACCGAACTGACCTCTTCGTAATAGCCCGTGAGCGAACGCATTACTCCTATGGGGAGAATGATGGTACCGTCCACGCCGGCATTCGAACTTGCGGGGATGTCCTGGAGTTTCGAGGGGAACACCTCGGCGGTATGCAGGGATGCGGCGGGATTGGCGGGGGAGATGTGCCCGCTGCGGTCAGGATACCAGAGCTGCAGGGGAGACAGCAGTTTGGGATTGATCCCTATCTTCCAGGCGAAGTCCTTGCTGACCACGGCCAGCTTGATATCCCCTCGCTTGAGTTCCAGGTCATTCTCCTCGGCATATACATCATCCACGCCCTTGGCGTTCACGACGCTCTGCTTGCCATCGTAGGACGCATATACTTTGTCGGTGATTATGCTGGAGATGCTGCCGGCCTCGGGAGCATCGTACAGCCAGTCGAACGCAGGCCCTTCGGGGATGAATACCTTCCCCTCGGCGGGGACTATGCGCAGGTCGGCCTCCAACGCAGAGAGATTATCCTTTATTATGCCGTTGAAACCATTGAATACCGACAGCACCATTATCAGCGCTGCGGTGCCTATAGCCATACCGGCCGCACTTATCGCAGATATAAGATTGATCACTCCGTGTGATTTCTTTGCGAAAAGATAGCGGCCGGCTATGTACAGAGGCAGTTTCACTTTTTGAGAAGCTCTTCTATGTGCTCGGCGTAGTCGATGGACGTATCGAGATAGAAGGCCAGCTCGGGAACTATGCGCAGCTGCTTGGCAACCTTGCGCCCGAGTTCTCCGCGGAGTGCGCGGTTCTGGTCCTGGAGGCTGAACATCACTTCCGACTGCTTCTCGGAAGGGAAGATGCTAACATAGACCTTGGCAAGGGAGAGGTCGGGGCTGATGCGCACTTCGCTCACGCTTACCATAGCTCCGCCGAAGGCGGCCATACCCTTGCTACGGATGATTTCCGCAAGGTCTTTCTGTATTTCGCGGGCAACTTTGAGCTGCCTTGTGGAAGGAGCTTTTTCCATAATTACTTTACGATGATTATATAGTAGTCCTTCTTTCCCTTCTGGGCGAGGATGTACTTGCCGTCGATGATGTCGGCTTCGCTGACCTGCCCGGCAGGGTCGGTAAACTTGTCTTTGTTGATGCTGACTCCGTTGCCCTGGATCATCTTGCGGGCCTCACCCTTGGAAGGGAAGACCGAAGTCTCCACGGCCAGAAAATCCTGGATGGGGCAGGGGAGTTTGTCCTTGGAGACCTCGAAGGTGGGTACGCCGTCGAATACTGCAAGGAAGGTGCGCTCGTCGAGCTTGCGCAGATCCTCCGAAGTGCTCTTGCCGAAGAGCATCTGGGAGGCGGCCACCGCATTCTCGTATTCCTTCTCGCCGTGCACCATTATGGTGACTTCCTTGGCAAGGAGCTTCTGGAGAGTCCTGCGTCCGGGATCGGCGCGGTGCTCTTCGATGGCGGCTTCGATTACGGAGCGCTCCAGCATCGTGAAGATCTTGATGTAGCGCTCGGCATCGTCGTCGCTGACGTTCAGCCAGAACTGATAGAACTGGTAGGGCGTGGTACGTTCGGCGTCAAGCCAGATATTGCCTTTCTCGGTCTTGCCGAACTTGCCGCCGTCGCTCTTGGTGATAAGAGGGCAGGTGAGGGCGTAGGCATCCTTGCCGAGCACCTTGCGTATGAGCTCGGTGCCGGTGGTGATATTGCCCCACTGATCCGCTCCTCCGAGCTGCAGCTGCACGCCCTTATGCTCGAAGAGATAGAGGAAATCGTAGCCCTGGAGCAGCTGGTATGTGAATTCGGTGAAGGACATTCCCTCGCTGGAATCGCGGCTGAGACGCTTCTTTACGGAATCCTTGCTCAT
>JAEEGF010975338.1_pt1 | contig 13814 bp, 11 predicted proteins | sample 9134171 | NCBI WGS metagenome assembly JAEEGF01 (sample SAMN16246542, study PRJNA631951) | gut metagenome | biome: gut microbiome; feature: rumen; material: AP-attached | host: Bos | place: Iran: Karaj | collected 2018-10
TAGAGCGATAGGTCCAAACATTGCCGATAAAGCCACCATGCGAAGCATTTCCTACATAGGTGGAATGAATGGCGACGCTGCTGACGCAGTTGCTAATCGTATTATTTGCAGAAGCAGAGCCAACGAGTCCCGCAGCATATCGGCTGGAGGTAAATATGTCTCCCGCCACTTTGAGGTTCCGGATGGTGGCACCGCCAATGTAGCGAAATGGGGCACAATACTCTTCTGCGAAAGGCTCGGAATCGGTACCTTTGTTGAAGGTCAATGTATGGCCGTTGCCATCGAAAGTTCCACAGAACGAATTATCGCTCGATGACCCCGCCATACTCGTGATGGTAATGTCATCATCAAGCCTAAGGAATTTGTCGTCATACTGGTTGCCGTTGTTCACGTCAGTAGCGAAAACATTCCACACTTCGGTACTTGGAATGGTGATAGGGTCGTTTGAGGAGGCACCCGAACCGGTGCTGCCGGAAGCCGTGGCCTCTACGGTAACAGAATAACTCTGAGCCTGAGTACCGCTATTCGTGTAGTCATACGTGCCGGCTGTAGTTCCCACTTCTACGTTGTTCACCTTTACGCTGGTGATGAGTTGTGAGAAGTTTTTGTATGACAGCCGGAAATGCGCAGTAGGAACATATAAATTGCCTTCGTACAGGATACCCGTGGTATCGTAGCCGTCGCACGACATGTTTGACGGAACGTCAATGGTGATGGGATAGACCCGTTTGGCATGCGAGCTTTCCTCCATCTGAACATTGCTGCAGAAATAGATGTTATTTATTTGGCTGTTGTATCCCTCAACGTTTATAAGCACTATGTTTTGGTTGTTCCCCTTGATTGTTCCAGAGGCAAAAAGACAGTTACTGATTTCGGGAAACATAGGATCAATTAGTGTTGTACCGAATTGATCGGTATGAGTCTCCGCACACCCGATAAGACCGCCAACATAGTTGTTCCCACCCGAGACGGTGCCCTCGAAAAACAGATTCGAAATGACCCTGTTGACTCCACCATACACATGTCCAATAAAGCCGCCGGTATAGTTGCCGCCTCGGATGTCGGCATTCTTAAGAACAATGTTTTTGATATAATTGCAGCCATCACTGCTTGGTTGAGCTACGTACCAAATTGTTCCTTGCACGTAGCCGAAGAGGCCGTTGTGACTGTTACTGCCGTTATTGACTGTCAGGTTCCTGATGATGTGGTTGTTGCCATTGAAATTACCTCTGAACGGATGGTCTGGCGTGCCGATGGGTGTCCAGTTTTGCCCGCTCATGTTGAGGTCGCATATCAGGCTGAAGTGTTTGTATACAAAGCTCGTCGCGCCAGAGTTTACCAAAAGGGCAATCCGGGCGAGGTCGGCTTTGCAGTCGATGATGTAAGGGTTGCTCTCCGAGCCTGCGTTGGAATTGTAGTACTTGCCATTGTAGAGTAGCCCGTTGGCGTATGCTTTCACCATGCCGTAGTCCGTCACCAAGTCGCCGAGTCCGCTCGGGGCGGAGGCGGTTCCGAAATAGGCTTCCGTGCCCTGCGCCGCACCGAGGGTCTGGGTGTAGTAGCAGTTGGTGATGGTGGCGTCGGGGTCGCGGCTGAAGGTCTTCGCATAGCCGTCGTCCGTGGTGGAGACGGTCAGCGTGGCGGGGGCGAAGAGGCAGTCGCTGATGGTGGTGGTAGTGCCGCCATACTCATAGCCTGCGATGCCGGCGCAGCGCTGATTGTCGGTACCCGTCATCTCGCCATCGAACACGCAGCCGCTGACGTTGAGGCTGCCATTTTTCGTGCCGACCACAATACCAGCCAGAGCGGCATCTATGTAGCCATTGGCACCAAAGTCAGTGGTGAGCGTCACGCTGCTGACGCAGCCGGTGATGGTCGTGTTGCCAAAGCTGATGCCCACGATGCCTGCCAGCAGTTTGCCGTAGGCGTTGCCTGTGCCGTCGATGGTGCCCGCCGTGTGCAGGTTCTTGATGGTGGCTCCCTCCACGCACTTGAACGGTGCGCCGAAGCGGCTCTGGTTGCTCAGGTTGATGGTCAGTGTGTGGCCGTCGCCGTCGAACGTGCCGCTGAAGGGCTTGTAGTCGGTGTCGGTGTCTTCATTGCAACTGCCTGCCGACTGCGTCACGCTGATGTCTTCGGTCAGTTTGATGAACTTGCTACTATAGGAGATGCCGATGCTGACGTTGGCTGCGAACGTGTTCCAGTCGTCGGTGCTGCTGATGAGGTAGGGGTTTCCTTCCATGCCTGCGCCCTGTGTAGGCCAGAGTGCCAGGCTGACGGCCGCGCCGCTGGTGCTGGCGTTGCCACAGCCGCCGCCATTACCGCCGTCATGCCATGCGTTGCCATCCTCCCATTCATCACAATCGTCATAGTCGCTGGCTGAAGGTCTGAGGCCACCCGCTTGTATATCCGCATATTTAGGATTGGTCAACCAAACTTGAGCACCACCGGGGGCCGACGTGTTGTCACCGTTGGTGCCGCCTTTACCGCCTTTGGCTCCTGCATAGTAGTAACCATTCGCGGTTCCAGAGTAAGTCACCCAGGCAACGTTGCCGGCTGCACCGCCGCCGCCACCACCACCGCCGGGGCCTCCGGTTCCGATGTAGCAGGCAGCACCGCCGAAACCGCCGGCGCCGCCGCCACCACCACCGGCTGCCATATATACATTCGACCCAGGGTGTTGGGAAGCGGTTTGTCCTCCATTGCCACCGGTGCCGTTTGAGCCGGCGTTACCACCCGTGACTGACAGATTGACGGAGGACGTGACCATATAGAGATTGCCCATAGCGCCAGCAGTACTACCGGCACTGCCGGCATTGCCATCAACGCCAAGTTGTGTGGTCTCTTGTCCGTAAGACCCGTTGCGTTGGCCGCCAGTGCCGCCGTTGCCTCCATTGCCGCCGCGTGTGCCGATGCCTGCACCTGCACCGCCGCCGCCATTGCCACCGTTTCCACCAGAACCACCGAGGATAGATACGTCATAGGTACATTCTGCGTTACTGCCGTTGCCGCCGTTGCCGCCGTTGGCAGCGTTGCCGCCAGTGGCACTCACCGTGCCTCCGCCGAGGAGGAAGAGCGTGTTGCCTGCCGCCAGTTCGATGCCGGCACCGGCACCCGTCTGTCCGCTGGCATTGGCTCCCCTGCTGGTAAGCGTCTTGCCGGAGGGGATGTAGAGATACACCGTGCCCTGGATGGTCAGGCCGCTGCCGCCGGCGTTGCTGTTGGTGAAATTGAGGTCGTCGGTGATGTAATAGTACGTAGTGGTGCCTGCATTGCCAAGCGTTTGTCCCGTAGCGGAACTTGCGTTCAGTGCCGTCCAGTTTGCCGAAGTGGTCTGCGTCAGGGTATAGACTGTAGCCCAGTCGTCGGCCCATGCTCCCTGCACCATGGCGCAGAGCAGGGCGAGAATCAATATAAACTTTTTCTTCTTCATAATTTGGATGTTGTTATTTTTGTTGTTTTTACTGAACTTTCGCAAGTGAATATTCATTCATCAAGCGACTAATTTATACATTTGATATAGCTTATGGAACTTAGGATTCCCATCAATAACCGCAGAAAGCAGTTCACTGGCATCGGCAGAGATCATCTCTGCGATTTCCAGGATGGTGTCCAATATCAGTTCCCATATCCTGTCCGAGGCGGACAGCTCGAGAGTACCAGTTGTGGCCTCACGGAAGAGCGCTCCGATGGTCTCGTAGGCCTCAAACCGTTTCACTGTGCAAAGTATGTTATACTGCATCATGGTCAGCGTGAAGCTGGCAATCTGCGCAGAGAAGTGTACGCTCTGGCATCTGCCGAAGTCGAGTATAACAGAGGGACGGTTCTTTTGTTATACTGATTTTGAATGATGCAATAGGGATGGTTGGACAAACATGTTCATCCATTTCTTTTGGCATTTCTTTTGAAGTTCGAATTTCATTGCATAACGGAGGCTGGCGGTTCTGACGATGTAACAAAAGAACTGTCCCTTTGTTACACGGAGAAAGACGGGAAGACGATACGGGTCGTTCCCTACTATAAGTGGTGCTTGTCTTTGTAGCGTAAATTGACTGACGGCAGCGGGGCTTTTCGATGGGCAGATATTGAAATAATCGCCCCTTTTGGGTCGCTTCTGGTGAAAAGGTTTAAGGAATCGGGGGCAAGTGGTTGATGGATTGAGGGTTAGGAAAGGGTGACGAAATTGGCTTAACAAACCTTAACTACGAAGGAGCGAAAATCGTGAAAAATACACAGGATTTTCGACACGATATTTGGAAAATTATTAGTAACTTTGCAACCCTTTCTGAAATATAAAACTATCAAAACCATCATTGAAATTTATGGAAATTGACAAAACCTATTTGAAAGAACAGTTGCGCGATGCCAGGCGTTGTTGGGACAGTAAGCGCGAGCGGTTGCAGGAGCAGATAGACACACATAACAGCTATCTGAAGTTGTTGGAGCATTATGAAGATGTGTTGGAGGAGAACGATCTGTTGAGGAGTGAATTGGAACAGCAGCAGATGGAGAACGACAGTCTTCATGAGCAGTTGGATGACAGGGACAAGCGACTGAAGGAGATGGAGGCTCTGCTGAAGGAGAAGGAAACGCAGCTGAACGAGTTGGGCAAATTCTCGGTTGGAATGGCCAGAAAATCGCCGCAGGAAGGTCTTGAAAAAGCTTTCCGCATCTACATCAATACGTCGAAGCGTAAGACGCAGGCCAAGCGTGAGGTGGCTCGTGCGCAGCTGCTGGATTTCATTGCTACGGCGAAACTGGAGATGCCGGAGGACATCATGGAACTACTGAATCATCTGGACGACGAGCAGCCTGAGAGCGCCCCGACGACCAACGTTACCGTTCAGGCAGGTGGTATTAATGTGCAACAGGCTAACACGGTCGGGAAATGAAAGAGGGAACAGATTTTTCGGGTGTCACCCACTACACGCACGTTGACGTTCAGCCCGGGGGCATCAACATTCAGAACGTGGAGCACCTGTATCAGGCCGATATCCTGAAGCAGTTGGGCATTGAGTTAACGGTGAAACAGAAATCAGAGGCTGTTGCGCCTGTGGAGAGAGATGGAAAGCCAACGTTTTTCGTCCATCCGTCTGTTGACGTTGAGGAGCAGTGGCAGATTCACGACGAGATAGTGCGTTTGGTGGCTCGTCAGGGAATACAGGAGATATGCAAGTATCTCTCGCAACTAAGTGAAGCCCAGAAGGTGCTGCTTCCCCAGAATGCCGAGAAGGCGTATAATGAACTTGTGAGGTTGGGGATGCCCGACGGTGAGGGATACAGCCTGAAGACATTCACGAAGTACTATAAGCGATAAACGACAGAGCAGATAGCGGTGTTAGCATAAGCATCAGAATCAATCCGGTTCTGGTGCTTTTTTTGTGCCCTTTAGGGAGCAGAACGGAGAAAAACAGAGAATTTCGGAGAAAGGTGGAGAATGTTGGAGAAGGCCTTTTCCAAAGCCATCCAACCATAAATAATAGTTCGTATTTTTGCATCGTCAACGAACGGAAACGCGTTGGCGAGCGATCTCAGACTTATTGATACAGAGGACACGGCAGGTAGGCCTGCGCGAACATGATGTGTGCGCCATGCTGGGCAATCTGGCGGCGTGCAGGTTCTACGAAGGTGATGTGGTCTTGGCCACACTTCGTTTCTCTACCCACGAGTATCAGGGACAGACGTTTCAGGAAATCTTAGTAACTGAACTCGTAAAAATACATAATTCATAATGCATAATTAACCCTGAGTTGAAAGACGAGCGGAGAAGTATCCGGATGAAATGAGCTCAAACAATCTTCGCTTTTCCAAGGCTCGTAAATTTCAACAAACAAATGAAAACAAATAGTATTTATCAACAACAGACAATGACGTCGCTCGAAATTGCCGAGCTGACAGGTAAACAACACAAGAACGTGATGCAGGCCATCAGAAATATGGAACCTGCGTGGGAAAAAACATGTGGGCTGAAATTTCAGCTGACATCGAGAATCATCGACCAGCCGAACGGTGGAACGCGCGAGGTGCCCTGCTATCAGCTGACCAAGACCGAGTGCCTTTACATCGCTACAAAGTTCAACGATGAGGCGCGAGCAAAATTGGTGTTGCGTTGGCAGGAACTGGAACTCCAGGAGCAGGAACGCCGACAACAGTTGTGTCTGCCCAGTCCGAAGAAAATTCTGGCATTGGCCGACGAGATCATCGGTGAGGGACTGCGGCTGGTGAACGAACCCGCCGAGGACACGCTGACGGCGACGCAGGTGGCGAAGACGTTTAACATGACCACCTATGATTTTAATGCCATACTGCGCGACATGGGCATCCAGTACCGGCGCGGTGGACACTGGAACATCTCTGACGATCTGGCCGACCGCAACCTAGTGCGCTTGCGCACGTACATATCCTATAGTTTGAAGGGCACAAAGAAAGTGAAGGTTTACATGACATGGACCCTCGACGGTGTGCGATTCCTGAATTCAAAACTGGGATACCCGAACTTTTAACGACCACGAATTACACGAATTAAACGAATTTATGATTCCATGAGTGTACATTATGTTTATAAAGGGGATGGCGGCGCAAAGTTCATGCGCCCCATCACCAACAAAGATGAGTATCTAACACTGAGGAACGGCGGCGAGCAGAAGCAGCTGGTAGCCCGGATCCGTGCTGGCGAGGATGGTCTGAAATCCAGACTGGTGCAGATGAACTACTCGTGTCTGCCGAATGCCGACGGAAGTCTGAAAGGCTCGAAGACGGCCTCGATGTCAGTGGGCATGGACATCGATCATCTTTCGGCCGAAGAGATGCCCGCAGTTCGCGAGCGGATACTCAGCAAGAAGGCAGAGTTGGGATTGCTGATGCTGGAAGAGAGTGCCCGCGGCGGGGGCTATCACCTGGTGTTCGGTCGTCGCGCTGATCTGGACCAGGTGGGCAATCTGAAATGGGCTTCTGAACTGCTGAATGTGGCCTACGACGCTCAGGCGAAAGACATCACCCGTGTGTTCTTCACCACGACGGAAACCGAGCTGATCTATCTGGATGACGGCATCTTTGATGTTTCGGCTGCGCCGAATCTGACAGGGGACAGGTACCTGTCAGAAGAGCATCAGTCAAACACCCATCAGGAAGACCAGATTCTGACAGGTTCCTGTCCCCTGTCAGAAGAGCCATCGGGAAAGCAGTTCCCAAAGGATTATCACGGCATCCCCTTCAAGGACATCATCGCGAAGTATTGGGAAGTGAACAACCGGGGCTTTGAGCCCACGCAGGGCGATAGGGACACGCTGACCTATCAGTTGGCCTGCGACCTGAGGCACATCTGCGGACGTTCGTTCGAGTGGCTTGACCAGGTGATTCCCTGCTACGACGGCTTTTCACCCGAAGAGAAGCGAGCGAAGATTAAGAGCGCTCTAAACTCGGAGTTCAACGGGTTCCCGCTGCGCCTCCGCAATACCCTTAGCGCGCTGTCTGTGTCCCCTAAGTTAGGGGACGATAGGGGTCTGAACGAGGGAATTGATGTTGATGACTGTTCAGACCCCCAACCCCCTAACTTAGGGGGCTTGAAAAAGCTGCCGCAAGGCGTTCGTGAATCGATTGATGCCGTAGGGCCAGCTTTGACGATGCCCGTTGTGACGGCTATCTGTCCTTGTATCGGCATGCTGGCGACGGGCGTGACACTCGATGTGCACGGTCAGAAAAAGGGACTGAATCTCATTTCTTATATCGCAGGTGACTTTGCCTCGGGTAAGGGCGGTATCGACCCTGTGGTGGAAGCCTGGATGAGTGAGGTGGCGGCACTCGACAAGATGTACCAGCAGCAGGAGGATGAATGGCGTGCCAAGAAGCGGGCGGCTAAGAACAAGAAGGAGCAGCCCGAGGAGCCCAAGCTGCCCGTGCGCTGTCTGACGCTGAACAACACCGTTGCTAATCTCGCTGAGCGACTGGCCAACACCGAGGGCAAGCACGCCTTCTCGTTTACGCCCGAGGCCGACACGGTGGCGCAGAAGTGGAAATCGACGATGAGCGATTTTTCGGTAATGCTGCGCCAGAGCTACGACGGCACCAAGTATGAGCGCGAGGCTAGAAGTGCCGATGCGGTGAACGTGCATATCGACAAGCTGTTGTGGAACGTCACGATGTGCGGGACTCCCGATGCACTCTACCGTGTGGTAAGCAACTACACCGACGGTTTTCAGAGTCGTATCGCCGTAGGTCGCACGCCCGATAACACCTTTGCTCCGCTGGAGGAGAAGCCCTACGTGTTGACCGACCGCCAGCGTGAGCGCATCCAGCAGATAGCCCATTTGTTGCCTTTGATGTACGGTGAGGTGGTGCTGCCGAAACTGGAGGCAAAGGGTAGGGAATGGGTGGAACGCATCCGACTGGAAACGATGAAGAACGACGATCGCACCCGTGCCCGACAACGTTTCCGCGTCTGTGTGACGGCGCAGCGAATGACGTGCTGCCTGATGCTCTGCAAGGTGTGTGAAGGCCTGATCCAGAAACATGGGTTGAACGGTGCCGAGACGAAGTTGAAGCAGCAGCCAAACCTATGGAAGGAAATGTTGTTGAAGGCGCAGACACCCACGATGCTGGAGGCCTATGATGTGATAGCCGACTCGCTGCTGGAGAATGCCCTCTACTTCTTCCGCGACCGCATTGAGAACGCTTTTACAAGTCGCGATTATATGGGTGGCTTGTGTGGCGAACGACAGAAGCGCGGCAAGAACGACTCAATCTTTGAGCGACTGGATATCCAGTTCTCGTTCGAGCAGGCGATGCAACATTCAGTGGCAGTGAAGGGTGCCAGCGTGAACCACAACACGGTCCGCATGATGCTGAAGAACTGGCGCAAGCAGGGGCTGGTGTTTCTGACCGACGACGGGAAGTACAGAAAAAATCAGTGGTCATAATGGTCAAGGTCAAAATGGTCAAAATCGAAAACAATCAAGAATGCTTCGTGCAGCTCTGGCGGATGCTGGAGCGCACGAGGCGCCTCCTCGGAGGTCAGTACAAGCGATATTGTATCCGCAATGTGTTGAAGTCGTGGTTCGGAGGTGAGGCAAGCGATGATTTTATCTGGGAGGTCTGTCACTCGGCCGTCGTCGACGACGAACCTCAAGAGGGCTGGAACGAGCTTCCGTTACCCTCGCTCTATCCGCGCAAGCACCGTGAGTTTCTCCGTGCTATCGTGGCGGTTAAGACGGGCATCAGCTTTTACAGAGTTGACCTCAAAGCGCTCGACACTGCCTATAGCATCGCATTTCCTAAAAGTACACCAATTAACGTAAACAAAAAGAAAAGAACATGAATGAAGTAAGTATTAATGAGCAAGCAAAGCTCTCCCCGCATTTTACATTGGGAGAGCTCACGAAGACGAGTTACATAACGGCTGACGGTAATATCCCGAGCCATGTGGCGATTGAGAACCTGAGGCGCCTCTGCGGATGGCTGGAGATTCTGAGGGAGAGATATAATCAGAAGTACGGTCAGAGGGAAGCGACACTCCTACTGGGGACAGGCCCCAACAAGAGGTCAAGCCCTATGCCGGGGCCAGTCCCCAGTAGGAGGTCGGACGACATCCCGGTGATTATTACGAGCGGGTTCAGGTCAGAAGAGGTGAACAGGATGTGCGGAGGTGCGGTTAATTCCAATCACCTGACAGGATGTGCGGTGGACATCAGGTGCTACGGCCCGGAGCAGATGATCAGGTATGCCTGCCTGCTGCTCGACACCGCCGACGAGAACGGCTGGGTGTTTGATGAGCTCATCCAGGAGAAGCGCGGGACGACGTATTGGATTCACTTCGCGGTGAGGCCAAAGGATAATCGGAGGAAGATACTTTTCGACTGCCGATGACTGACCCTGTTGCATGTTAGAAAAAGCTTCCCACGCTGGGAAGCTTTTTCTATTTCAGGTAATCGGCGATGAACTGCTCTCTGGGATGCAGGAAATGCTCTTCCCAGTAGGGACGTAAACGGCCGGAAGGCCAGGCGTGGGTGCGGAAGGGAACACAGTTGACGGTTTTCTTGCCCGGTGCGCCGTTGAGGGAAGACCAGACGGCGGAAGGCGGACAGGTGGTGTCGATGAGTCCTATCTCACAATAGATTTCCGCTTTGGAGTGACGGATGAGCAAGGCACCGTCGAAGTAGGGTAGGCAGGCGTTGAGCATGGCGGTACTGAGGTCTTTGTGGTTCTCGATGGGATGAGGCCAGCCGCCACGACGTCCCACACGTGTACCTCCGAAGTCCTGCATGGCAGGGACGTTGAGCACGACGGCCGTGACGCGTGTGTCGAGTCCCGCTGCCGCTACAGCCTGTCCTCCGCCCTGACTCTCGCCAATGACGAGGATGCGCTTGCCGTCCCACTCAGGTTGCTGCGTCATATATTCTATGGCGCGCAGCAGGCGCAGGTACATGCCTCGGAAATAATAGGTCTCGCGGTCGGCAGCGTTGTGTTCGAAGTAGTCGCGCAACAGACCGTTTTCGAGCATACGGTAGTAGTCGTCAGTCTGGCCGTTCAGCATGCCGTGGGCATTGAGATCCAGGCTGAGTGCGCCATTGCCAAGCATGGCATTGCCCACACACTCGCTCACCTGACAACGACACCAGGCACCGCTCACTCCTGCCGCCCGGCAGAGGATGACAATCGGCAGCGAACCTTTCCCGGCCTTCGCCGGCTTGGCAAAGTAAGCCCGCACCGGGGCAGGACCGAGACAGTTGATCTCAATATCCTGACAGACGCATTTCCTCTGGTATTGCTCAGGCACTTCGAGCGTTGTCGTCTTCACTTGCATGGGCAGTGCCCGTAGCAGAGCCTTCTGGTTGTTCCAATAGTCGATCAGATCGGCAGGCTCTTCATAACCCGCCCTGAATCCCTCGGGCGCCACCACAAAACCGATGCCCTCAGGGGCACCTTTGCCCGTCACTTCCAGACTTACGGCACAGGTGCTGTCGATGGCGGCATCGAAGAGCGGGAACGCCTGACGCTGCGGCTGGATATGCTCCTCGCGCAGCAACCGATTATTGACGGACACGCGGACCGTCAGCGAATCGGCCGTCAGCGAATCCATACGACATGTGATCACCGCCCGCTCGCCCTTGACGTAAACGCCGCTCTCCTTGTTCAGAGAGAGCTGGAACGACTGGGCCGCGAGGGAAAGCGTCGCCGATAGTGCGGCGAACATGACTGTCAATCTATACTTTGCTTTCATTCTTTTTGCCCGCAAATATAAGACAAAAAACCCAAACCGCCAAATAATTCCGCAAAAAATGAATGGTGAAGCCCGGCTGCCGGGATAATTGGGTGGGATTTTATTTGGTGGTTTGCGCATTTCTTCGTACCTTTGCAGCCGACTATTCAAACAGTGAAATCAATCGATATGAAATTTGTCAGTTGGAACGTGAACGGCTTGCGTGCCTGCGAGGGCAAGGGCTTCAGTGAAATCTTCAGGCAGTTGGATGCCGACTTCTTCTGTCTTCAGGAGACGAAGATGCAGGCAGGACAGCTGGACCTGGCCTTCGAGGGTTATGAGAGTTATTGGAACTATGCCGAGAAGAAGGGCTACTCGGGCACGGCGATCTTTACGAAGCACCAGCCGCTCAGCGTGACATACGGCATCGGCAAGGACGAGCACGACCACGAAGGGCGCGTGATTACGCTGGAGATGGAGGATCTTTATCTTGTGTGCTGCTATACGCCGAACTCGCAGGACGGACTGAAACGGCTGGACTACCGCATGACGTGGGAGGACGATTTTCGCCAGTATCTGAAGGGTCTGGATGCCAAGAAGCCCGTGGTGCTCTGCGGCGACCTGAATGTGGCGCATGAGGAGATAGACCTGAAGAATCCCAAGTCGAACCGCATGAATGCGGGCTTCACCGACGAGGAGCGACAGAAGTTCAGCGACCTGCTGGCAGCAGGATTCACCGACTCGTTCCGCTACAAGTATCCCGAGACGGTGACGTATTCGTGGTGGTCGTACCGTTTCCAGGCGCGACAGAAGAACGCGGGGTGGCGTATCGACTACTTCGTGATATCCGACCGTCTGCGCGAGCGCCTCGCCGATGCGAAGATCCATACAGACATCATGGGATCGGACCACTGCCCCGTGGAGCTGACCCTTCGCTGAAGAAAACGGCCCCTTCGCTGAAAAGATTTGCGCGGGCAGCTCATAATGAATAACTTTGCACCATAAACCAGAAGAAATGATAGATATACTGTCACATTTTGACCCCATTACGCTGGAACAGATGAGCAGTGTGAAGCTGATGAACCGTACGGATACGAAGTTCGTCACCAACCTCGATAAGCTTCGCCAGCTGCTGGAGATGGCCCAGGCAGATTATTATGTGCAGGACATCGACGGCGGGCGTAACCTGGAGTATGACACGACCTACTTTGATACGACCGACTTCGCTATGTACTGCCAGCACCAGTGCGGGCACACCAACCGCCAGAAGATCCGGTTCCGTACCTATTGTGTCAGTGGGTTGCAGTTCATGGAGGTGAAGACCAAGAACAACCACGGGCGCACGAAGAAAAAGCGTATAGAGGTGGGTGACATGAATCTCGCCGATGAGGAGAAGCGCCAGTTTCTTGCCAAGCACCTGCGCTATGATGTCGACACCCTGATGCCAGCCCTTAACAACCACTTCTCACGTATCACGCTGGTGAACAAGGCGAAGACCGAACGCCTCACCATCGACTCCGGCCTCCGGTTCCGCAATCTGCAGAACGGCTGCGAACGCGATATGGAGGATCTGGTGATTATCGAACTGAAACGCGACGGACTGGTCTTCTCGCCTGTCCTGGAAATGCTCCGACAGCTGCGGATTCATCCCCACGGCTATTCAAAATATTGTATGGGCTCAGCATTGACCAGCAACGGCCAGCTGCCCGTGAACCGCTTCAAACGGAAACTGATCGAAGTGGACAAACTCGTCAATCAACTAAAATGAAAAGAATATGATTAATTTTAATGAATTGTTCTCCCCTGATTTCGGAGACACCCTGCTGAGATTCGTTCTCTGCTACTTAGTCAACTGGATCATCGTCAACTTCCTTTATTTCAAGAAGGCCAAAAGACGTGATTTCTTTTTCACTTTCATGATCATTTCCGTAGCCATCTTCTTCCTGGTCTACCTGATGATGGGTATGGACCGCGGAAAGGCCACGATGGGTGTAGGTCTCGGACTGTTCGGCATTTTCTCTATCATGCGTTATCGTACCGATGCAATGCCTGTCCGCGAGATGACCTATCTCTTTGTGGTAGTATGTCTGTCGGTGGTTCATGCGATGGCCGATACCTTAGGGGTTAATGCTGCAGGTGTCATGATCGGTACGCCGCTGCTCGAGTTGCTGGTCATCGACGTGATTGTCATCCTGTCGATTGTCATCTTCGAGCATTCACTCAAGGTGCAGGCCTCGAAACTGGTGCAGTACGACCGTATCGACCTGATCAAGCCTGAACGCAGGGAAGAGCTGAAGGCTGACCTGGAGGCGCGTCTGGGGCTGAAAGTGGTATCCGTGAGGGTAGGAGCCGTCGACTTCCTGCGTGATATGACAGTGCTTCGTGTCTATTACGAGGGCAACGACAGCGGCGATGTGAAGAATATGTTGAAGCTCAGGAACTCAGATTATGCAAGCGTATAGGCTATTTTCCGGAAAACTGCGCTATCTGGCAGTCGCACTGTTCACTGTTCACTGTTCACTGTTCACTCCTTTGACTGCCTCTGCGCAGGCTGATGACTTCGGACTTGACTTCTCGCTGGAGGCGCAGAAGAAGATCGATAAGAAATGGTCGGTGAGCC
>JAEEGF012471046.1_pt1 | contig 13814 bp, 14 predicted proteins | sample 9134171 | NCBI WGS metagenome assembly JAEEGF01 (sample SAMN16246542, study PRJNA631951) | gut metagenome | biome: gut microbiome; feature: rumen; material: AP-attached | host: Bos | place: Iran: Karaj | collected 2018-10
CGCTTCGAGCCCCTTCGGTTTTTTCAAATAAATAACCTGTGACCCGAATGGGTCACAGGTTATTTGGTACACCTTCAGGGGCTCGAACCCTGGACACCCTGATTAAGAGTCAGGTGCTCTACCAACTGAGCTAAAGGTGCATTTCGTTTTGCAAAGAGTATTATACTCGGTTTCTCCAAAATTGCAAGCCCTTTTTAAGATATATTTCGCCCGAGGGCGGTTTTTTTAAAAAAAATCCGCGTTGATGATGAAATTTCATTTGAAATGGTGTATAATGAATCAGATATACTCTTTTTTGAAGGGAGGCGCTTACCCGTAATGGCAAGCAGAGCTTCGATTAAAGACAGGGCAAAAGGCGCGTTCCGCGGGCAGTATTGGCTGTTCGTCGGCATATTTGCGATAATCACCGTTATTACAAAGCTCTCAGCGGGCTTCGGCTCCGACGCCTCGAGCGTTTCCGACGCGCTGACCGACTGCGTCAACGCATTGAGCTCGACCGGCTCCGGGATATTCTCGTTCGGCGTGCTGTTCGTCGTTTCGCTGATACTCTCCGGGCTCGGGCTCGCGTTCTGCATTTTCGTCTCGAACCCCGTCACGGTCTCCTCCGCGAAGATCTCGCTCGACGCTTACCGCAGCGAAAAGGTCGGCTTCAGCGACATCCTCTTCGGCTTCAAGCCCGCCCGCTACTGGCGCGTGGTCGGCGCTATGGCGCTCTACACCCTGTTCACCGCGCTGGCGACGGCTTGCTTCATCGTGCCCGGAGTCATCGTCGGGCTCGGGCTTTCGCAGGTCCCCTACATACTTGCGGAGGAAAACGATATCTCCGTGGGCGAGGCGCTCGGCAAATCCTGGGACATGATGGGCGGTCACAAGTGGGAGCTCTTCGTGTTCGAGCTTTCGTTCATCGGCTGGATACTCCTCACCGCAGTCACCTGCGGCGCGGTCGGCGTGTTCTACGCCTTCCCTTATATGAGGATAGCTCACGGCGGGTATCATCACGAGCTCGTCGCCCGGAGGCGCACCTACCGCACGCTTGAGGACGGTACCATCGACGTCGACGATATCATCGGCGATTGATCGATTTTACACGGATTTTACACGCTCTTGATTGACGCTTTACCGTTTTGTGGTATTATGATCCCGATAAGACCGGCAGACTTGCCGAGAAAGGAAGCCTTTCGTCCGAAAAGGCGCAGGTAAAAATATGAACAGGATCGAATTAAAAGAAAAAGCCAAAAAGATCTTTTTGAGCAGGTACTGGCTGCTCGTCGGCATATTCGCGATCATTATGGCGATCACCGGCGCAGTCGCGGGATTCTCCTCCGGCGGGAGCTCGTTAAGCTCCGGCTTTTCGGCGGTCCTGCGCGACAACGGAATGTCCGCCGAGGCGGGCGTCGCGCTCGCACTGATCATCTGCCTTGTGTCGCTCATTGTCTGCGGCCTTGCGCTGATCGTTTCGATATTCGGCACCAACATCATCTCCGTCGGCGCTGCGAACGTCGGCTTGAGGGCGATGCGCGGCGAAGGCTACGGGATAAAGGATATCTTCTCCGGCTTCAAAAAGAACGTTTATTTCAGGAACGTCGGCGGTATGGCGCTCTACACCCTGTTCACCGGGTTGGCGGCGCTCGTCATCATTATCCCCGGCACGCTTCTTTCGATCGCGCTCGCATTCCTTCTCTCCAAGCTGCCCGTGTGGGCGTTCGTGATACTCTACACGCTCTACATGCTTATACTCGTCGCGGCGGCGCTGGTCCCCTCGCTGATCATACAGTACGGTCTCTCCCGGGTACCCTACCTGCTTGCCGACGATAAGGAGATCAAGCCCATGGCGGCGATCAAAAAGTCCTGGGAGATGATGACCGGGCACAAGGGCGAGTACTTTATGTTAAGGCTCTCGTTCCTCGGCTGGAACCTCCTGAACTTCATAACCTTCGGTATCACCGGCATATTCTGGTCCACCCCCTACATGAACCTCACCCTCGCCGGATATCACGACGAGCTCGTTTCCGGATACGAGGGCGCCGAGGTCGTCCCCGAAGTGATCGAATAAGCTGATATCAAAAGCTCCTCCGTCCGATCGGACGGAGGAGCTTTTTTGTACCGGATCGATCGCCCTTTTTTACAGGGTGCCGAGGACTTTTATTTTCTTGCCTACTATCTCGGTTATCCTAAGGTAAGCGGGGGCGAAAAACCGGCTGGTCATGCCGTTGTTGTAGGGCTTGACCACCGGCACGACGACGTAATCCTTGTCAAGGAAGGTCTTTATCACGCGGCAGGGGATATAGCCCTGCTCGCTGATGGCGATAGCGCCGGTTTCGTCCCTTTTGAGCACGACGCGCAGTATTATCGTGTCCTTCGTGCAGACCTTGGTCTGGTGCGAAACGAAATTGCCCATCGAGTAGATCACGGGCACGGTGCGCCCGTCGGAGCTCTTTACCGTGTCGTAGGGCTGGAGCGCGTGCGGATGCGAACCGACTATGAAGTCCGCCCCGGCGTCGGCGATCTGCTTCGCGTAGAAGCGCTGGGAATCGTCGGGCTCGTTCATGTACTCGGTGCCCCAGTGGATGTAGACGAACACGAACTCGGCTCCCGCAGCGCGGGCGGCGGCGGCGTCATAGGTCACCTTTTCCTTGGTATAGACGTTCAGCAGCGCGTCCCGTCCGTCGACGGTCAGATGCGCCTCCTTGTGATTGAAATACACGGAATAGCTCAGCACCGCTATCTTTATGCCGTCGACGTCTATCACATTATACCTGGGCTCCTGCGTATTGCGGAAAAGCCCCGTGTGCATCAGCCGGTATTCGTCCACCCTGTCGAGGGTGTCGTAAATGCCGCGCACGCCGGAATCGCAGTTGTGGTTGTTGCTCATCACCACCATGTCGAAGCCCGCGTAGCGCACCGCCTCGAGGAAGGAGGCGGGGGCGTTAAGGTGAGGTCTTCCCTCCACCTCGATGGATTCCGCCATATAGGGGGAGCTTTCGGAGAGGGTCGCCTCAAGATTGCCGACGACGAAATCGGCGGTATTGAAGATGCTCCTCACGTAATCGAAGCTCTCGGTAAAGGAATACCCCGTCGCAGTCTTGCCCGCCTCCTGCTGGCGGGTCTGGCACATAAGGTCGCCGGTCAGCATTATGACCGCCTCGTTGTCGCCCGTCGCGGAAGAGGAACGGTAAACGCCGTCCTCGCCCATGGAATATCTGGGCTGCGTGATGGGGTAATTCGGCTCGACCTTCGCGCGGTCGATCGGATCATACGCCAGCTTGTAGGATTCGTAAACGCGCACCGCTTCATCGACGTCCGCGGGCACGTACGGCGGCTCGGGCGTGGGCTCGGGAGTCGCGGTCGGCTCGGGAGTCAGCTCGGGCGTGGGAGTGGGCGCCTCGGTCGGAAGCCGGGCGGTATGCTCGGTCGGCTCGCCGACGTCGACGATAAGCTCTTCCTCCTCCCGCGCGCACGCGGCAAAGGAGAGCGCCATCGAAAGCGCGATAAGTAATGCGAGCAGCTTTTTTAACATTGAGTTGTTCATCGGGATATCCTTTTTGCTTTTGGCTTGGAGCCATGCTCCTTTTCCGGCTTTATCGGGGCAAGCTCCTTTTTATGGAGCCTTGCGAGGAAGAACATACTGACGGCGAAGGACATACCCTCCGCAATCAGGAACGACCACCACACGGCGGAGAGCTTGCCCGTGGTGACGGCGAGTATCGCCGCCGCGGGCAGCAGCGCGACGAGCTGACGCATGAGCGATACGATCATGCTGTACGCGCCCTTGCCCGTCGCCTGGAACAGAGTGCCGGTGACTATGCAGATCGCCGCGATCGGGAAATGGATCGAAATAGTGCGGAACGCCATTATGCCGGCGCTCCCGATCTCGCCCTTATCGTCGAAAAGACCGACGATCGGCGCGGGGAACAGCTGGAAGGCTATGAAGCCCGCGGTCATTATTATTATGCAGGCGACGAGCGTCTTTTTCCACGCGGACATCATCCTGTGGTAGCTCTTCGCGCCGAAGTTGAACGCGATAATGCTCATCGCCGCGTTCGTGATGCCGAACATGGGCATGAATATAAGCGACTGCATCTTGTAGTAGACGTTCATTATGGGCACGCCGAGCGGGTCGGCAAGCAGCCTCGAAAGCACGAAATTCATGCCGGTATTCATAACGGAGCCTATGCCCTGCATAATGATGGAGGGGGCGCCGACGCGGTAGATCTCGAGTATCGACCTGCCGTTAGGACGGAAGCCGCGCAGCGAGAAGGTGATCTCGTGCTTGCCGAGGACGACGATGAGGAGCGCGATGATCATGCTCACCCACTGACCCATGACCGTGGCGACCGCGGCGCCCGCGATGCCCATTTTGGGGAATCCGCCCAGGCCGAATATGAGGAGCGGATCGAACACGATGTTCGTCACCGCGCCGGCAAGCTGCGCCGCCATGGAAAGCCAGGTCTTGCCCATCGACTGGAGGATCCTGTCGAACCCCAGATGGAGGAAGAGTCCCATGGCGCCGACCATGCATATGCGAAGGTATGTCACGCCGAGCTCGAGAAGCTCCGGATCGTCCGTGAATATGCGGAAAAACGGGCGTATTACGGTAAGCCCGAGCACCAGGAAAACGAGCGCGGTCACGAATTCCAGGAACATGCCGTTCGCGGCGGCGGAATTCGCGTCGTCGATACGCTTCTCGCCGAGCCTTCGGCTCATGAGCGAGTTCATGCCGACCGCCGTGCCTATGGCGAAAGCCACCATAAGGAACTGGATCGGGTATGCAAGCCCGACGGCGGTCAGCGCGTTATCGAGCTTTGCAACGAAATAGCTGTCCACGACGTTGTAGAACGCCTGAACGAACATGGATATGACCATCGGCAGCGACATGCTGAAAAGCAGCCTGCCGACGGGCATGGTCCCCATCTTGTTTCCTTTGATCGCCTTTTCCACCTGTGACCCCTGACGCGTGATGATATAATTAAATTATTTTACCATAAAACGCGCGTCATGGCAAGGGCGGAATGCCCGCCGCGCGGGGCGTTATGCCGCGCCGCCGCCGAACTCGAGCTTCGCAAGCTCCGTGCCGGTGTAGAAATGCTTTATTATCTCCTCGAAGGTGTAGCCCTCCTTCGCCATTTCGTTAGCCCCGGTCTGGCTCATGCCGACGCCGTGCCCGAAGCCCGTGCAGGTGAAGCGCACGACGCCGTTTTCGCGCTCCGCCGTGAACGCGGCGCTCTTTAAGCCGAGCGCCATCCTGAGCTGCGAGCCGGTCACGACCGTTTCGCCGATCCTTATCAGCTGCACGCGCCCGCTCTTCGTCCTGCCCCAGACGTCAAGATCCTTCTCTCCGAGCGGCGTCTTCAGCTTCGCCTCCGGAAAGAGGGCGTTCAGCCTTTCGGCAAGCTCCTCTTCGGTGAATTCCTGCACCGATACCATGCCGTGGTCCCCCTCGAAGCTCTCCACGGAGACGAGGTAGGGCAGCGCCATGGCGAATACGGCTTCGCTCGATTCCGTCGCGGGCCCGCTCGAGGCATGGTACAGGGCGCTTATGAGCCTGCCGTCGTAAACGGCGACGAGCCCTTCGGTGTCCGTTACCGCTTTTTTGATCCGCGCAAGGTTCTTTTCATAGGCGGCGCCCCACTTTTTTTGAAGCGCCTCCGGCGTTATATAAGCCTGACAGCATTTGGGATCGGAGCAGACCGTCGCCCCGCTTTTGCACTTCGCCCCGCCCGACATATGGAGCGCCGTGAACGTTCTTGCCGCTATCGCCTGCGCCGCGAGCGCGCCGTATTCGCTGGAGGCGGGCATCTCGCCCGCAACGACTCCGACTATGTAATCCTCGAGCTCCATTTCGACCGTCTCGCCGCCGATGCTGACGGTGAGCCTGCTCGAGCCGAGCGTTACCGCGCCGGGGGTTTTTGGCCCGGCGGAAGGCGCGGCAGCCCGCGGGACAAGGTCAAGTACCTCGCGAGCCGCTTCGGGTTCCGAATAAACCCGCGGTATCGCGCGTTTTTCCCGTCCGCCCGCAGGCAGGAAAAGCAGCGCGAGCACAGCCCCGAAAAGCATCGCCGCGGGGATCTTTATCAGGCTGCGGAGCCCTCCCGTCCCCGCGTATTTCGCCCATCCCCTTCGGCGCCGCGCCGCAGAAAAGTTTTCATATCCGTGCTTGTACATACTTCTAACTATGCTCCGGCATGCCGGGATATGCAGAACGGGCAAAGGGGATATGCCTTCGCCGCTTGATTTTGCCCCCGCGGGGTGATACACTCTTTACATAAGACACAAAGGAGAAAGACCGTGAATTTGTATTTGCGCTCGTTCCGTTTCCCGTCTGCGGACGAGGAGGTATTGATCATCCAAAAAAGAATGCGGGAAAACGCCGGGGCTCTCGGGTATATCGACAATATCTATCCCTGCTGCATATTCCCGGAGAAGGAGCTTTTCGAGCTTGAATTCAGCCCGATCACGCTCCTGTACGGCGGGAACGGCTCCGGCAAGAGCACGGTGCTCAATCTCATCGCCGCGAAGCTCGGGCTTATAAGGAGCGCGCCCTTCAATTCCAGCGAGGCGTTCGATCTGTACGTCGGCGCCTGCGAGTTCTCGATGGGCGAGGACGACGAGGGGAATACTTACCGCGTGCCGAACGGCAGCCGCATTATAACGAGCGACGACGTTTTCGACTACATGCTCGCGGTCAGGGAGAACAACGAGGGCATCCGCGAGGATATCGAGCTTGCGAAGCGCGAGCATTATCTCCTAAAGTCGGGCAGGATCCCCGTTAAGCTCAACAGCATGGCGGATTACGACGATTTAAGGCGCAAGGTGCTCGCCTGCTCGAAGACCGTTTCGCGGCGCAAATTCATAAGGAAGACCGTCGGCACGGAGATGAAGCTCAGGAGCAACGGCGAGACCGCGCTCGATTATTTCGATTCCAAGCTCAAGCCCGACGCGCTCTACTGCCTTGACGAGCCGGAAAACAGCATGTCGCCGAAGCTCCAGCTCGAGCTGGTCGATATGATCGAGCAGGCGGCGCGGTATCTGGGCTGTCAGTTCGTTATCGCCACCCATTCGCCGTTCCTGCTCGCCATGCGCGGGGCTAAGGCGTACGATCTCGATTCCGTGCCCGCCGCGCCCAAAAACTGGTGGGAGCTTGAAAATTCCCGCGTTTATTACGAATTTTTCAAAAAGCACCGCCGTTTGTTCGAGGAAGGCGGCGAATAAGTCCGGCAGGGAAACGCAGCCGCGGGAGGCAAGCTCGATTTAAGGAGAACCGGACTCCCCAGCGTATCCTGATCGCCTCTCCGCTTGACTTTTTTGAAAAAAGGACTATATTAAAGACGCAACAGATCATTGGAAGGAAGGGATCTCAAATGCTGTTCCAGGGGCTTGACAGGCTTAAGCGCAGCGTGCTTATGACGGCGATAGTGCTGATGTTCATCGGCGTGATGCTGATGATACTGCCGGTCAGCTTTATTCCTTATTTCAGCAAGACGCTCGGCTTCGTGCTGCTCATCGCGCTGGTGTTCTCGATATTCTGCTTTTTGAGCAGCTCAAAGGCGCTCTATCACCATCTCGTGCTCATCGGGGGGCTCGCCGCGGGCGTGCTCGGCGCGCTGCTTCTGATATTCGGCGATCTTATTACCCGGGCGGCGCCGTGGCTCATTTGCATCGTGCCGATACTGCTCGGCATTTACGGCATATATCACGCGGTCGTGTTCGCGCGCCGCTCCGGCAGGAAGGGCTGGTTCATACTTATAATACTCTCCGCGCTGCTGATCGGCTTCGGCTCCGTGATATTCTGGAACCCGTGGCGCGGCAACACGAAGGCGCTGATGATGATAATCGGCGGCGTGCTGATGTTTTCGAGCCTGATAAGCGCATTGAGCCTCATCTGGATCTGGCCCATCCACAGGCAGGAAGGGGGCGGCGACGCGTGAAGGCGGCTGAAAAGATAAAGGATAAGCTCCGCAAGCAGCGCTCCGCGGAGATCGTCTCCGTATTCGCGAAGCATAATTTCTACGTCAACGGCTTCACTCCGCATGAGCTGAGGACGACGCTCGAGGACCTCGGTCCCACCTACGTCAAGATGGGGCAGATAATGTCCGGCAGGACGGACATACTCCCGGAGTCGTACTGTAAGGAGCTCGGCAAATTAAGGAGCGAGGTCGCGCCGCTCGACGCGGGCGTCGTTCGCGAGGTGATCGAGCGGGAGACCGGCAAAAAGATCTCCGAGATATACTCCGAGTTCCGCGACGAGCCGATCGGCTCCGCGTCCATAGCGCAGGCGCATTACGGCGTGCTGCTCGACGGCACGAAGGTCGTCACGAAGGTGCAGCGCCCCGGCGTCGCAGACATGATGCGAAAGGACTTCGTGCTGCTCAAAAAGCTCGCGTCCGCGGTGAATATCGCCGTCGACGCAGAAAACGGCGGCATGGCGGTTGATTTCGTTTCCGTGCTCAACGAGCTTGAGAAGGTGACGGAGGCGGAGCTCGATTTCAGGGTGGAGGCGGACAACACTCGCCTCTTCCGCGAAAAGTGCATCGAGGATCCCGCGGTCGTCTCCTGCCCCGAGATAATCGACGAGCTCTCGACCGAATGCATACTCACCATGACGTTCGTCGACGGATGCTCCGTATCGAACAGGGAATACATCGAGGCGAACGGCTGGGACAGAGTCGAGATCGGCCGCAATATAATCGAGAACTATCTGCATCAGGTGCTCGACGTGGGGCTGTTCCACGGCGATCCGCACCAGGGCAATATAATGGTGTCGAACGGCACGCCCTACTGGATCGACTTCGGCATGATAGGCCGCCTCAGCGACAGGAGCGCCGAGATACTGCAGGAAATGATCTCCGCCGTGCTCAAGAAGGATCCGGAAGCGCTCGTCTCCGCCGCGCTGATCGAGGGCATCACCCACGGCAAGATCAACAAGGCGAAGCTCATCGAGGAGGCCGGCGCGCTGCTGGAAAGGTACGCCTCGTTCAAGAACCTGAACGAGCTCGACCTCGGCGAGGTGTTGACCGATCTTACCAAGACGATGGCGGAGCACCGCGTCTCTATGCCAGGCGAATACACCATGCTCGCGCGGAGCCTCGTAACGCTCGAGGGCGTGATAAAGGAGCTCTGTCCCGAGCTCAACGTGCTCGAATTCCTGACGGGCAAAATGGTCACACGCGCGCGGGCGAATTTCGATTTAAGGTCCAAGCTCGCCGAAGCGTTCGAGACGATAAAGACGACCGGCGCAAAGACCTTCCGCCTGCCCTCGACCGTGTTCAGCGTGCTCCAGAGCCTTGCAAAGGGCAGGCTCAAGGTGAATTTCGAGCTGACCGGCTACGAGGATTTCCTGAGTAAGGTCAACTCCACCGTAAAGGATCTGATACTCGCCGCGTTCTCGTGCTTCCTGTTCTCCGGCGCATGCAGGCTCTGCACCGCCGATATCGAGCCGAAGATAGACGGTCTGCCCGTCATCGCGCTCGCCGGGTTCGTGGTCTCGATAGCGCTTGCCATATACACGGTTTACAGTATGGCAAAGAAAAAAGAGTGACACAAAAAAGCTCCGGGAAGTATTCCCGGAGCTTTTTGATCTCCTTCTAAATCACCGATTCGAACAACGAAGACAGGTCGCCGGCGGAAGACGAGCCGAGGAGCAGCACGCCAATAACAAGGAACGCGACGATCGCAATTACCGCGAGCAGCTCTACGCCCAGCACTATCGCGGTCAGGACGACGCCCGTGACCGCAAGCCCCTTGAGCGGGAACCTGTAATCGCCGGACCTCGCCTTTCCGACGGCGATACAGCTCATTATAAAGCAGGCGAAGCAAACGATCAGCGCTCCGATAGCCGTCACGTAATAGACGTAGAACGGGAGCGACGCCACGAAGAGCGCCATGCTCACGATCGCGAGCGCGTTCGCGCCGTGCTTGTACTGCGGAACGGCGTAATAATTGTTCTGAACGTACGCCGGCTGCGCGCCGTAAACGGGCGCCTGATACACGGCGGGAGCGGTCCTCGCCGCCTTCGTCCTTGCGCCGCAGTTGGGGCAGAACGACTCGCTGTCGTTCAGCAGCTGCCCGCAGTTTTCACAGTAGCTCATATCTTCTCCTTATCAGATCGCGCTGATAAACATTTCCGCAAGCTTAACGATCAGCTCCAGCAGCTCGACCAGTATCACCGAATGGAACAGCACGAGGAAAAGCCCGACGAGCAGGGTGAGCACGATCATGATTATGCTGACGGCAAAGCCCCAGTCCGCAAGGCTCTTGTAAGGCTTGTCGAAACGACCGGACCTGACGTTTTCCTTTGCGATAAGGGAAAGCACGAGACCCGCAACGGGCACGAAGAACGCGATCGAAAGACCGACTATAGCGCAGACGTTCGCAGACCTTCTGCGTTTGGGTTCCCCCGTCCTTTTCGGACGGGTCGGGATCCGAAGATCCGCGCCGCAGACGTGGCAGTAAAGCTCGCCCTCCCTAAGGGGAGCGCCGCATTTTACGCATTTAGCCATTTCGGATAAGCCTCCCGGAACAAAATATCAAGGATCAATAGTACTTGGACTGCGACAGCCCGCTGCCTATTGCGGCGCCGCCGAGTATCACAACGACGATGATGATATACGCGATGTAGGCAAGCACGGCAAGAACGGCAAAGCCGGTGACTACCGCGCCGATGATGACGCCCGCCAGCGCAAGCCCCTTGAGGGGAGTCCTGAACTCGCCCGCCTTCGCCTTCTTGAGAGCGATGATACTGACGATGAGACCGGCAAGCGAGGAAAGACCGAACCAGGACAGCGCGACGCCGATGATAGCCATTACGTTGAGTCCCTTCTGGGGCTGGGGCTCCTCTTCAACGTAATTGACGCCCTTGTCATACTCGGGTGCGGGCGCATAGACGGGCTCGGGATCGGGCGCATAGACGGGCTCGGGATCGGGCGCTTTGACGAACGCGCCGTTCCTCGCTCCGCAGTTGGGGCAGAATGCATCCTGCTCGGAAAGATACTGTCCGCAGTTTTCACAATAACTCATGGGTGACCTCCTTGATGGATTTGATTGCTTATAATGCTCCGCTGCCCGGTCAAAAGACCGGCGCCTCCGGATAAAGCGTCAGAATAAACGCATGGCGCTGAATATGCTGTCCGAAAATTCGGGACCTTTTCCCATGCGTATCATGAAGAAGATGTATAACACGCTGAGGGCGATGATAAGCATGCTGTAGACGGTGGACGCCGCGCCGACGATGATTCCGGCTTTCGAAAGCCCGGCGAGCGGGTTCCTGAACCTGTCGGGCACAGCCCGCTTGCGGGCGATAATGCTCACTATAAGTCCCGCCAGGGGTAAACCGATCACGGAGAGACCCATGCCGACTATCGCCAGCACGTTCAGGCCGGAGCGCGAATCAGCCCCGGCAGCGGAAGGATTCCTTTCGCCGCACTCCGGACAGAATACGTCTTCGCCGGTAAGCTCGCGTCCGCATTTAGTGCAGTTTGCCATAAAAAACCTCCGTTAAGAATACTGTGAGAGAACGTAGATCGATCCCCAGATCAAGGGGAAAAGCAGTAAGTGCGCGGCATACAGGAGCAGTATCAGCGCAAAGATACCTGTGGCGACCGCGCCGGATATTATGCCCGCCTTCGCAAGCCCCTTCAGGGGGTACCTGAATTCGGCGGCGACCGCCTTTTTGTATGCGAGCACGCTTACTATAAGCCCCGCCAGGGGGGAAGCTCCGCTTGCGGAGAGCGCCATGCCGACTATCGCCAGCACGTTAAGATACGGTTTCCCGCCGGAGGGCAGCAGGGCGTTCGGCGCGCCGCACTTCGGGCAGTATTCGTCCCCGTCCGCGAGCTCGCGCCCGCATTTGTTGCAAAAGCCCATACTCCGCCTCCTCTGTGTGTATCATATCTATTTTACGACATACGTCGTCCCGTGTCAACACGTAAATATATTTTCCGCGCGCGGCGCGGCGCATTTTTACGCTTGCATTCCGATCAGGCTCGTGCTATATCCCCCTTGCCGAATGGCGAAGGGCGAACGGCGCGCCTCTTCTGCGGTTGCACCGAAAAAAACCTTGTTTTTTCGGAAAGGGGAGGGAACCTTTTTTCATCCTCATCCGTTATATATACAGAAACAGATCCTGGAGGTATACGCACCATGAAAAGGCTTATTTCCATACTTGCGGTTATACTGCTCACAGTCGCCGCGGTCCTGTCGGCGCTGCCCATTTCCGCCGTCGGCGTCCGCGAATACGATACGCCGGAAGGCTATAACGAGCACGATTATCAAAAGCTGCTCGCCTTCTATGAAACGGCGGATGAGAACGGCGTAAAGAACGGCTCCAAGCTTTCGCCCGATTACGATCCAGCCGATCCCGCTACATGGGGCGGCGAGCCGAGCTTTGAAGATTACGTCGGGCTTACATGGACGGACGAGCCCGAAAAACGCCTGTCTTCCTTCGGATGTGAGGCGGGCGTTTTCAGCGTGATGTACGGTGCACTCGATCTTTCGGGCTGCACGGCGCTCACGGCGCTTTGGTGCGGGTATAACCGGATAGAGGTGCTGAACTTATCCGGCTGCACGGCGCTCAAAACGCTGAGCTGTTCCGAAAACCCGCTTAATGACTCCCTTGATCTTACCGGATGTACGGCGCTTTCGGAGCTGAGCTGCTCCAACTGCGGGCTTACCGAGCTTGATCTTGGCGCTCTTCCCGGGCTCACGAAGCTGGAAATGTCCAGCAACTATCTGGATTCGCTCGACCTGACGCTTTGCCCGTCGCTTGAAGAGGTTTATCTTACCTATATGCTCATGAAGGAACTTAAAGTTTCGGGGCATCCCTCGCTCAGGACCCTCGTCGCGGAGGGCCTGGACCTGACCGAGCTCGACTTATCCGACTGCGCCGCGCTAGCAGCGCTTTCATGTGAGGGAAACAGGCTTACAAAGCTCGAGCTTTCGGGCTGCACCGGTCTTAGAAGCCTCTTCTGCGGATACACGGGGCTGACCTCGCTTGATGTGACTCAGCTTCCACAGCTCGCTTATCTTGACTGCTACGGGGACGGTCTTACCGAACTCGACCTTTCAAATAATCCGGAGCTCGTTTATCTCAATATTTTCTCAAACAATATCACCGGCATAGACCTTTCGGGCTGCCCCCTGCTTGAAAACCTTAACTGCGACTTGAACCCCCTTACTTCGCTCGATCTTTCCGGCTGTCCGCTGATACCCTTCGATCATATCGATTCCGTGGGGAACGGGTATATCGGATTAGTGAAGGATGATGAGGGCGAAGGCGGGTACTATGCGATTGCGCATCAGCTTCAGCCCCTCGGCTTCGTCGGATGGTATGATGAGGACGGCGCGCTTATCACCATGACGGATCATCTTTGCGCGGAGGAGTATCCCTATGCCGACGTCACCGCTGTATTCCTTTCCGACGGTATCGCGGGCGATTCCAACGGCGATGGAACGGTCGACGCCTCCGATGCGCTTAACGTGATGCGCTGCGCGATGGGGATAACGGAGCTTGCTTCCGAAGCGGAGCAGCTTTGCGACGTGGACGGCAGCGGGAGCATAGAGGCAAGCGACGCGCTGTTGATACTGCGCTTTGTTATGGGTATCGCCGATACGCTTTGAAGTTAAATAATGTTTAACCTCCAGAGACGGTTCTGATTGGTTGGCTGAGAACGCGAGAGTGAAACGAAGGCGCGAATAACCACTCAGAACCGTCCCCGGTGGTTGCGGACTTTTTTTACTTGCATTCCGGCTCCGTCCGTGCTATAATCCCCCTTGCCGAAGGGCGAGCGGTGTCTCTTGAAAACCACCGTAAAAAAACAAGG
>JAEEGF010288737.1_pt1 | contig 13812 bp, 7 predicted proteins | sample 9134171 | NCBI WGS metagenome assembly JAEEGF01 (sample SAMN16246542, study PRJNA631951) | gut metagenome | biome: gut microbiome; feature: rumen; material: AP-attached | host: Bos | place: Iran: Karaj | collected 2018-10
CACGAATCGCCCTACTAAAGGATGATGCACGGCTGTGTTCCAACAACCTCCGATGCCCAAGTCCGTGCGTTCCGGGATGATGTGGATGACGCGTTCGTCACTCTTGAACTCATCTATGGCTTCCGTTGTGCCGTCAGTAGAGCCGTTGTCTACCACGATGAGATTGAAGGGGAACGTAGTTTTCTGCTCCAGCACAGAGCGAATGGCATCGCGAATGGTGCGCTCACGATTGCGGACAGGAATGACGACAGAAGCCTCCACAGCAAACTCGCCCTCGCTGAAGTTCACCTCGTCATATTCGTCACCATGCAGATAAGCGTTCAAAGCCCTCAGATGACGCGTGCAAGCCCGTTCCATTTCTACTTGACGACTGCGATTGCGAGGGTCGACATAATCGAACTGCTTCTGTCCGCTCAGCCTCGTATCGTGCTCCACCTCGGTATAGAGGAACTCATCCACATGCAGGGGCAACTGCTTACGGCTGATGAAGAGTCTGAGGTCATAGAGAGCCGCAAACTGATAATTGTGCAGATTCTCCTGAGCGACATACTCCTTCAGCACCTCAGTACGGAAGAGCAGCACAGAGCCGAGTTGGAAATCATCGCGAACAGAGCCGAGTTGGTAGTCAATAAGGGGCATCGCTTGCCGCTCTCCATTTGGTGTAAGCGTATAGTGGTCTGCATAGAGCATCAAGGCTTGACTGTCCTCAGCGATAGTGAGGAGTCGGGTGAGGGCGTGATAGCCGAGTTGCAAGGTGTCGTACTTACAATATAATAATGTGTAAGGTGCCGTTGCCGTTTCCGCAATAAAGCGTATGGTCTTGGTGTTGCCAGGACCTTCTTCCCGCAGGAAGTTCACGCTCTGCACATTCTCGTCAGCCTTCAGGCTCTCCAGCGTTTCCCTGACCTGTTCGTCGCTCTGCCAAGGGATGAAGCAATCGATACAATTTACCATTTTGTTCTTTTACGATTTACAATTTGCTTTGCAAATTTACAAAAAAAAGGTAAAGAAACAAAATAACTTAATCGAAATAACGAATCTTGATACATTTTGCCATAAAACGTAACGTGGTTAAATCGCAAACGTAACGTGTTATGTTGGCCATTTTAACGTTATATGATTGCAATCATAACGTGTTACATCAGTCTTTTTGCTTCAAATCCCTTTAAAATGTGGGCTGTGTACTGATTTTTTGAACCACTAAAACGCGCGTAAAGAACGGGGAAAAGTATCAAAACGAGAGTTTTTTGAATGGTTTATGAGGCATTTTCAGCAGGATTTTGATACATTTTGCCCCCTTTTCCGAGGTTCTGCATCTCTGGAGCAGAAGCCTTACTGGTATCGTATCTTATTGTATTTCTGCCTATTAGATGAAATTTGACTTGACTTAGCATTTCAATTTCAGTTATTTCAGTTGAAATTTCGGATACCCCCTTTCTCTTAATTTACTATATAACCATGTATATATTAATTAGTTAAGTAGTCTTTAGAAAGGGGTAGTGTTCCTTGTTTTTCTAACTGAAATTGAAATAACTGAAATGCCCAGCTTTGATGACTCGTTTTTCTTCTAAGAGGCTTGGTCTTTAACATTACCCTCTTGTCTCCAGCCCTCGAGGTCGGCTTCAGGGAAGAGGTCAGGATTGAAGACGGGTTCCTTTCCCTTCTTCTTTTGCTCGCGGAAGTCCTTCAAAAGGCGGAAGGCATAACGGCTCAACAATAGGACTGCAATGAGGTTTGTGATGGTCATCAAAGCCATTGCCAGGTCCACAATGCACCATGCTTGCTGAAGCGTCATGAAGCCACCCATCAGCACCACAAAGCCACTCAATAATCGAAACAGCGTAATGGCCCAATTTTTTTCTGTAATGTAGCGGACATTCGTCTCTCCGTAGAAATAGTTGGCAATGATGGTACTGTAGGCAAAAAGGAAGATAGCCGCCATCAGGAACCAGCCGCCGAAGTGTCCCAAATGGTGCTCCATCGCATGACCAGTCAGGATGATGCCGTCGCTACCGTCTGTGTAAAGTCCGCTCAGCAGGATGATGAAGGCGGTACAAGTGCAAATGACGAGGGTATCGGTGAAGACGCCCAGACTCTGCAGCAGGCCTTGATAGACGGGATGCGATATGGTGGCTGTGGCTGCGGCATTGGGGGCGCTACCTTCACCTGCTTCGTTAGAGAAGAGTCCGCGCTTTACGCCTTGCATCACAGCTATTCCTATGGCTCCTCCTGCAGCCTGTTCCCATCCGAAAGCACTACGGACGATGAGGCTTAGCATAGCAGGAATCTGCGTGAAATTGACGATAAGAACGTAGAGCGCCAACAGAATGTAACCTATTGCCATAAAGGGAACAATCATCGCACAGAAGCGAGCAATACGATGAATGCCGCCGAAGATGATGGCGAGGGTCAGCAAAGTCAGTCCGCCAGCCACATATTTCATTGGAATCTGGAATGTGTCAGAAATGGCGTCACAAAGTGTGTTGCTCTGCACAATCTGGTTCGAAAGTCCGAAGCCGTAGATGATGAGCAGTGCAAAGAGAACGCCCATCCAAGGCTGCTTCAGGCCGTACTTCATGTAATATGCAGGTCCGCCGTAGAAACACTCCTTTCCCTTCCGCTTGAAGAGCTGGGCAAGTGTCGCCTCCATAAAGGCAGTGGAGGCTCCCAGCAAAGCCATCACCCACATCCAGAATACGGCTCCAGGCCCTCCCACAAAGATGGCGCTCGCCACACCAGCCAAGTTGCCTGTTCCCACTCTCGATGAAAGACTGATGGCGAAGGCTTGGAAGGAGGAAATCTTGCGCTTGCCAATGCTTTCGAGGGGTTGGTCGCTAGGTCTGAACAGATTCCTCAACATCGTGGGCAACATAGTGAACTGAACTGCACGAAGGTTCCATGTGAAATAGAGTGCACAGCCCACCAGCATTGTGATGACGATGTAGGTCCAAAGCCAATCGCTTATTGAGGTGATTAGGTCAAATCTTATAAATTCAAGATTCAAAATGCTATTCATGTCAAATCATTTCTGTGAATTATGAACTTATCACCACCGCTTCCTTCTTGCAGCCATCCACTTTGATGGTCAAGGGATTTTCCATGTGAATATGTCGAACGTGTCCTGTCTCTTGTACGGCAGGCAACTTGTCGAGTTCTTCCTGCCGATAGATGCCATCACCTCGGAAAGCATTGATAGTCAGGTAGCATACGCCAAGCGAGGTGAGGTTCTGGAAGAAGTGCGTACCTTGACTTGGGTCAACTTGGAAGCTGTCAAGACCTGCCTCCACAATAACCTGAGCGGCACTGATATGACTCCATTTCACGGGAATTCCCAGCCAGGGGTCGCTGCTTCCCCATCGGCCAGGACCGATGAGGAGATAGGAAGAGTTGGGATTCTCCAAGAACTTCCTGTTAATTTTCTCAATCTCTTCGGCAATTGCAGGATTGTTAGATGGTGTGTATCCCTCAGTCTTGACGTATACGATGTCCTGTATGTCACTGTAGATGCCGTGTCCTATTGCCGAATGAGAGCGCAAGAGACAGTCCTCGTCGGCAATTGCGGTGAGGTCTTCGTCAAGTTCCATTCGGTTGTCCACCATAGGTCTGATTTGCAAGAGGCAGAATTCGCCTGTTCGGTCGGCATGGAGATTGACGGCAAACTCTATTTCGACGGGGCGTTTCATCTCGTCCTGACCGTACTTCAGCACTTTGCTCATCAGCTCGGGCAAAGGAAAGACATCACTTTGCAAGACACCAGCAAAAGAGATGATCTTGCGGTTGCGACCCTCGTAGAAGCCATCGTAGATGCATTGATCAACAGGGTCGTAGGTGGAACAAATCCATTGAAGTGTGCCGTCGCCTTCAGCCTCGCGGACAGGTACTTTGATGAGATTGAAGCCATCATTCACGCTTATCTCGCCAGCTTCCTTAGAACTTTGTGCTCTCAAAGCGAGGAAATAGGTCTGGGTGTCGCGCAGAGCAATCTCCATTTCGCTCATCTGAAGGACCTGATGCGGGTGGGCAGGACAGACGCGAAGACTTGTTCCGCCATCCACAATGTACTTGCCAAGGCCCATCGCAAGCGAAACGGTTCCCTCTTCAGCCTTCTCGTCGCCGATTGGATAATAGTTGATACTTCGCGCCACACCACTAATGACGGGGTAGAAGCGACCATTATGTTCCTCTCCCACAACCTCTTGCATGATGACAGCCATCTTTTCTTGGTCAATCACATTGCTCGTAGCAGTCATATAGTCTTTGCTGCTACGATAGAAGACACTGGCATATACGGCTTTAATCGATTCTGAGAGCATAGACAAACGCTCATAGCGATCGTGAGCTGCAGGGACCATGTAAGTGCTATAAACGCCTGCAAAAGGTTGGTAATGAGAGTCTTCGAGGAGACTTGAAGAACGTATAGCGATAGGTCCGGCCACAACGTCGAGGAAGGCTTCCATATCGCCAACAAGCCTCATTGGAAGTCTTGCACGAAGGAAGTGCTGCAGGATTTCCTCGTCGGGTATGTCGCTGAGTGCCAACTGATAAAGGTCGTTGGTGTCCATAAACTCGTCGAAGATGTCTGTACAGAGCACGACAGTTTTGGGAATGCAGACAGTCACGCCTTCCTTTTCGTTAAGGTCCGTATGGCGACCAAGCAAGTGATCTATGAAAGCTAGGCCACGTCCTTTGCCTCCCAAACTGCCTTCTCCGATACGGGCAAAATTGCTGTACTGGTCGAAACGCTCACGTTGGAAGACTGCCACAACACCCTGATTCTTCATCCTTCGATAGGCAACAATGGCGTCGAGAATGATGGCACGATGTGCATCGACGTCCTGCAGACTTTCCCACGTAATGCCTTTCAGGAATTCAGAAATGGGGAAGAGTGCTCGAGAGGCGAGCCAACGACTCACGTTATTATGCGAAATATGGTAGAGAAGACTTCGTGTGGGAAGTGTCATGATGTTGTTCTGCAGGTCCTTCAGATTATGAAGTCGCGCCACTTCCTCCATCGTATCAGGGTCTCTGAAGATGAAATCGCCGAACCCGAAGTAGTCGCGAAGGTGGTCGCGAAGGTCCACATCAATCTTTTTCGAGTTCTTGTCGATGAAACTTGCATGACATTCCTTGGCAAGTTTGGCATTCTCAGTTTCGCTCGAATCGAGGATGAGGGGCACATATGGATCGCGAGCACGAATGGCACTAAGCAGTTTGAAACCAGCTTTTTCGTCCTTTTTGCCTCCAGGCGTAAGAGGGAAACGGCAGTCACTGATAACGCCAAGCGTATTGTCAGCAAAGCGATTGTACAAGAGCCATGCTTCTTCGTAGTTACGAGCCAACACAATCTTTGGTCGGCCACGCATTCGCAACATCTCGAGGCTCGTGTTCAGGGCTTCCGTAGCGAACTCGAGGCTTTGCTGAAGGACGAACTTATAGAGCGTGGGCAGGATGCTGGAGTAGAAGCGGATGCTGTCCTCGACGACAAGAAGCATCTGCACTCCTGCCGAACGAATGTCGTGTTCGAGGTTCATGCGGTCTTCCATCAGTTTGATGATGGAGAGCAGCAATTCCGTATTTCCCAGCCAGCAGAAGACATACTCGAAGACGCTCAAGTCCTCGTTTTGCATGCGTTTCGTGATGCCGTGACTGAAGGGAGTCAGCACGACAATAGGGGTTGTGGGGTAGTGCTGCTTGATGTCTCGTGCAATATCGAACACTGAGTTGTCTTCCGCAGCAGGCATGACAATGACGAGGTTAATTTGTCCCCCAGCCATTTGCTCTTTTGCTTCGTCGCCGTTATGAACTTGAATGAAGCGAGGTGGGAAGCGAAGTCCCAACTTTGCGTATTCCGAGAATATCTTCTCATCCACTCGACCGTCGTCCTCAAGCATGAAGGCATCGTATGGATTGGCGATGAGAAGCACGTTGTAAACGCGGTTGAGCATCAGGTCAACAAAGGAGGTATCTTTCAGCGTCATAGTCGTTCAGGCCGTTTTATCGCGCCAAAGTTACGAATAATTTCTGATACTGCCAAACATTTGGCTTGGAGAATGTTCAAACATGGCGTTGTTAAATCGCAAACTTAACGTTGTTAAATCGCAAACGTATAGTGTTATGATTGCAATCGTAACGTGCCACGATTACAAACGTAACGTGCCGCAAGTCGACGAGTTGTGCCTTTGCCTTGCATTTACATCAAGTTGAAACTGACAAATAAGCAATTTTTCCTCAAATCATTTGAGAAAATGGCAAATAATACTACCTTTGTGGGACATAAATTAAATAATGTACGCTTTTAAGTTTTGCGTTATGAAACGACAGTTCCTTTGTTTGCTAATTGCCATTTGCTCTTTCTCCTTTGCATGGGGACAGCAGCGACGACCCATCGATAACGAGCATCCTATGTGGATGATTCATATTGATGTGTGGAACTCGGCAGACCCGCAGAAAATCATTGATTTGATTCCAGAGGACATACGCCCGTTTGTATGCATGAATCTTTCGCTTTCGTGTCAGTTCGATACGAATACGAGCATGTACCGAATGCCACGTAATGCCGTACGCACTTATAAGTCGTGGGCCTCTGTTTGCCAGCAGAACGGCATGTGGTTCTCGTGTCAGCCGGCATCCGGAGGCCATACCCATATTCAGGACAACGACCTCGAGACCTTCGAATACTTCTTCAAGACCTATCCCAATTTTCTGGGTTGGAACTATGCTGAGCAGTTCTGGGCTTTTGGTGATGCTGGAGACAAGAGTTCGATGACAGCTGCCAGTCGTTGGGCACTCTTTGCCAATCTGGTCGAGATGTCGCACAAATATGGTGGTTTCCTTACCGTCAGTTGGTGTGGTGGCGTTTATCACATGAACACAAACCCCATTGCGGAGCTGAAACTCGACCCCAATTTCCTTACGGCTTGCAGAAAATACCCAGAAGCGATACTCTTCCTATATAAATACACACATTGCAGTAGCTTCTACAACAACGAGAGTGTTTGTTGGGGACCATTCGTCTCGGGCTTGACCAAGAACTATGGTGTTCGCTACGACAATTGTGGATGGAACGATATGACCTCGAAACTTGTGGGCGAAAGCAAATGCTCTTATCCAGGTAGTGCCGGCATCGGAACGGTGATGGAGCAATGTTGCGTGAATGGAGGAGCTGTTTGGGATGGTCCTGAACTTATCTGGAGCGGAGAGTGCTTCCAGAACCAAAACGACACTCAAGTAGATGGCTATACCCGTCGCAACTGGGGCACCTTCCCCAACTTCAAAGGCATCTGGCTCGATATGTGGCGCAGGATTATCGACGGCACCATGTATATCCCATCGCGCGAAGAGGTGGTGGCTAAGACCAAAATTGTTGTCGTCAACGATAAGTCGGATGATTATATTTCGTGGGACGACCTCTATAATGGCCTTTATCTGCAGACCGATCCTGGCAACCAGAGAAAGGAGAGCGCGTGGAACTACGGGCAATGGCAAAACAATCTCTGTTACTTCAAGTCGACAGGCCGGTATGGTGCAATTCCAATCGTGACAGGACTTTATGACAATGCCGCCAAGGCCATTCCCCTGCAAGTGAAAAAGTCGAACTATACAACCCGATGGTCAACACAAACGAGGAAACAAACCGACTTCAACAGGCAATATCCAGAAGTGTCGAAGGGTGACCTATACGTGAACCGCTATCGCAATCAATTAGTGACCTATACACCTTACACCTATTTGAATGGGAAGCAAACGGCCTCTGCCAGCATCCCTTTGATGTATAACACTTGTGACACGCTGAAGCTCCATTATGGTAAACTTTCTGGTGGCGTCATCCGGGAATATGCCGACCATATTGACTTCTATCTCAACAACTACCGCAACGATACCACCACCTTGCAGACAGACGAGATTATCATTACTGGTGTTACTGCCGAACCGACAGCCACACTTCAGACTCCATCTACAGGAGCGCCCAGCCATAGTGCGAGCCTTTCGTCTAAATCATATAATGTGGAAGACCAGACCTTTACCCTTAGTGTCAGGCACTTGGGGCCTGCAATTCTGCGTATTGATTGCTCAGGTTCTGGAACAGAACGACAGACCGACTTCCTGCCTGATAGGACATTGGAGCGACCTCTTCAGCCCCAACCCTATCAAGGCCCTATTATCATCGAGGCCGAGAATATGGATTTGAAGTCGGCAGACCGTAAGTTGACTCATTCAGGCTGGTGGGCACAGGATTATAATGACTTTGCTGGTATGGGATTTGTTGAGACACAAGGCAGTACTACGTGTGCTTTGCGCCATCAGTTGCAACTCTCCGAGGGTGGAAACTATCGAATACTCGTACGTTACTGCAATAGTAACAAGATTGGAAAGATGAGGGCTACCATTAACGGCAGGACGCAGAACGTGTCGTTCGAGAAGGTCGGTAAGAACGATTGGCGTGAGGTTGCCATCGATGCCACGTTGAAGGCAGGGAAAAACGATTTCGTGCTTCAGAATATGGGTGCCATCAAGATGACAATCGACCAGATTACATATGAACCAGAAGGCTATCAGAAAGAGAAGTTCAAGGTGACCATGCGAAATGCTGACTTTGGTCAGGTTGTGGCAGATGCCGATTCAGTCGCAGCTGGCGATACGGTTCAGTTGACTGTCCTGCCTGAAGACGGTTATGCCTTGAAGGTTTTGCGTGTGGTCAACTCTGTGTTCTTCACGCAAGACAAGACCATACCTTTTGAAGAAAACGCCAGCAAAGTCACGTTTGTTATGCCAGATGAAAATGTAACCATCCAGCCGGTATTCTACGACTTGGCAGCCTCTTATGAGCTCGACTTCACAAATGTGGCAAATGGTGCGCTGCCTGAAGGGTGGCGTACGACTGACGGAATAGATGTCCGCAACTATCCTTCCCAGAATGGTAGCGGACCTCGCACCTTTGTCGGCCTAACTGGTTATCAGGGCAAAGCGCTCTATTGGCGCAATACCAGCGCTGAATATGGGCGTTTGTCTGACTATCCGCTAACATTGGAACCTGGCGAGTATTCGCTCATTTTCGCTATGGCTGCGTGGAAGGGAACACCTGTCTATCAGGCTAAGATTATCAAAGCCAATGGTTCTGCCATAAAAACTTCAGCACAATTGACAGCCAAACCCAATATCAACGGCAATAGTGCTGGAGACATCTCGACGGCAGTCCGTTACACTTTGAATTTTGAGGTGGAAGATGCAGGCAATTATGTCATCCAATTCCTCGACAAAACTACATCGGGAGGCATGCACGAGTTCCTTTTGGCAGAGTGTCGTCTGCGCAATCTTTCTGTTGTGACTGAGATAGAGACGCCTAAAGGAATCAGACGCCAACCCAAGGGAATTTACAGCCCAACAGGTATGCGCCTTCAGGCTTTACAGCGTGGCTTGAACATTATTGTGGACGAAGAAGGGAACACAAAGAAGCTGATTGTTCGCTAACGAAATCCTGCGATTGGGAAGACCTGCAGGGTAGTTGGTAAACGAGGCGTTGTTAAATTGCAAATGTCACGTTGCTAAAACGCAAACGTCACGTTGTTAAAATGCAAACATCACGTGTGATCATTTTACCCTCTCCATTTTAAGCAAAAGACTGGAGCGAGGTTGGGGGAGAGTCAACTTCAATCCATCCATCAGTTGGCGGCCAGAATACTCCTCCGTTTCGCCATTGTCCTTATTGGAGATGCGATAGGTGGTGGAGGGGTTGAGGCCGGAAAGACGGACTTCGTAGGTGGGCGTTTCGCATAGAGCACGACGGAAAGCCACGATATAACCCGTTTCGTCCGAGGGTCGATAGAGTTGATAAGCCAGCCAAATATCGTCGCCAGTCAGGTCTCCAATGCCGGAAAGGGGATAGAAATCTTCGTAGAAATAAGGTCGCACCTCCTCGAACTCTTGCATGGTTCGCGCCATATCTGTGAACGACTCGCCTTGCTGGGTGAGTTTCCAATTGAAGACAACTGCACTTCCAAGCGAGGAACGCGAGTCGAAGGGGTCAACATGATAACTGCCTGTCGCATGTTGAGGCAGATAGAACTCCAGACCATACGTATGGCATTGATAGCCAACGGGTTCGCCATAACTGTAATCCGTTCGCCACATAGGAGCGCTTCGAAGCATGGTTTCGTAGTCGATGCGACGTCCTCCACTTGCGCAATTGTCGATGAGGAGGCGAGGGAAACGGGTGAGCAGATAGTCCCAGAAGTCGTAAAGTCCCATGATGTACTTCACCTCAGTCATTCCTTTACGCCCTTCTGTATCGTTGTTTAGCCAAATACTTTCCGGGGCTATGTTGAAGTCCTGCCTGTAGTGGTCGATTCCGTTCTCTTCGAGCAGGTCGCCTATTGTCTTGCTTAACCACTTGCAGGCTTCAGGTGTGCCGAGGTTAAAGAGGCGGTTGTCCCCACCTGCAGCCAGCATCCATTCAGGGTGTTGGCGTTCCCACAGACTTCCTTTATAGACGCGTTCGGGCTCGAACCAAACCATGAATTTGGCATCGGCTTGCTTGTGGATGTAGTCGGAGATTGGCTTAAATCCGCTTGGAAACCTTTCCTGGTCAGGCTTCCAATTGCCTACGGTATTGTACCAATTCTTGCCTAAAGCGTGATTGGCTGCTTCTTCGTACCAACCTGCATCGAGCCAAAAAGCCTCTGGTTTCAAGCCAAACATCTTTGTGCGTTGTACGAGGGCGATGGCGTATTCTGTAGTCATGCAGGTATATTCGTTGCAAGGAGCAGGGTCGCCCCAGTTGAAACCTCCAAACATGGGATACCAGACGGGCTGACCCTCGATTTCCCGAGAGTGGTGTGCCAGCAGGAAACGGCGGAATCGGTTGTGTCCAACCATACGATCACCTTCCCAAAAGAGCAGACAGACACTTGCAGTTCGAATGCGTTCACCAGGCAAAAGACCTGCGTTGAGGTGCTTCAAGCCTACTTTCAGCAGGAGTTGTTGGTTATCGAGGGAGGTTAGCGTGCTTTCCCAAGTGCCTGTCCAACCGATAGCAACCATAACTCCTTCGTCTTTAGACGTTTGCAGATTGAAGAAAGGAAAGGCGCCGTCGGAAGAGCGTCCGCCTCGAGGTTCCATTTTCAGCGTGTCGCCAGCCTGAAGAGAGCGTTCGTGTGGGGCAAAGTCGGCTCGACTGGCGTTACTGCCCTCAGCATAATAAAGATTGGGGACAAAGGCTGGGTGACGGAATATGATGTCGGCCGTCTGAACATGACTGACGGGAGGCGTAATGCCGGAACCTGTGTTCTCGAAGCGCAACACCCATTCAATCGTGCCGAAGTCCGTCCAGCCCGTCACTTCGCATTCCACCTTCAAGCCCTTTTTGTCGGTATACGTGGCAAGGTATCGCACTTGGTTGTCCTCAGTACTGGGAAGTCGAGTCAGGGAATGTCGGCATTTGCTTAGGATTTTTGATGAAGGTTGCCCATCATATTCGAACGAGAAGGGCGGCGTTTTCCCCTTGCCGAATTGTGATGTTATCCATCTTTCCACCTGCAAGGACTTGCCGTTTTGTACGCTGCTCTGTGCCTTTGTGCTTAAGGTAAAAGTGCAGAAGAATAGGACGAAGGCGAAGAATCTCATTGGTCTGGGTTTTCAACAAAGCCTTGATACTTTGCAGGAAGGTCGCGCATAATGGTTTCGTAGCTCTGCTCAAGGATGCGCTGAATATCTTCCGGACCTTGACTGGAAGGTTCGATAGGAGCATGAATGACGAGACGAAGCCTGTGCCAAGTGACGAAGTTGATGCCTTTTTGACGGGGAAGGACGTCGAAACTGCCGTCAATCGTTATGGGAACGACGGGCAATTGCAGCTCGTCAGCCAGTCCGAAAGCACCTCTGCGGAACTTTCCCATATGCCCTGTAAAGGTTCGTGCACCCTCGGGGAAGACCACTAGCGAAACGCCGTTCTGCAGGACTTTGCGCCCTTGCTCGTACGTTTTGTGAATGGCTTTCGGCCCACTCTTGTCGACAAAGATATGGCCGGCACTCTCGCAAGCCTTTCCCACGAGCGGCATATTGCGAAGAGATTTCTTCATCATCCAGCGGAAACTGCGTCCCAGAAAGCCATAAATGAGGAAGATGTCGTAGGGGCCTTGGTGGTTAGCGACAAAGACGTAGGACTGCTTCTTGTCCAGCAACTCACGCCCTTCCACTTTGACAGGCAAGAGCATCACCCAACACATCAACCTGCTCCAAACCATAGCAGGATAGTACCCCCAGGTTCTTGCCTTGCAGAAAGTGCATCCGAGAATTGTGACAATAGCCGTCAAAGCAGTCGTCAGGATGATGATTGGCAGGGCAATAAGGAGTTGATAAAGTTTGTAAAGAATCTTCATGGTATCAGTACCCCTTCGTTTTCTCTTGGTATTCTTTCGCCTTCTTGATGTACTCCTTTACATAGGGGTGTCCCAAGAAATATGGTGGGGCGTTCGTAATGATTTCCTCCAGTTGTGGTGTGAGGACGGGGTAGGGCAGACTGCTGGTCAGAATCATGAAGATGCCTGGCCCCAGTACATTATTATAATTCGCGCGTATGAAGCGGGTAATGAGCTGGTCGTTCTCGTCGGCCAATTCCTTCGACTGCTTGCCAAGCTCGTACATGACTTCGTCATAGTCCGTTCCGTCCATAATCATCTGCGATTGCAAGTGCGGCAGTTCGGCCATTCGAGCGTCAAGTTGGGTCTTCCTTTGAATGAAGCCCGACAGCGTATCGTTTAGGGGAGTGCCTGTAGCCGTTTGCTGGGATTCACCGATACTGAGCCTTACCTCACCTTCTTCGAGCACGATAGGCATTACGCTCAAGTCGCCAAGGAAGACGTTTGCCAGCATTGTGGAATCCATGCTGCCGCCAAAATCGAAGCGGCCATGCACGACTCTTGTCGAGTCTATGCTTTTCATCTCGCCATCCACATAGACCTTGAGCGTCAGCACTTTCCCTTCGAGGTCGTCCACATTCGAGGACCCCCTTACCATGTATTGGCTTTTGCAGGATACTAACGCCAGCAAAGTCGACAAAAGCAGATAGTAGAGCTTGTTCATTACCTATTTTGCTCGTTTGGTTTGACAAAGATATACAATCTTCTGCAAATGGCAATAACAATTAAGACTAATTAACTTAATATAAAAAAGCCTCCCCGTTTTGGGGAGGGCTTTATGGTGTTGTTTACATCTTCGCCATAGCTTGCTCCAAGTCGGCAATGATGTCTTCGACATTTTCGATGCCAACGCTCAGTCGAACCAGGTCGGGAGCAATGCCGGCTTCCCTGAGTTGTTCGTCGCTGAGTTGTCTGTGAGTATGGCTTGCAGGATGCAGAACGCAGGTACGGGCATCGGCCACATGCGTCACGATGCTGATGAAATCGAGGTTGTCCATGAAGCGGATGGCCTCTTCCTTCGTGCCTTTCAGTCCGAAAGCAATCACGCCGCAAGTTCCCTTCGGCATGTATTTCTGTGCTAAAGCATAGTACTTGTTCGAGGGCAGACCTGCATAGTTCACCCATCCCACCTTGGGATTCTTCTCGAGCCACTCGGCCACTTTCTGCGCATTCTCGCAATGGCGGGGCATGCGGAGGTGGAGCGTTTCGAGTCCGAGGTTGAGAAGGAAGGAGTTCTGCGGAGCGGGAATGCTACCCAGGTCGCGCATCAGTTGGGCGACAAGTTTGGTGGTGTAAGCCATCTTGCCGAAAGCCTTCGTATAGGTGAGGCCGTGATAGGACTCGTCGGGTGTGCAAAGGCCGGGGAACTTCTCGGCGTACTTGTCCCAATCGAAGTTGC
>JAEEGF012151387.1_pt1 | contig 13811 bp, 9 predicted proteins | sample 9134171 | NCBI WGS metagenome assembly JAEEGF01 (sample SAMN16246542, study PRJNA631951) | gut metagenome | biome: gut microbiome; feature: rumen; material: AP-attached | host: Bos | place: Iran: Karaj | collected 2018-10
GTACAGTCTTCCGTTTCACAGTCAACCACTTCTGAGCCAGACTCATTATACTTTAAACATCTACTACCCTCGATGGCTGTAATATATTTAAAGTCCTTAAATCTTTCATCATTTACATATTCAGGAAGTGCATCAAACGGCACACGGAGTACACATTCCTCCACATCAAATCCCTCAAAAGTGTCTTCTTCTATCTCAATATCTTCTGGCAATTCTTTTTTTATGGTGAGAGTCTTCAGATTCTGACACTCATTAAACAGACATTTTTCCATGTTGGAAATATTATCTGGTAATATTATTCCTTCTGCCTTATTGCATTCAAATGCGTAGGCTTTAATGGAACAAACATTAAATGGTATTTCTAACTCTTTGTTTTCATATTGTCTTGGATAAAGAATCAAAGAAGTCTGGTCTTTGGTATAAAGTACTCCATCAATATCTGAATAATGACGGTTGTTTTTATGTACTTTCATTGCACACTCAAACGGAGTCAGCCCCATATCATTAACAGTATATGGTATCTCTACAGATTTTAGATTTGTATCAAGAAATGCCTCCTGGCCGATGCTAATTAAACCATCGTTTAGCGCAACTCTTCTCAAATTCTTACAACCATAGAAAGCCTGATGTTTAATTTCACGAAGAGAATCCGGGCATACAACACTTGTAATGTTATTATCTTTAAATGCTTGTTCTTCAATAATTTCCACACCCTCTGGAATTACAAGGCTCTCATCACTCTTTTTTTCATATCCAATAACCTCTATTCTGCTATTGTAATGTTTCAGGCATATACTTCCTTCGATGTCTGTGATGTAACTAAAGACCCAAAACCTTTCGTCATTTATATAATCTGAAAGTGAATCAAAAGGCACGCGAAGGATACATTTTTCTACCTCAAATCCTTTGAATGCTTCATTACCAATCTCAATGTCACTAGGTGAAGCAGTCTTTAGCGTAAGAGTCCTTAAATTCTTACAACCATAGAAAATATTATCTTGTATTTTTTCTATGTCTTCTGGTAAAATTATCTCAGATGCTTTATTGTTTTCAAATGCATATGATTCTATACATGACACCATGTCTGGTATCTCGATAGTTTCTTCGTATCCTTTTCTTGGGTAAAGGATTAATGATGTTTCTTCTGCATTATACAGTGCGCCATTGATGTCAGAAGAAAAATAGTCGTTTAGAATATCGACTTTCATCCTACATTCAAATGGTGTCCAATCCAATTCCCTAAGTGACTGAGGCAACCTAATTTCTTGAAGGGCCGTACCAATAAAAGCATCAACTCCTATGCTTACAAGGCCTTCTTCAAAATTGATTGAGTGCAAGTTCTTGCAACCCCGGAAAGCGAAATTACCAATTTCACGTAGTGTGGTCGGGAATATTGCGCTCGTAATATTTGTGTTATTTTCAAATGCCTTTTCCTCAATCACTTCTACGCCTTCGGGAATCTCTATCTCACCAGACGCCTCACTCCTTATTCCTGTAATCCTTCTTTCATCATTTTTATCGAAAAAGAATATGTTTGTTTCCTCTACCTCAGCAACTTCGACGGTTTCGTCTGGAAGAATCTTTTCGACAGATTTCATATAGTCGACAATAATCGGGTCTAACTTGATGTCATCCTTCGAGATTTTTGACGTTAAAACAATACCTTTCAATGATCGACAACGGCTTAATGCCACATAAACCTGACCAGACGCAAATGCCCGATGTGCATCAATTACCACATTGTCGAATGTCAAACCTTGACTCTTGTGGATAGTAACAGCCCAGGCCAGCTTAATAGGATATTGTGTAAATGAGCCGACAGGAAAGGGTTTTATAATCTTATTTCTCTCATCGTATTCGTACTTGTAAAGCGTCCATGCAGATTTCTCCACGCTTATCAGATTCCCTTCTTGTGTAATGACTCTTACAACGCCACCATATATACTTTTGACAATCCCCAAGGTGCCATTCACATATTCATAGCCATCATTGTCGTTGCGTAGAAGCATAACTTTGGCCCCAACTTTAAGTGCTAATTCCTCGTCTGCAGGAAAGAGCCTCTTTGGGAAATAACCAGATATCTCTGCTGTGCTTGTAAATTTTTCACCGGGTAATTCCTTTAGCTTGCTATCATTATGTTTCCAAACATTATATTTTCTTGTTCGTAGATATACTGCAGGTTCTGTATTTGAAGGTTCGTAATCAGCTTTAAATCTTCTGTTGATAGCATCTATATCGGCAGATAAGTTTTTGCCCTCTCGGATATTATTCAAGATGCGTACAAATCTTTCGTCTTTTTGCCTGTGTACTGTTTTTAATTCAAGTAGCGGCAATGGGTGTTTCCTTATGACATCGGATGAAAAGAAATATGGGTTGGATTGTTCATAATGGGAATACAGAAGTTCCTCATCATCATCTTCAACCACTGGTGGAAGCTGGAACAAATCACCGAAAAATATTACCTGGATGCCGCCGAAAGCGCTGCCGCTCCACCTGACTTTTTTCAATGTCTGATCCACCATGTCGAGGACATCACACCTCACCATACTTATCTCATCTATGATAAGGATGTCCAGCTTCCTGATGATTCTCTCTTTCGCAGTGTCAAGATGAAACCAATTACGGGTTTTACCAGGAATAAAAGTGATGGTTTTCAAACCAAACATGCTATGCAACGTCTGACCCTCAGCGTTTTTAGCTGCTATGCCCGTAGGTGCAGCCACCGCAATATTCTTTCCACGAGCACGGGATTCCCTGACGATTTCTCCAAGGAGTCTTGTTTTACCAGTACCAGCTTTACCTGTAATGAAGAAGCTTTGACCTTTTCGTACAAGTTCTATAGCTTTCAGTGTATATTGGTCGTGAATAAATTTCTCCATATAAAATGCAGTAATAAATAATACCTGTTATAAAACAAATTTATAATCACTTTCAAAGTTGTAGAATACTTTAATTAATTCTACCAATTATGTGGTAATACTATATTTTCTACATCATGTGCAGTGCTAAAGAGAGGTGAGATTTCTTCGTCGGTGAAACCAGCAATGCCGCAACCGATGCGGGTGACGAGGAACGTCAAGTTCTGGTGCTGCTTGGCGAACTCGATGAAATCGTCGACGTAAGGACGGATGGTGTCTATGCCACCTTGCATAGTGGGGATGGCATAGCTCTGTCCCTGCAGACCGACACCTTGGCCCATGATGGCACCGAAGTGGCGATATGCAACATATGCTGCACCTCCGCCATGCATTCCGCGAAGGTTTGAACCGAAGACGAAAATCTCGTTTGGCTGGAGCGAAGTAATATGCTCCGGAGTAGTACGCTTTTCTTCCATAGTTCTTCTTTTCATGAAATCCATAGGTGCGGCACAAGGTGCTGCCTCTTCCAGCATAGGTTCGCCAACTATGCCGAAGTCCGGCATAATTTCAGGCATGTCAAAGTCCATATCAAAGTACTGACGGAAATACGGTACGATGATGTCTTCCTTGATTTTCTTGTATTTCTGTGATATGGCTGCAGGAGTCATTCCCATCTGGGCGGCAACATCCTTTGATTTGAAGCCCTGCAGGAGAATCATATCTATGATAAGGCGTTCCTGACGGCCCATAGGAACATGGTCGCAGACGTCTTCAACCATATGATTAAACTGCAGACGGAGATTACTCGAGATATCGAATGACTGGAGATAGTCCTCAAAGGTGATGCTGCCGTATTCCTTGCGGTACCATTTCAGAGCATCGAGGACTATGAAACGAAAGCCGTTGATAAGCCAGGTCTTTAGGGAAACGTTTGGGGAATGATCCTCCAGTGGTTTCCAATCATGTTCCATCAGGAATATAGCATACTGATGGGCGAGTGAGAGGAAGTCCAGGTTCTCTTTCTCATGAAGCTGATAACGCTGGTCGAAAATATAATAGCCGACCTCACAATATCCGTAGAAATAGGTACGGATAATGTCGGCGTCGCCCTGGCGGAAGCCCCTTATAATCTCCTTGTCTGAAAGTCGCCTATAGGTCATATTATTGTTTTATGGGGCGAATATACGAAAAAAATCGTGATACTACTTAATTTTTTTCGAAAATCTTCTTTAAAGTGATAAAGACATGTCGAAAATAGTATTCACCCTTTAAAATTTACAACTATGACAGATTTAATTCCAACAAGAGTTCACAACTTGATTATTGTAGACGAAAGCGGTTCAATGGAGTGTATCCGCAAACAGGCCTTCACAGGTATGAATGAAACCCTGCAGACTGTCCGCATGATGCAGAAGAAGTACCCCAACCAGATTCAGTACGTAACGCTGATAACCTTTGACAGCGATCACACAAAACTGCACTATGACAATACGCTTGCAGAAAAAACAACGGATTTGAAGTGGAAAGCATATCATCCATGTGCTGCCACACCTCTTTATGATGCTATCGGAAAGGGAATCTCAAAGGTCAATGCCCAAGTGGAAGATGGCGATCATGTCCTTGTGACCATCATAACAGACGGCTACGAGAATTGTTCAGAGGAATGGTCGCTGAAGATGGTACGTACCCTTATCGAGAAGCTGAAGAAGCAGAACTGGACCTTCACGCTCATTGGTACCGACAATCTTGATGTGGAGGAGATGGCCCAGTCGTTTGCCATCGAGGAACACATGGAGTTTACTCAGGATGAGAAAGGTACCAAGGAGATGTTTGCCCGTGAGCGCAGGAGCCGCGAACGCTACAACTGCTGCGTGGCTGAAGCTGCACCAATGCCAAAGGGAAAGTTCTTCGAGGAAGAGGAAAATTGACCTCAAAATAAAAACGGCGGGTCTTAAGGCCTGCCGTTTTCAATAGTGTCTTCTATAAATTGACCCGCGAAGGGATTATGTTTTTATTTGTTAGTGAATAAAGCATAGTCTTTAGGAGTAATCAAATCCCAGTCTTCCAATGCTTCAACTGGATTCAAACGATTTCTGCGAGCTAACTTGTATTCATAAGTCATCCCATAGCGAGCTGCAATCCGCATAGCGATGCGGTCTTGGTGAAAGAATTTATTTCGCTTGAATATTTTCATTGTTAATTCATTTTATATCAACAGTGTTTGCATAAGTTCTGACAGCATCTTGCATGATATCATAGTGGTCGAATGCGAGATGCGGTAATTCTGTAATTGGAAACCATTCAGCATTTGCTGCGTCGTCTTGACCTTTGACTTCCTCTGGGGAGTCTATAATGGCGAGGTATGCCACTGTAATGGTGCGACCTCTTGGGTCACGGTCAACCTTAGAGTATGCGCCTATCTGATGAACGGTAGATACCTTTAGGCCTGTCTCTTCCTCTAACTCGCGAATAGCACACTTTTCCGTCGTTTCATCCATGTTCATGAATCCACCTGGGAAGGCCCATGCACCTTTGAAAGGGGCTGCACCTCTTTGAATGAGCAGTACCTTCGGGAGCGTTTCGTTAGTCATTACTACGCAGTCAGCTGTGACTGCCGGACGTGGGTATTTGTATGTATATGCCATTTTTTATACTTTAATAATATTATTTCTTTAATCCAAAAGCGGTTATCAAACCTAATATACCAAGTGGTATAATCAACCCCGCTTGATATACTATTACTATTGCTATACTAGCAGCAACTAAACTACCAATAGCTATCCATATTTTATTGTAACGCTCGCTGTTTTCTAAATCTTCTTCTATTCCAAAATTATCTTTAATAAAAGTGTCTTTATCATATATATTTTTTTTAGGAGAGGACTTTATTTTTGCTTTCATCTTTTCTATCTCTTCTTTGATACTTTTCTTATGGTGATGTATCATATTATTGTCAATCCTTACCATCATCTCATTGCTATTACTGCATACACGATTAAGTAGTAAATCATACTCTTCTGACTCTTGCTTATACTCGTTTTTAACAAGTGGGTCGCCATTGAAATGCATTTTCCACATCCTCCCTTCAGAAGGTAGTCCAAACTTTGCGAACATTCGAGAGTTATCAAGAATAACTGTTTCTTGTTTTCCTTTGCATGGCCTCATTCCTCTTCCAACCTGCTGTAGATACTTAGCTAAGGACCAAGTAGGTCTAGCCAATTGGATAAATTCAACATCAGGACAGTCGAAGCCTTCGGAGAAAATATCAACGTTGACCATTACCTGAATCTCACCATTTCTGAACTTCTCCACAATTTCAGAGCGCTCATTTTTTGAGGTGTCACTGTCTATATATACGGCTTCGACCCCAATCAACTTATAGGCATCACAGATATTATGGGCATGTTCTTTATTGATGGCATAGACTATACCCTTCTTTGCCTTAACATATTGTTCATAACAAACAATAAGACGCTGAATATGCTGTGGGACATTTAGCTCTTTGAGAAGAGTTGCTGTCTTATAGTCGCCAGTTGAACTTTTTTCTTTGATTGACTTAATGGTCTGACTAAGACTACTTTGTGGATTGTCAACCATATATACATATTCAGCTAGATAACCTTGGCTAATGAAATCTCCAATTTCCATAGAAGTAACCAAAGCATCGAAATGGCTACGGAATGATTTGTTGTTTAGACGATACGGAGTGGCTGTAACACCAAGCTTCCAACATTCGCCGCATTTCTTCCAGAATTTCGTGTAACTCTCTGCTAGTGAATGGTGAGCTTCGTCAATAATTATAAACTTTGGCTTCAGCTCATCTAACAATTTAATATTATTATCGTGCGTAAGGGTCTGTACAGATGCGACTTGAACTAGCTTTTCAAGACTTCTTTTTCTGCCACTACTAATGATGCCATGGTCAATTTTATAAAGACTCAAGTGTTCACTAATCTGATCGATTAATTCTTTTCGATGTGCAAGTATAAGAATTTTGGTATCCTTAATACTAGTAAGATCTTTGATAATAGATGTAAACAGAACAGTTTTACCTGTTCCAGTAGGAAATTGCAGCATTACATTAAAGAAAGAATTCCATTTCTTGAAAATCTCTCTCTTGCTAAATTGCTGATATGGGCGGAGATTCATATCAACAGATGCTTTATAGTTTTTGCTAAAATCTCTACATTTTTTATTAATAGGAGTTTGCTCCCGAAGCCAATTGATAAATGATTCTGCGTCTATAAGTTTCACTTTATCTGAATACTCCTTTATAGCATCTTCCGCTGGCTCTTTTCCAAAGATGACACAAGTTATGTCCTCCGAATCTTTCTTTATAGACAAGCCTCCTTTAACATAAATATAATCGTAAACATCTGACTGTTTATTGAAATAACGGAAGTGATTAATTTGGCCGTCCCACGAATAATAATCTATCTTACCGATAACATGGAATACGTCGTCTTCAAGGCTTATGTCATCGGTTGAAACTTTAGAAATTTGCGTTAAAACCTTTTCACTACACGGTTTGTAAATGGGACCTCTTTTTGGCTTAGCTGCCTCTTTTCTACGTTCTTCGGATATAATTTTTTCTTCATCTTCATCACTGTATTTTTCGCCCAGATTTTTAATGAAGTGGTCATAGTTTATTATTACTGCACCTTCTTCTCTTGCCTTTCTAAGAGCATACAGCATATCATATAGGTTTGTATATTGATAAAGAATAATGAAATCTTCGTTATTATTCTTTGTAAACCTAAAATTTCCACCAAAGGAAACTACATGTCTTTTAAGGAAGTGCTTTTCGTTATATGAGAAACCAAAAGCGATGGCTGTTCTATCACGAAGCAAACTATTGTAGTCTGATATCTCATTCTGATATAAAGGCAATATAGAATAGACAACTTCCCTAACGAGTTCATCGTCTGAACTCATTTCTTCTGGTACTACTGTTGAATTTTGGAAGTGATCTATAATCTCTTGCCTTGTAATAGACATAATATTAACTTATTTACGTGCTTTTATTTCCATGTAGAATTGCTTAATGACTCTTTGCATTTCAACAGGCAGGAATTCCATTATCATAATCTTTATATCATCAGAGATACCCCAGATTGCTTCAGCGATGCTGCCTACGATTGCTCCTAATGTGTCTGCATCTGCACCCAGGCTTACGGCCTTACGGACAGCGTCTTCGAATGAAGTGCTTTGGCCAATAATCCATAATGCTACTGGAACTGTGCCTTGACATGTTTCGTCAAAGTGGTTGATGACATCTTCCTTCTTAATGTTGATGTCATAGCCTGAGAATTCAACACATTCTTTAAGAATATCATTTATATGCTCTACCGCATGTTTGCCATGCTGAAGAGCTCTGAAGATAGCCAAACATACGGTTTGTGCTCCTTTGATACCTTCGTCGTGATTATGAGAAGGAAGAGCTGTGGCTGCTGCAGCATCCAACATTTCGGCGATATACTTATACCAATACGCAACAGGACTCGGGCGCATAGCTGCTCCGTTGCCATAACTGAAATATGGGACAGGTGAGTCACTATTGACCCATTGTGCAAAGCGACCACCATAACCTCCTTTGGGATTCGGATAGCGTCGACACCAGTCATGGATGCTTTCGCCGAAATCTCTTTTGTGTAGCAAGGCATCAGCAACAGCTACAGTGCAGATGGTGTCATCGGTGAAACTGTTTTCTTCAGACAACCATTCAAAATTGTAGTCGTTCGTAGGTTTAAACTCCCAGCGGCTCCCTACTATATCCCCGATTATTGCTCCTAACATATTATTACTCCTCAAAAGGATAGGTTTCGTCGTAGATTTCGCTGAGTAGACGGTCGTTGAACAACCAGTGAGGTGTTGGCTGGATATGTTTAACTTTGTAGCCTTTAAGCTTCGCTGATAGCGCACTTATCGATGTCTCTTCACCTTCATAGCTCACCTTTCTATCTGAGATAATCATTACGGATATGGAGGGGTCATCCTTCCATACTAGTACATCTCCCTTATGTAATCCCATCTCATAGAAGTTGAGCGGAGGACGTTTTGTCTGTACCTTAGAACTTGCGGCCTTGTCTTCTTCAGTAAGATCATTTTGAATTTCCTCGCTTACATCTTCCGTCACATCTTCGTGATGAAACAGTTCAAGGATGGCTTGAGCCTGTTCTACGTTTATACGGAAGAACTCACGGTTCTGATTGATGCGCTGTGGATCGAAGGCCTTATGAAGAGCTTTCTCAATTTTGAGACAGTCACTTTTCTTCACCTTACATGCGAACTTACATTCGAATGGAACAGGAACTCCAGTAGTATAAAGCTCCTTCATACGTTTGTCTATGTCTTCCTGTGCTGTCATACCAATTTTTACAAGCCCAGGCATTACAGGATTGGTTAAAAGATAAACTATTCCGTACTCCATAATTTGAGATAATTATTGTTTCTATATCAAATTGTTGACAGGCGACGTAGTGCAGCTTCAAATACTCTGGCATTAACAAAGTTCTGAAAATCCTGATTTGCGAAGTACGTTTGAACGAACTCTGTTTTTTCTTCAAGCATTCCAGCAACAATATTGATAATGTCATCATTGAAGGTTATTTGAGCGACCTGTCTATCACCATTCTTAACCGCATTGACAAAATCGACGCTCGTAGCAATTCTATTAGGCAATTCTTCTATCTGCCTCTGAACTTCATCGCGGTTCTTCCACTCGATATTTCCATAAGTATCATTGAAGTCCTTAACGATGTTGGAAAGAGCATCTATTTCTGGCTCTGGTTTACCACCGCCTGTACCTACAGGAATAGGAGCTACCTCAGTATTTTGATTCTCCAGAACAATAGCACGCTCTTCCTCTTTTACTATTCGATACTTGTCAAAGTCTATATCTTCAAGAAGTCCCTGAGTATTGTCATCAATCTTCAGCTTTGGCAGTTTCTTGACCAATAGAGAATAGAAGATATACTGCTTTTCCCATTCGGGACTTTCAAACGGCATGATACTGGAGAAGTATGGGTAGCAGCGACAGAAGTTCTTGATAGCACTCTTACACTTGATCTGCTCATCCTCGTTAAGTTCTTCCTTGAACCTCTTGACATCAGCATCAATGATAGCATCTATTTTTGGACGGTCTTCATCCGTACCCATCAGTTTCAGTTCCGATACTTTGTCAACATCATCCTGAGTATAGAAGTTAAAACCTTCTATAGTTTCAGTGAGGTCATTAAGTTTGTTAATGTCCGATTCTCCAGCAAGGATTGTTGTCTTGTAGTATCGCTGGAATGACTGACGAATCATTTCTGGGTCATTAGCGAAGTCAAGCACAAAAGTATCTTGTTTCTTTGGATGACAACGATTTAAACGTGATAGAGTCTGTACAGCCTTCAAATCACTAATCTGCTTATCGACATACATTGTATGCAGTAATGGCTGGTCATAGCCTGTCTGGAACTTGTCTGCAACTATAAGGAAGCGATAAGGTTCTTGTTCTATTCGTTGTTCAATCTCTGCTGATGGGAAACCATTAAGTTCGCTTTCCGTCACAACCTTTCCATCAATAATTTTGTCTGTAAAAGCAACAATCGCTTTATATGGGCTATTGCGTTCAACTAACATTCGAGAGATGGTCTTATAAAACTCAATGGCACGTTCAATACTACTTGTTATAACCATAGCACGAGCATGGCCACCAATTTTCATATAAACTTTCTTGCAGAAATGATCAACGATGATTTCCGCCTTCTTCTCTATTGTTTCCGGCTGACGTTCAACGTAGGCCCGAATTTTTCCTAAAGCTTTTTTCTTATCGTACTCTGGATCGTCTTCAACAGCTTTCAGTACACGATAATATGAGCTGTATGGGGTGTAGAATTTCAAAACATCCAATATGAAGCCTTCTTCAATAGCTTGCTTCATTGTATATTCGTGGAATGGTACAAACTGCGGCTCACCATCAACGGAATCTACACGGTCACCAAACATCTCCAGAGTCTTATTTTTAGGAGTGGCAGTGAAAGCGTAATAATTCGCATTCTTAGCCATTTTCCTTCCTTTAAGGATTCTGTGAATCTTATCTTCAACATCCTCCTCTTCATTCTCTTCATTTGGAACTGGTGAGGCATTACCAGATATTCCTGTAGCAAGGTTCGCTGACAAAGAACCATTCTGGCTACTATGTGCTTCATCAATGATAATCGCAAAGCGTTTATCCTTCAATGAATTGCCAATTTCATCCAAAATGAACGAGAACTTAAAGATGGTTGAAATGATAATCTTCTTACCTCCTTGAAGTAGCTCACGAAGTGATGCTGAATTATCAGCCCAACCTACAAGGTTGCTCAATCTCTGGAACGCATTGATGTTATCACGTATCTGCTTATCGAGGTTAACTCGGTCTGTAACAACAACAATACTATCAAAGAAAGGTTGTTGATTCTGTTGTAACAAGGTCACAAGCTGATATGCCAGCCAAGTGATGGAGTTGGACTTACCACTTCCTGCACTATGCTGAATGAGGAATCTTCTACCAATAGGAGACTTCTTCGTTGCATGGAGTAGAGACCTTACGGCATCCAACTGATGATAACGAGGCCAGATAACCTTTTCCTTCACCTTATGAGTCTTCGGGTCTTGCGTTGAGATAACCTGTGCAAAGTTCTCAATGATATTTGAGAGCGTCGGCTTGGTTAGTACATCTTTCCAGACGTATGATGTCATAGTGTCACCTTCAACAACAGGATTTCCTGCGCCACCATTCACGCCACGGTTGAACGGCAAGAACCAAGAATCCTTTCCACAAAGTTCTGTACACATCCACGCCTGGCAGTCATCCAAGGCAAAATGAACGGCACAGCGTTTTTTCTGTAATAATAGTTCCTTTGGGTCTCTGTCAGTACGATACTGCATGATAGCATTCTCGTAAGTCTGACCTGTATAGTTGTTCTTTAACTCAAAGGTCGCAAGTGGCAAGCCATTGATGAAAACAACAAAGTCTATCTCATTGGTATTTGCCTTAGAATACATGACCTGACGTATAACGCCAAATATATTATGCTCATAAGATTCCTTGGCACTTGGATTCAATTCTGATGGCAATGGATAGTACAAATCAAAGGTTGAGCCATTGAATTTATATCCTTTGCGAAGTACATCAGATACACCACGTTTGGTAATTTCGTTGCTAAGACGAGTGAAGAACTTCAATCGTTCACTTGGTGAAGCAAAGCACATAGACTGCTTAACCTTCTCTGGCTGAGTTTCAGTAATGAATCGTTCCACCCACTTATCAACAAGGGCAAAGTCCTTATTGTAAGCATGTGGTGTCTCTTGCTCATAACCATTGTGCTGTACGAGCCAATCGACGATTATTTTTTCAAGTCCTGTTTCTGATGTATCCATAATTAGCAGACTTTAATTTGACCTGTTACAACATCGCTGATGAGACGTTGTTTGTATTCTTTTATTGATTCAATCTCTTGCTGGAGCTTTGAAGTTAGAGCATTAAACTTAGCTTCCTTATCTTTGATGAATTCAACTACAGCATTCTGTTCGGACTGAGGCGGAATAGGAATCATCTGCTTTTTCAGTTCTTTGAATGACAGAGTCAATCGAATTCCAGTACCCATTCCGTGAAAGAGTTTCATGCTATCCATACTCTTAAAGAGATACGTATAATAGTCATAGTTTACACCTGTTCTTGGACGACATACAACATAAGCAGATGTAATTATGCCATCCGACGGAGCATACGCGACACGCTGAGAAACGAAGTCATAATTTAAGTTCAGTCCATTGATCAAAATATCCCCGGACTTTATTTTTGAATACTTCACATATACTTCCCGATATTCTTCAGGATCCCCAATCTCGTTCTTGGGAACTAATTGTCCATAATTAAATTTAAAAGCATGTTTATACTCAAAATCCTTATTGGATTCTACATCACCAGTAAACAGTGATGCCATGCGTTTTTCTTCCCAATGCTCTGGAATCTCTGGCAACCAAGGGATGTTCGTTGCTTTCATCTTGACATTAGGATTAAGTCCATGAGTGACAGCATCAGCAATGATGCGCTGCTTCATCTCTGCCAATAGCTCAATTTGTTTCTGTTTCCCTTCAAGCATCTTGTCTATCTTCCCACACTTGTCATCAAGGTAAGATACGATAGAGCGCTGTTCGGAGAGAGGGGGGAGAGGAATATAATGTGATTTGATAATTTCTTGACTTATATTGGGCTGTGTGCCGCCCTTAGATTTCTTGATGAGATTCTCTTTCTCGTTTACAAAGACATAGAAGGCATACTTCTGTAACAAATAGTCACTATCAGAGAGTACACAGCAAGCTTGATTAACTGTAGTAGCTATGTTTAGCAGCCCAACCTTACCAATAGATGCTCCATACATAGCTATGACAATACTCCCCGGCTTGTACAATTTTAGGCAATAATTATCTAATGCCTTATCTGTTATAAACTTTGATGTTGAGTTTATTTCATTATTGTTGAAATCCCCAGATTGAAGCCATGGTGTCCCTTTATCAGCATATAATGAAGCATCTCCAGAACTTGGAGTCGTGCCACTTCCTATTTGTTTGAATAGCCTTGAAACCTTGGTTCTCTCCCAATGCCCCGGAATCTCCCCAAGCCATTGAACCCCACTGTCTTTATATTCGCTATACCTCTCCATACTTACTTCAAGATTTCAGCCCAAAGGCCATCGGTTTCTGATTCAAGGTTATTCACGTCTGCCATAATCTCATCGAGTGTGCGGAGCTGGACAGGCTTATAGAAATATTTGGTGAAGGAGAGCTCGTAGCCGATGATAGGTTCGCCGAACTCTGCTTCTTCATCGTATGGCTTTACCTCATTCTCATAGAAGGCTGCAATGCCACCAGGGTACAGTAAGGGTATCTGCTCAGATTCCTTCTTCACGCAGACCATCTGTG
>JAEEGF010298781.1_pt1 | contig 13810 bp, 9 predicted proteins | sample 9134171 | NCBI WGS metagenome assembly JAEEGF01 (sample SAMN16246542, study PRJNA631951) | gut metagenome | biome: gut microbiome; feature: rumen; material: AP-attached | host: Bos | place: Iran: Karaj | collected 2018-10
TGCCTCTATGCTAATGCCCGTTCTTCCTTATATGCTCGCCTTTGCCGCAGGTGCTATGTTCTATGTGGTGGTTGAGGAACTGATACCAGAAGCCTCTAATGGCCAGCATTCCAATCTTAGCACCATCGGCTTTGCTATTGGCTTCGTCTTGATGATGGTGCTCGATGTGGTGATGGGGTAACATTTATTACATAAAGAGGAGCTTAGTAACTTCTGCAGGATTCAGTGCCCACTCGTAAGTATAGGCTTCATCGGCTTCATGCTCATTCTCTACCAACTTCAAATGTTGGGCTTTGGCTTTGATTTCCAAGAGCTCACCAATAGAAAGCTTAGACTCCAATTTACGAAGCAGGGCTTCAATGGTTCCAATTTTGGCACCTTGAACGGTCTGTGAAGTGAAAGGCATCTCTAACCAAATAATTTCGCGCTTTGCCACATCGAGCACACCAAAGACAAGCCCTTTGGAGAGGTTGCCTTCACTGATGCGAACCATGTGTTGTACGCAAGAGGGGTCGTATGCCACACCTTTTTTTTCAGAAATCTGCATGGGGTATGCAGAGTTCATCCAACCCACAACAAGGTTAGGGGAGAGGGCTCCAGTGGAATAAGCATTGCAGGTGAAGATGGCGTACTTAGCACCAGCAGCCTCTAATTCGAGTAATGAGAGTTCGATATATTCTGCAGTTCCTGTCATTTCGGGAATAGTCTGGATATCGCCTGAGTGCTTGGCACCTATACAAGTCAGATTGTAGTAGGCACACTCAGATACCCTGCCGTTGGAAAAGGAGATGCGACAGCTCAAGTCCATATCGAGGAGTTGGGCAGGTAAGCCTTTGCCCCATTGGAGGAACAGACGGACAGCATCGCCTTCAATGGGGAAGCGAGTACCCATCAAGGCACAAGAAGTATCCTGGATGGTAGTGGTGCGCTCACCCACATTCACGGGTATACAGTAGAGCGCAGGGTCTATGAATATGGATTTTGAATTTGTTGGCTGGGTAGCATAGCGTTTAGACATAGATGTTTTGTAAATGTCATTTACGGCTTCCACCATTGCTTTGCAATCATCGTCATCATAGAGTGCCAACAACTTGTTGGGTTCAATCTGGTGCGTTACACCCGTGATGGGACGAGCAATACGTATCTCCTTGGGATTGAAGTATATATCGGCAGCATTGCCTAAAGAGAGCAATAGACGAGTAGGTAACTTATCAGCTATTTCATTAAAGGCATTGAGAACCTTATTGCATCCAAACCGTAACATCGTAGCAAACAGGCAACGAGTAAAGACTCCAGGACGTTCTTTCAACAAAGCTAACATCCGATTGGCATCGTTTTCTAAACGAGCTTTATCAACTCGACCTTGCCAAGTAGAATAACTCTGCTTGTAAAACACATCGAGAATCTCTGCCAAGTGGTCGAATCCTGGTTTACGTGAATACTCTCCTAAACGTAGGGCACGGATCATGCGTACCCACATGCCTCGTTTGGGGTTCATGTTCTCGGAAGCTTGATTCGCTGTCATGGGGATGGCATTCAGCCACTGAGCTACATGTAGGCATGCCTTGCGGTCGTATTTCAGCATCAATTTCTGTTTCATCTGTTGGGCGGCATCAGCACTATCGTTAAGGGGTCCCCACATGTGATAGTAGAGCTTAGCTGCATGGGTTACAAGGGTTTTAGGTTCAATAATCTGTGAATAACCAGTCTTTTCATACCAAAGGTAACGCAAGATATCTGTAGGCGTTTTCAATAATTGTGAAGCCTCTTCCGCCTTTCCTTGATTGACTAACGTCTTGACAACTAGCATAGCCGTTTCCTTCATGGTGATATTGGCTTTTTCAGGCAGTGGGAACACCTGAAGTAATTGTTCCAACGAGTCCTTCTGGGTACCATCAAGGGGAGTAGAAGAAGACAGTAGAGAATCGAACACTCGCTCCATATCCATTATGGTGAACAATCTCAGCTCCTTTAGTTTGCTAGCTTGACCTTGATAGACAAAATTAGCTGTTTCAAAAGGAGTGCCACAAAAAGGACATCCGTTGTAACGTTCCAAGGGGAAAGAACCATCTGGAATAAGGTGGCCACAGGGCAGGGTGGTGCCCTTGATTTCACCTTCCTTTACGAACATATTGGCAAACCAGGTGAAGATATGGTCATCTAACGTTTCACCTGTAGGCACATCCCATCCTTTCACAAGGGGTGCCCAATTGAGGTTAATGCCCATTACATTGTTGATGCACTCGGTGATTTCCGCAAGTTGATCAGAGGATACAACATTCAGTGCATGAAGCAGTTGTTCACTTACACAGAAGCCGTTTTCTTTCAAGCGGGCTATGAAAGCCATAACAGTAGCGGTTGTCTCAGATTCCATGTTGATGTCCTCCAGGTGAACGTCAAGAAACAGAGCCCGGTAACGTAATGCTACATTTGTCAAGGTTTTGTTGTTCATAATAAAAAAAAGAAGACGGAAATTACTGTTCTATTTGAACCCCGAAGAGCTCTCAAGCATTGGGAGTAAGAACACGTTTGGTCCGTCTTCAATGTGCAAAAATAATAATTAATTCTTTCATAACAAAAGAAAAAGAGTCTTTATTTATCTTCTGGCATCTTGCTTTACATATGCCAGGATGTTGCGGTTGAAAGCATCTTGTTGATCACGGAGGAATTGGATGCGGATAGGGAGGGTGTAGATGTTACGCTTGAGGATTATGTCAAGTTGGGGGGCTATGCTTTGTAGGCGTGCAGCATCCTTTTGTGTCGTGATAATCAGTTTATTGTCAGGCAGATTGGTAAATCGTTGCAAGATTTGCTGGAGGTCTTTATGTGTGAAATCGTGGTGGTCGGGGTAAGAAATCAGTTCGACATGAGGCGTGATGGTGTGTAGGTAATCCATCATCGATTCTGGATGAGCTATGCCCGTTATTGCCAAGAGATGATAGGAGTCATTGATGCTGTCAGGCCAAGGTTTGGCTTGTTTGAATACTGGTTGTGGCTCATCATAAGTAATGGTGGAGAAGAATAGTTGCTGGTGGGGTAATAGATGCAGACTGGTTCTCACGGAATCATAATCGGCTTCTGTGAGATTGGTCGGGCATTTCGTCACCACCACGATATGAGCCCGTTCGGCGCCTTGTTTGCTCTCACGAAGTCTTCCTGCCGGCATGAGCATGTCTTGGGAATAGAGGCGATGGTAATCGGTTAGCAGAATGTACAAACCTGCACGAACTGACCTGTGTTGGAAAGCGTCATCGAGGATAATTGCCTCAATGGATGGATGTTGTTCCTCCATGAGTTGTTCAATGCCATGACAACGGTCTTCATCTACAGCTACCGTTAGCTTAGCATGGTTATGCTTGAGTTGCCATGGCTCATCGCCAATTTCTTGAACTGTGCTTAGTGAGGTGGCCTTGATATATCCTTTGGTATGCCGTTTGTAGCCTCGGCTCAAGGTAGCCACATGCAGATTCTCTGCTTGTAAGAGATTAATAATGTATTCGGTATGAGGTGTCTTGCCAGTGCCACCCACGGCAAGATTGCCCACACAAATTACAGGCAGGGGATAGCTCTTGGATTTGAGCCACTGCCTATTGTAAAAAGTATTACGAAGCTTGGTACCTATGCCAAATATTATAGACATAGGTACCAGACTGCGATAAATCTCTATGTGATTTCGTTTTGCCAATTGCCCACTCCTTTGCCTTTAGCGTGCACTTCCCCTATCTTATAGGAGAAGTGTTTAAGTCTATTATCTAATAACTATGTTATAAGGCATACGAGCTTGCAGACGGTCTTGCTTATCAAGCTGACTGATGCTATAAACATCGTTGAAGATGCGTGCTGCATCGCCCTTGAGCAACTGCTCTTGGATACGGATGGAGTTGTCGGAGGTTACACTTTGTAACATACTTAAGAAACCTCCTTCCTGTTCGGGATAATTCTTGAGTGTATATGTCTCAATGCCAGCTTTCTTCACGGCAATGTCGATAGCATCGCCCAAGCCACCCAATACATCTACCAAGCCACGCTCAAGAGCCATGGCGCCTGTCCATACACGCCCTTGACCAACTGCATCAATCTGAGCCTGAGTCATGCCACGCCCCTCAGCACAACGGGTAGTGAAAAGATCATAGCCTTTTTCCACATAATTTTGCATCAACCTCTTTTCTGTTTCCGTCATTGGACGGTACATGTTGCTCATATCTGCCAAGGAGTTGGTCTTCTCCACATCCATGCTCACTCCAATCTTCTTCACAACATTTTGGAAGTTTGGTACTATGCCGAAGATACCAATAGAACCCGTGAGAGTGGTGGGTTCAGCCACGATGGTATCGGCATTGCAACTGATGTAATAGCCACCTGATGCGGCATAGTCGCCCATAGACACGATGAGAGGTTTCTTCTCCTTGAGTTGTGAAAGGGCATACCAGATTTGCTCAGAACCGTAAGCACTACCACCCGGTGAGTTCACGCGAAATACCACAGCTTTGACATCATCATCATCCTTCAATTTACGGAGGTCTTTGATAACTTTCTCAGAGTTAATACCTTCATCAGAGCTTGGGAGGTAAGAAGCGCCACCATCGATATCACCCACAGCATAATAAACAGCTATGATATTGCCACTCTTATCTTTGGGGATGTTTCGTTTAACACCACGCATGTCTTCTACGGTATAAGCACTTACATTCTTGTCCTCTTCCAAGCCCATGTAACGGTTTAGGTAAGCACGCATGTCGTTCTTATAAATCAGTTCGTCCACAAAGCCAGCGGCAATCAGTTCTTGTCCGCTCTTGAACATGGCTCCTTCTTCAGCGATCTGGTTCAAAGCTTCTTTAGTAAGGTTGCGAGAAGCAGCCACCTCGTCAGAGAACTTTTGCCAGATAGATCCGATGTAAGCAGCCACTTGTTCACGATTGGCATCGCTCATGCTTGTTAACATGTATGGTTCCACAGCACTCTTGAAGGTACCAACCTTGAAGATTTCCACCTCGATGCCCAACTTATCCATCAGTTCCTTGTAGAACATTGCTGTACCAGCCAAACCATGCCAGTCGAGAGCACCTTTAGGGTTGATGAGCACCTTGTCGGCTGTGCTGGCAAGATAATACAGCAGTTGCTCATAGTTGTCAGCGTATGAGATGATGAATTTGCCTGATTCCTTGAAATCCACCAAGGCATCTCGAATGGCTTCTACGGTAGCAGGTTGAGCATCAATACTTTCAGCTAGGATGTAGATGCCTTTAATGTTGTCATTATCTTTGGCTTTTTTGATGGAGGAGAGTATATCGTCCAACCCCATGGATTCACTGGCACCCATGGGATTCAACGAACTCACAAAGTCGAATGGGGAGCTTTCGGGGGCACGTTCAACAATAGTACCGTTGAGCTCAAGTTTCAAAACAGAATTGTCTTTAATGGTTACATCCTTATCGGATGAGGAGGCGAGACCGAAAATGGTGAGTACGCCTAAAAACATGATAAGCACACCGGCTACGATGATGCCGACAACTGTGGCCAACACATACTTAAAGAAATCTTTCATTGCTTTATTGTTTTTTTTATCTTTTCGTTTTGATTTAACTGAGCAAAGGTAATAAGAATTCTTTAAAACATTGCAAGAAAAAGGGGCAAAAATGATTTGCCCCATATTATATCAAAGCTTGCATACCAGCTATTATACGTTGTAAACCTATTTCGAGGCGAGATCGTGGGCATGCCAAATTGATGCGGATGAATCGATTGTCGCCATACATCATGCCCTCATTCACCTGCACTTGGAAATGGTCTCTTAAGTGGGTAGCTATTTCTTCTGAAGTATGTTCCAAAACCGTACAATCCACCCAAGCCAAGTAGGTTCCCTCCAATTTACAAATGGGGAATTGAGGCAAGTTCTTGGCAAAGTATTCCTTTAAGTAATTATAATTATCAAATAGATATTCATTGAGTTGCTTCAACCATTCTGCACCCTCATCAGTATAGGCAGCTTGCAAGGCAACCACACCAAATGGATTGACATCACACACCTCATTGATGTTAATAGCACGATCAATTTTTTGACGATAATCAGGGTTGTCGCTGATGATATTTGCTATCTGCAAGCCAGCCGTATTGAATGCCTTAGAGGGGGCATTGCAGGTGATGGAGTGGTGTTGCATTTCCTCATTGATGGAGGCGAAAGGCACATAATGATGACCTGGGAACACAAACTCGCAATGTATCTCATCGCTCACTACCAACACGTTGTGACGGATACAGATTTCACCCAAGCGTTGCAATTCTTCTTTTCTCCATACCCTACCAGTTGGGTTGTGAGGATTGCAGAGCAGCAACAATTTCGCTTTGGGGTTAGCTGCCTTTCGTTCCAAGTTTTCATAATCCATTTGGTAGGTTTGATCTTTGTATATTAAGTCGTTACGTACAATCTCGCATCCATTGTTGCGGATGGAAGAGAAGAAACAATTATAGACAGGAGTTTGCACAATCACTTGATCACCAGGCTCTGTGAAGGCCTTGATGACCACAGAAAGGGCAGGCACCACACCTGATGTATAGAGTATCCACTCCTTTTGCAGATTGCTCCATCCGTGACGGTTCTTGAACCAGTTAACTACTGCTTCATAATAATCATCCTGCACTTGGGTATAGCCAAACACTCCGTGCTCTACTCTTTTGTGCAGGGCATCAATAATAAATGGTGCTGTTCGGAAATCCATGTCGGCTATCCACATGGGTATCACTCCTTCTGGCACATCGTCCCACTTGTAGCACCCAGTGCCTCTTCGTTCTACTATCTTATCAAAATCGTACTTCATCCTCTTGTAAGTATTTGACAGTCTGCAGGGCCTTTGATGTTTTCATCCAGGATAATCTCACCATAACCATCAGCAACTATCTTGCCACTCATAGGGTTCTTGACACTTTTGATAAAGCCCTTGATGTCAGCTTGTACAGTGGAGTATTCGAAAGCACGGTCACATTCAGCATCAAAAGTACAATTCTCCATCACCAGGTCTTTTACATAGCAGAGCGGTTGTTCACCAGCAATGTGGCAATTAACTAGTCGCAGGTTCTTACTGTGCCACCCCAAATATTCACCATCAAGTGTTGAGTCATATATGGTAACGTTCTCACATTCCCAAAATGAATCCTTAGTGACGATATCAGCATTATGCACCTCGACATTCTTGCAATACTGGAACACATACTTGCTATCACTATTTAACCCATTCACCTTGATATTGTTACAATGCATGAAAGGGTAGGTTCCCTCATGCAGAGTCACGTTATTCAAAACCAACCCGTCGATGCCCCAGAACGTTTCATCAGCATCGTTAATGGTCACGTTAGTCAACTCCAAGTTCTTCATCTCGCGGAAGAATTTCGGTCCGTTAATCACACAATCCGTCATCTTCATATCATCAGAATACCAGATAGCAGAACGCGAGCCGGGAGCGAAATAACAATTCGTAATCTCAGAACCCTTCACATGCCACAATGGATACTTACCTTCGAAATAGCAGTTTCGGCACACGATATTGCTACATTCCTTGATACCAGACTCTCCAAACGTAATCTTTACATGGTCGAGAATCGTGTCATGCGTCTCAAACAGAGGTCGTTCGCCTCCAAATACTTTGTTCTTAATTTCTTTCATTGTTTGTTATATATAAAACTAAATTATAATATCTAATCTGTCAATCGTCAACCTTTCATAGCATTCATCCAATTTCCCCAACGCAAGCGGCAGAGGAAGATAGTGCCACGGAAGCAAAGCTCTAAGCACATAGCAATCCACACGCCTTGCAAACCTAGACTTAACGCCAAAATAGCAGACATTGGAATACGCACTACCCACATACTCAATAAGTTCATACCACTTGGGATTAAGGTGTCTGACGCACCTACAAATACACCATAACATACGATGGCAGCAGCAAACATAGGCTCAGCAAAGGCTTCTATACGTAGTGCCATCACACCCAACTGGCGAACTTCTTCCACAGGCGTCATCATACCCATGAAGAACGGAGCACCGATATACATCACCAGTCCCATCAAAGCCATCACTCCCATGCCCAAAACCACTGACATATATGCAAACTTTCGAGTCAAATCCCTACGTCCAGCTCCAACACTCTGACCTACCAAGGTGGTAGCTGCATCGCCAATACCATAGCCAGGCATGTAGCACAAACTCTCAATGACGATGCCAAATGAATGGGCAGCAATGGCGAAGGTTCCTAAAGGTGCCACTATGATGGTAGTGGCGATATAGGCACTACTCATAATCACCTGTTGGATACTCATGGGGCCACCGATGTGTAATGCTTTCTTGATATAGTTCCACTTAGGCTTGAAGTTGCCCTTATCAATGGTGAGTCTCAAATCTTTAGAACGGAAGCACAGGAAATACATCAACAAACTTGCCGTGATGGTTTCCGCACTGACTGTACCAATGGCAGCACCTACCACAGAAAGACCAGCACCAGGGATAAACAATTCCATACCCATGAAATCCACCGTGCGTGACGGGAATATCAGGAAGAAGTTGAATACTACGTCGAGTATCATCATAACGGCGCTCAAAATACTGGGCACCAACATGTTGCCACTACTACGCAACATACCGGCTCCTAACATGCTGGTCTGGAAGATGGGGATGCCAATGGAGAAAATGGCGAAATAAGCAGATGCCGTTCCATTGATATCTTCGTTGCCACCCAACCAGATGGGGAGCCATGGACTGATAATGAAGCCAATGAGGCCCATTACACAACCAAAACCTATGACAGCTGCCAAGGCTTGGCGGAGTACAGAACGAGCCTCCTTGTCATCGTTAGCACCTAAGAGATGGGCCACCTGTACGTAGAAACCTGCTGCCGCACAAGAACACACACTACCCATCATCCATGTGGTGGTTTCCACTAGTCCAATGGAAGCCGAGGCATTGGCACCTTGACTGCCTACCATAGCGGCATCGATGTATTGCATCATTGTAGTGGTGAGTTGCGCCAGGATGGCAGGTGTGGAAAGCATCAGCACCAGCCTCAGTTGTTGGGCTGTAGTCATTGGCTTTCCTTGCCTAATGAGTAATAACAGGTCGTCTTTTTTCTCTTTCTGCATATGCTCTGAATGCAAAATTACAAATATTTCCTATGCTATCCTTTTTTTATCCTCATCACGAAAAATACGAACTTAAAGAGGAAAGAGAAGGTTGGATGTAGCATATTACGTCTTTATACCTTATTTTATAACGATCATAAGGGTATGTACTCGTTACAAATTGTACTCTCTCGCTGCTTGGCGATATTCTCCCTTTAGATAAAAGGGGGATTATGTTCGACCATCATCCTTTGTCTAACAGCCTCATAAAGCAAAATTGCGGCGCTGACACTTACGTTCAATGAGTCGAGCCTGCCCAACATGGGGATACGGATATGGGCATCGGCCGCTTCTCGCCACACATTCGTCAATCCTGTCGATTCCGTTCCCATAATAATGGCCGTGCCAACAGTCATATCAGTATCGTAATACAACTTAGAGTCTTGCAATTGGGCTGTTAGGATACGGATGCCCTTGGCTTTCAGAAAACTGACACATTCTTCTGATGAACAAGCTACACAAGGAACATTGAAAATGGCTCCAATCGAACTACGAATAAGGTTGGGGTTATAGAGATCGGTCAATGGGTCACACACCAACACGGCATCAGCGCCAGCGGCATCTGCACTGCGCATAATAGCTCCCAGATTTCCTGGCTTCTCCACACTTTCCAATACTATGAGCAAAGGATTTTTTCTCAGTTTCAGGTCTTTTAGTCGGAGGATGCGCGATTGAACAATCGCCATAGCCCCTTCAGTGCCACCTCGATAAGCAATCTTTTCATACACCTCGGGAGTCACCTCGAAAGTGGCGACATCACTTAGTGAAGAGGGAAGGGTAGAAACATTCATTAATGATGGGCAGATGAACAAGGTTTCTATCTGATATCCAGCCTCCTGACAATGTAAGAGTTCTCGAATTCCTTCTACCACAAAAACACCTTGTTTGCGACGTTCAGCGGACTTCTGTTGTAACGCCACCATCTGTTTTACTTTTATATTCTGTAGGCTTGTTATCTTGCTTTCTACCATTTTTTAATAAATTTTGTGCAAAGATAGAAAAAATAGCTATCTTTGCAGTTAGTTTAAAACTTAAAAGATATTAATATGAAGCGTATTCTTCTTGTGATGGCATTGGCAGGCGCAGGTGTGTTAGCTAATGCAGAGGATATTAAGATTACCACTGTAAAGTATGCAGGCCCATATGCTTTGCAACAACCTTTTATGGTGGATGAAACTGATGTAAACAATAAGAAATATTCGGCAGAAACGTTGATAGACACGCCGTTGCCACTAACCGATGTGTTTGCTTCGGCCAAAGCCGACCTCAAAGGCAATGATGGATTGACCATCCCTAAGTCAGGGGCCGACCATGCTCTACACTTATTAGGTTTCACCATGCAAAACAATCGTTATGGAAAAGCAAAAATCACGGTTGACGGACTGAAGAAGTACCAGTTGTTCGTGGATGGCGTGAAGGCTGGTCCTGATAGTTTGGTTTTGGAGCCGGGAACCCATCAAGTGGTCATCAAGGCACTTTCAGGCAAGGATGCTGAGAAGGTTAAAGTGAATGTGTCAACTACAGAGAATGGTTTGTTGAAGCTCACGGATCAGAAAACGGGCAGAAACATTCTGTTGACCGACATCCTGCATGGCAAACGTTATAGTGGCGTATCTCTCTCTCCTAATGGCAAATACCTCATTACCAGTTATACTGAGACATTGCCTGGAGGTAATACAGAATATTCTTCTAAAATATCTGAACTGGCTACTGGCAGAATCATTGCACAAGGAGAGGAAAGTGCCCAATGGATGCCTCATACATCGAAATACTATTTCTTCAGAAAGGGTCAACAAGGTAGGGAACTGGTGGTGGTAGATCCACAAACTGGTGCTGAGGAATTATTGGCAAGTAATATGCCAGAGGGGCGTGCCGTAATGGCGCCAACAGAAGATTATTTGATTTATATGGTACGCCAAGAAGGTCCTAAGGAACGTAAGGATGTGTTTGAGGTCTTAGTGCCAGATGATCGTCAACCTGGATGGAGGGATAGAAGCTACTTAGCCAAGTATGACTTAAAACAACATGTGATGCAACAGCTCACCTTTGGCTATCATAGTATGTATCTGAATGATATTTCTGAGGATGGTAAGTATCTTTTGTTCAGTGTTAGTGCTGATAGATTGACACAACGACCTACTACCTTACGCTCTGTTTATCGTATGGAAGTTAATACGCTCAACACCGAGAAGTTGGTGGATGGAGATGGCTTCCTGTCTAGTTGTTCTTTCTCTCCAGATGCCAAGCAGGTATTGTTCTCTGGTTCGCCTGAGTCTTTCAATGGCATAGGCAAGAATGTTAAGCCTGATCAGGTGCCCAGCATGTACGATTATCAGTTGTATGTAATGGATGTAGCTGATAAGGGTGTGAAACCACTGACCAAATATTTCAATCCGAATGTGACTGATGTGGAGTGGAATAAGGCTGACGGCAAGATCTACTTTATGGCTGAGAATAAGGATAGTGTGAGTTTATATCGCATGGAACCCAACACTTGGGAGATTCATCAGATGAAAGTGCCTGAAGAGTTGCTTAAGAGCTTTACTTTGGCAAACAATACCCCTCAGATGGTGTATTGCGGACAAGGTACAAAAAATTCTGACCGTATTTATGCAGTCAATCTAAAGGATGATACTCATTGTCTGGTGGAAGATTTGAGCCATGATATTTTGGAAGACATTAAATTGGGAGAATGCAAAAGCTGGAATTTCGTGAATAGTAGAGGTGACACGATATACGGACGTTTCTACTTGCCTGCGGATTTCGAAGCCAATAAGCAGTATCCGATGGTAGTGGATTACTATGGCGGATGCAGTCCAACAAGCCGAACGTTTGAGAGTCGTTATCCGCAACATGTGTATGCTTCTATGGGTTATGTGGTGTATGTTGTGAATCCCAGTGGTGCTACAGGTTTCGGACAGGAATTTGCTGCACGTCATGTGAATACGGCAGGTAAAGGTGTAGCGGAAGACATCATTGAGGGTGTGAAGAAGTTCACGGCTGAACATTCGTTTATCAATCCCAAGAAGATCGGTTGCATTGGTGCTTCCTATGGTGGCTTTATGACCCAATATCTGCAAACACAGACCGATATCTTTGCAGCTGCTATTTCGCATGCAGGCATCAGTGACCACACCAGCTACTGGGGTGAGGGCTACTGGGGGTATAGCTACAGTGAGGTGAGCATGGCGAATAGCTATCCATGGAATCGCAAGGATTTGTATGTAGATCAGAGTCCGCTTTTCAATGCCGACAAGATTCACACACCACTGTTGTTCCTGCATGGCAATGCAGACACCAATGTACCTGTGGGTGAGAGCATCCAGATGTTTACGGCTCTGAAACTCTTGGGCAGACCAACGGCCTTTGTGGTGGTAGATGGACAGAACCATCATATTTTGGACTACAACAAGCGTATCCGTTGGCAGAATACTATCTTCGCATGGTTCCAAAAGTGGTTACAGGATGATGATAGTTGGTGGGAAGCTATGTATCCTACGAAGAGTTTGTAAATAATGAATCTTGATACTATGAAAGAACCTAAACTGATTGAGTTTCATTTTGATATGTTGCCCAGTGACGTGCGTCGTTTAGTCTTAGACGATTTGGTGTTGCTCGACGATAATCTGACCTCTACCCAAGATGTGACGATGGAAGTTGAGCAACATAGCTTTGTCTTACCCATGAAGATGATGTTTGCCATCGTGATTCTTTGTCGGCAAGGCTCTATTGACATACGTCTGAATCTGGAAGATTATCATGTGGGCAAGAACGATGTTTTGGTGGTGGTGCCAGGCACGATAGGTGAGGGGATACAGTTCAGCGAAGGTACCAAGTTGTGTATCATGGCGTTTCCAGAGAAGGCATTTCCTTTGTTGATGAAGATTGAACACTCCTTGCGTTTCAGGGAGCACATGACTCGTCCATTTATTTTTCATTTTTCTGAACGTGACATGACTGATTTCATGCAGGTATATAAGTTGATGCGATCTGTGGTGTTATCAGATAATCCTTATAAGAAAGAGTTGATAATGAGTTATATGGAGGCACTCTCTTATTATGCTGTGAATCAGATAGAGAAGGAGGGCGATAAGGAAATGAAGCGTCAGCGTGGCGATACGTTGTTTCATGAGTTTGTCGCTGCTGTGCGAAAGAATTATAGCACGGAACGCCAACTGAATTTCTATGCAAACAAGTTGTGTATATCCCCCAAATACCTTTCGAGGGTGGTGTTACAGCACAGCGGTAGGCATCCTAGCGATTGGATTCGTGATTATGTGATATTGGAAGCAAAAGCGTTGTTGAAGCAGAATAACTATTCTGTACAACAGGTTAGTGACATATTGCATTTCCCCAACGCTTCATTCTTTGGAAAGTATTTCAAAGCCGTGGTTGGGTGTTCACCAAGGGCTTTTCAATTAAACACTATTTTTTGATCAGTCCATCACGCTTCAGTTCTGCTAAGGCTCTGGAAAGTGAAGGTCTGGTCACACCAAAACGTTTAGCAAGTTCTGTCTGATTGGGAATATCGGAGTTACTCTCGAAATACTTCAGCAAACGCTGTTTCAGACTATGCAAGTTTAGCTCAAATAGACGTCCGAACACCAGGAGACTTCTGTCTGCCATGCCTCGCATAAATGATTGC
>JAEEGF011135913.1_pt1 | contig 13810 bp, 9 predicted proteins | sample 9134171 | NCBI WGS metagenome assembly JAEEGF01 (sample SAMN16246542, study PRJNA631951) | gut metagenome | biome: gut microbiome; feature: rumen; material: AP-attached | host: Bos | place: Iran: Karaj | collected 2018-10
AGGCTTAGGCAAAGAAAAAATAAAATATCCTGTAGAACAAGGGGAAATTTGTGCCATTTTCGGCTTAGACGACTTTGAAATCGGCGACACCGTAGCTGATTATGAAAATCCTGAAGGTCTAAAACCTATCAAGGTGGACGAGCCGACTATGAGTATGTTGTTTACTATCAACAATTCTCCTTTCTACGGACAAGAAGGCAAATATGTTACCTCCCGCCACCTCCACGACCGTTTAAAATTAGAATTGGAAAAAAATTTGGCATTGCGAGTGGAAGAAACCTCTTCTCCTGATGTACACATTGTCTATGGTCGCGGCATACTGCACTTGTCAATATTAATAGAAACCATGAGACGTGAAGGCTATGAACTACAAGTAGGTCAACCGAAAGTAATTATCAAAAATATCAATGGAGAAAAATGCGAACCTATTGAAGAGTTGATGGTGTTGGTACCGGAAGAATTTTCCAGCAAAGTTATTGATTTGGTGACACGCCGAAGAGGAGAAATTTCCACTATAGAAACCAAAGGCGACAGAATTTGTCTCAATTTCCACATTCCTTCAAGAGGTATTATCGGATTAAGAAACCTTATGCTTACCGCCACTGAAGGAGAAGCGGTAATGAGTCACCGGTTTTTAGACTTTGAGCCGTGGAAAGGTGACATCACCCTCCGACATGCCGGCTCATTGATAGCTATGGAAACCGGTACCGTTTATGCCTATGCCTTGGACAAACTGCAAGACAGAGGCAAGTTTTTTATAGAACCCATGGACCAAGTGTACGAAGGACAAGTGGTCGGCATTCATATTCGTCAAGACGACTTGGTGATCAATGTTACCAAATCGAAAAAATTGAGCAACATGCGTGCTGCAGGCTCGGATGAAAAAATGGTGCTGGCACCGGCTGTCAAACTATCGTTGGAAGAATATATGGAATATATTGCCGAAGACGAATATTTGGAAGTTACACCGAAGTCACTTCGTTTAAGAAAAATCATTCTCAACGATTTGGAACGTAAAAGAGCCAATAAATCTAATCAAAATGCGGAAAAGTAAAATTGTCGGATTGTGTTTGCTGTTAGGCATGCTGGGAGGTTGTGCCCAAGTGGGTACTATTACCGGTGGCGAAAAAGACACCAAGCCCCCTGTCATCTTATCGCAAACACCTGAAAATAATTCCACTCAATTCCATGGCGATGAAATTCACATCACCTTTGACGAATTTGTGGAATTGGTCAATCCTGAACAAAATTTTATCATTTCCCCGGCCACACAAGAAAAACCACAATACAATCTACGTGGAAAATCTTTGATTATTGACTTGAAAAAATGCCATCTGGATAGCAATACCACTTACATTATCAATTGTAAGGGTGGTATCAAAGACTATACGGAAGGCAATATATTACCTACTAATAATATTGTATTTTCTACCGGAGACTATATTGACTCACTATCTTACAAGGGCAACCTTAAAAATGCCTTTACCTTGGAAAATATCAACGAAGCCGCCATACTATTACATACCGCCAACGAAGATTCCACCTTGTACAACACAGCTCCGTCATACGTTGCCTTCACCGATAAAAACGGAAATTTTGAATTCTCCCACCTCCCTAACCAACAATTTTATGTAAGTGTGATATCCGAGAAAACATCCGACTTTCTCTATAACCAAACCGATGAATTGGTGGGATTTTGTGATTCTATGATTACACCCTATTATATCAACAAAAATGATAGTCTGTTAGATGAAACATCCTTGCCGCAAATACAATTATATGCCTTTCAAGAAGTGGATACCAATGTAAAATTTTTGCGAAAAGAATTCTCCGGCAATTTCACCCACAAGTTGACTTTCAAAAATAAAGTTTACGATTTTTCCCTGCTACAGATCAGCAGTTTGGACACCGTCATCCATTATCTTTATGAGAAAAATCCGACTATGGATACCTTGATGATTTATTTTCTTGACACAATTGACTATACATTTGATTTTCAATTAGTAGTTAATGGCAACGGAATGGATACCATTAGTTTAAACCCGGGACAAAAAGCGAAAGGTTTACGCCAACGTAAAACCGATGAACCAAAAATAAATTATCTCAGGGCAAGCAACTATCAAGACGGCAATTTATTTCAAAGACAAAGAATTGCATTTAACGCACCTGTCAAGCAATATTCAGATTTTCAATTTATGGTAGTCAATACAAAAGACAGTCTTTCTGACACGAATTTTGTCAATTGGTATTTTGTAGATAGCATCCATAGAATCATTGAAATAGATTATGATTTTGACCAAGAAAACACCACTTACAAAATCCTTTGTCCCGACTCTTTGATATTTGACTACTATGGCACTTTTAACGATAGCATCTCTATGACTATCACCACGAAATCACATAGAGACTTTAGTCATTTAACCATTGCCTATCAATTTTATCAACAATCACATTATATTGTAGAATTGTTGAACGAAAAAGGAACTGTTATTCAAAAAGATTTCATTGAATACAATCAAAAAATAGAATACAAACATTTGGTTCCGGGAAAATACAAAAGTCGCGTCATTGTGGACGACAATAACAATGGAATTTGGGATTGCGGCAACTATTTGCAAAGAATCCAACCTGAAAAAGTCACTTATTGTAGCAAAGTATTTGAAGTGCTTGCTAACTGGAAACACGAAGAAACTTTTGATGTTGTAATAAGCAAACCGGAATGATTTACCCTAGCAATTTTGAGCAGAAAATCTCTTTTGACAGCATCAGACAATTGTTAAAAGACAATTGCATTTCCTCTTTAGGAAAAAGCAGAGTGGACAACATTCGATTTTCTGACAACTTTCATCTTATCGATATTTTGCAATCGCAAACAGAAGAATTTCGGCAGATATTATTATTCGACAGCCCATTTCCTGCCCAAGACTATTACGATTTGCGGGAAGAATGGAAAAGAATAGAGAAAGAAGGAAGTTTTATAGAACTGGAGAAATTGTGTGAATTTCGTGCCTGCCTACGAACCATTTCATTGGCAATGAAATATTTCCTTTCCCGTTCTGAAAACAACAAATATCCGCAATTGACCGCCCTGACACAAAAATTGACATTCAACAACGACATTTTTTTTGAAATAGACCAATTGGTGGATGAAAAAGGAAACATAAAAGACAGTGCATCAGACCTATTATTTTCTATCCGCCGACAAATAAAAACTTTAGAAGCCGATATATCTAAAAATATAAGAAATATTCTCAATCAAGCCAAGCAAAGCAAAGTAATTGACGATAATGCAGATATTACTGTTAGAAATGGTCGTTTGGTGATACCTATTCCTGCTGTTAACAAACGAAAAATCAAAGGATTCACTCATGACCAATCGGCATCGGGACAAACTTATTTTATTGAACCGCAAGAAATTTTTGAAAGCAACAATCTATTGCACAATTTGCAGATAGAAGAACAAAGAGAAATCATCCAAATTCTCACCCGTTTCACCGATAGACTACGACCCGATTTAGCCGGCTACTTGGAATGCTTCAACTATCTTTCTTTGTTGGATTTTATCCGTGCCAAGGCAAAATTTGCCATTGAATTTGACTGTTGCAAGCCCATTCTTGTAAAATCACCTACAGTTAATTGGAGAATGGCACGCCACCCGTTATTGCAGATGAACCTAAAACGACAAGGCAAAGAAATTGTCCCATTGACAATAGCCATGGGTGAAAAACACAGAATTCTAATCATTTCCGGTCCCAATGCCGGAGGAAAATCAGTCTGTTTGAAGACACTTGCCTTGCTGCAATATATGTTTCAATGCGGTTTGCCGGTATCGGCATCGCCTATCAGCGAATTTGGCATTTTCAAAAAACTCTTCATCAATATTGGTGATGAACAATCTATTGACAACGACTTAAGTACTTACAGCTCACAACTACAAAACATAAAAGTATTGCTCGCCAATGCTGACAAGAATAGTTTGTTTATGTTTGACGAATTAGGCGGCGGCACTGACCCGCAATATGGCGGAGCCATTGCAGAAACCTTGATAGAAAAAATGGCGGACAAACAAGCTATCGGCTTAATTACCACGCATTTCGGCAATTTAAAAACAATGGCAGAAACAAACGAAGGCATAGAAAACGGGGCTATGATCTACGATGACAAAGAAATGCACCCCACTTTCCAACTTAAAATAGGACAATTCGGCACATCGTTCACCTTTGAAATTGCCAAACAAATCGGTATTGACAAACAATTTCTCAATCGTGCCAAAACAAAAGTCGGGCAATCGCAAATTCGCTACGACCATTTGATTCGCAAAGTAGAACAACAGCAAGCCGACCTTGAAAAGCAAGCAAAAGAAATGGCTCATACCGACGAAGAATTGAAGGGTTTGATAGCCAAATATAATCAACTCAACAATGAACTAAAACAAAAACAATACGAAATTTTGCACAAGGCAAAAACCGAAGCAAAATCCCTACTCGACTCCAGCAACAAATTGATAGAAAAGACAGTAAGAGAAATCAAAGAAAGCCAAGCCGACAAAAATGTGGTAAAACAACAAAGAGAAGAAATTAAAAAACTTGCCCGGGAAATAGACCACATTCAATTGGAAGAACCCGCCAAACCTGACAAACAACAAAAAAAGGAAACAATAAAATTGCACGATTTCGTTATCATGGAAGATACACAAACAGTTGGCGAAGTCGTTGGCATTGACAACGAAGATATTTTCATTACTTTTGACTCCGTACAAGTGAAAACCACTATTGACAAAGTAACAAAAGTAAGTCGAAATCAGGCAAAAAAAATATTGAAAAAAAGTATCAACACCAACAATATCATCAGTGAAAAAAGCATGCATTTCAATCTACAATTAGATATTCGCGGCTATCGTGCAGATGAAGCCATCATAGAAGTAGAACACTATATTGACGATGCATTGCTATTAAGTACTAAGGAAATTAGCATATTGCATGGCAAAGGCAACGGCATTTTACGACAAGTAATAAGAGAATATTTAGCCACACATCCGTGTGTGAAAAAATTCCGCGATGAGCACGTGGAACATGGCGGGACAGGTATTACCGTAGTGGAATTGATATAAATATGTTTACCTATTAGCAATAAAAAAGACTCGCCTTGTGGGCGAGTCTTTCATGTTTATACCAAAAACAATTTTTATTCTTCTGTTTTTGTTTCCGGTTCTTCTGCAGCAGGTTTTTCAGCTGCTTTTGTCTTTCTGGTGCGTTTTGGTTTTGCCTCTACTTCACCTTCTGACTTTTCAGTTTCTTCTGCTGTTTCTGCTTTCTCTGCTTTTGCAGCCTTGGTCGCTTTTGCTTTAGTTGCTTTTGCAGGTTTTTCAGCTACTTCTTCTGCTACTGCATCATCTTCTTTCTTTTCTGCTTTTGCTTTGGTAGCTTTTTTGGCAGGAGTCTTCTTAGCAGTTGCTTTTGCTTCTGCTTCTTCCAAATCTGCTTTCAAATTCACTAAAACATCTATATCTCCCAAAGTTGTTTTTTCGATGTTGTCAACTGCTTTTTTCTTGGGTTCTCTTTTCTTTTCTTCACCGCCTTCTTCATTTTCTTTTTCGGCTTCTTTTTCATCTTGCCAAATACGAGTATGACTTACGATGATTTTCTTGTTTTCTTTTGAGAACTCTGTTACTTTGAAGTTAGCAGTGTCGCCTTGTTTCAAAGTAGTGCCGTCTTCTTTTTGCAAACCACGATTGAAAGCAAAACCTTCAACACCTTGCAACAAAACTGTATAACCTTTTTCTTTTTGTTCCAACAAAGTACCTTGGTGAACTGAACCTACTGTATAAAGAGTTTCATAAACATCCCATGGATTTTCTTCCAATTGTTTATGACCTAAACTCAAACGACGGTTTTCAACGTCCATTTCTAATACAACAACGTCTATCTTTTCACCTACTTTTGTAAATTCTGCCGGGTGTTTGATTTTCTTTGACCAAGATAAGTCTGAAATGTGAATCAAACCATCAACACCTTCTTCTAATTCTACAAAAATACCAAAATTGGTGAAATTACGAACGGTTGCAGTATGTTTAGAACCTACAGGATATTTGTCGGCAATGGTTTGCCATGGATCTGGTATCAATTGTTTAATACCTAATGACATTTTACGTTCGTCTCTATCCAAAGTTAAGATAACAGTTTCTACTTCTTGACCTACTGACAAGAAATCTTGAGCGGTACGCAAATGTTGTGACCAAGACATTTCTGAAACGTGAATCAAACCTTCTACACCCGGGATAATTTCTACAAATGCACCGTAATCGTTTACTACGACAACTTTACCTTTTACTTTGTCACCTACTTTCAAATTAGGATCTAAAGAATCCCATGGATGAGGAGTTAATTGTTTCAAACCTAAAGCAATACGTTTCTTTGTTTCGTCAAAGTCTAAGATAACAACGTTGATTTTTTGGTCTAACTCTAAAACTTCTCTCGGATCGGCAACTCTACCCCAAGAAAGATCGGTAATGTGAATCAAGCCGTCTACGCCACCCAAATCGATGAATGCTCCGTAGTTGGTAATATTCTTAACCACACCTTCCAAAACTTGTCCTTTTTCCAAACCGGACATGATTTCCATTCTTTGAGATTCGATTTCTCTTTCAATAAGAGCCTTGTGAGAAACAACAACATTCTTGTATTCATTGTTGATTTTAACAACTCTGAATTCCATTGTTTTTCCTACATAAGCATCATAATCACGGATAGGTTTAACATCAATTTGACTGCCCGGTAAGAATGCTTCTAAGTCAAATACTTCTACTATCAAACCACCTTTGGTTTTAGATTTTACCAAACCGTTAACAATTTCCCCGCTTTCGCATGCTTGGTTAACTCTGTCCCAAGATTTCATCATGCGGGCTTTTTTATGAGAAAGTATCAATTGACCTTTTGCATCTTCTTGACTTTCAACATAAACTTCTATTTTGTCACCTTTTTTTAATTCTTCTTTTTTGTAACGCAATTCGTTGGCAGGAATTACACCATCCGATTTGAAACCAATATCTACAATGATTTCTCTGTCTGTGATGTTTACGATAGTTCCTTCTACTACTTCTTGCTCATTGATTTTGCTAAAAGTTTTTTCGTAAGAACTTGCCAATTCTTTTTGTTGTTCTTCAGTATACTCTGATTTTTCTTGGTCTAATGCATTCCAATCAAAATCATCTGTATTGGGTCTGGCAACTGATTTGTTTGTAACTACATGTTCTTTCTTTGGTTGTTCGGTTTTGGGTTCTTCTTGATTTAAATTTTCAGACATTTTTTCTTCTTCTGTCATTTTTTTTCGTTCGTACACTCACGTGTACATTTTTTAAATAATTCAACAATAGAGGTTTAACTAATCAACTTCGTTTGAAGAGCCTCTTTCAAACGAAGATGCAAAGATACAACATTTTTTCTTATCAATCAATAAGATGTGCAAAAAAAATATTTTTTTGCTTACATTTCTTTCAAAATGCCTAATATTTGGTCACCCCTGCCACCGAAACTTTTGTTATACACATTGGAAAATATCATGACAAAAGATTTGTCACACAATCGTCTTGAAAACAAAGTGTTGTTGCCATTCCAAAGTCCGCCATGAAATACAAGCCGGTCTCCGTCAGCATCTACCGCCAAACGCCAACCATAACCATAATTGTAAATAGGCAGCATATCTTTATTTTTTGGTGTATATGCCAATTGTAGAGTCGTATCCTGAAGCACTTTGCCGGCATAGAGAGCTTTGTTCCAATTCCACATATCTTCGGCTGTAGTAAAAACTCCCTTATCGCCATACACACCTGACTGAATATCACGCTTGTAAACTCGATAATTGCTTTTATGACCTGCCGTTTCCAAAGAATCTTTGCCCTTGCCTTTCAAATAAAAATAGGAATGGCTCATTCCATAAGGATTGAAAATATTTTCTTGTACAAAATCAGAAAACTGCTGTCCGGAAACAATCTCAACAATTTTTGCCAAAAGTGCATAACCGGTATTGTTATATTCAAATTTGACATCCGGACGTGACAATCTTTTCGGTTTTCGAATTTGCATCATACGAACCAAACTGTCATTGTCCATCATGGTTGTCTTATCATCTTTTTGATACACTTCGGCAAAATCGAAATATTCCGGCAAACCCGACCTGTGACACAACAAATGGTGAATGGTGATGCCTCGATAAGGAAAATCAGGGATGAATTTTTGTATGGTATCCGTCAATTTCAATAAACCTTGTTCGTAGAGTTTTAGAATAGCCACTGCTGTAAACTGCTTGGAAACCGATGCCAACTCGAAAGTAGAATTGGGTTCTATTTTTGTCTTTGTTTCCCAATTGGCATATCCATTGTAATTCATATACAATAGTTCTGTATCCAAACCGACAATGATGGCTCCGCTGAAATTTTTCACTTTTACCATCTCTTGAAAAACAGCATCTATTTTTTGTATCTTTTCTACCTTGTTGATGCTGTCAAAAAAATGATTTACCTCTTGAAATTCATTAGATTGTGCCCATACAAACGACACCATCAACATTAATATATATACTAAAACAATCCTCCGCATTTTCATTTTTAATTGCTGCTGCAAAAGTAGCTATTTTCAATATGTCTTTTTCAAATAAAAAAAAACTTTATGAACCATTTGGGGTCAAAAACAATAAAAACAATTCTTGTTCGTTTTTGTATAAAATCAGTTAGGCATGAACAACATAACAGGCATTATCACCACCCTCAACGAAGAAAAAAATATCAAAGATTGCATCATATCACTGCAAATGATATGCGATGAAATTATTGTTGTGGACTCCTTGAGTTCCGACCACACCACGCAAATAGCCGCCGAAATGGGTGCAAAAGTTTATTCCCAACGCTATTTAGGTGACGGCTTACAAAAAAATGTCGGTCTGCAATATGCCAAAAACAAATGGATTTTCAATTTAGATGCCGATGAACGTATCACCAAAGAATTGGCAGACGAAATCAATGCCATCAACTTGGATGCCACCCCGTTTGACGCATTCGCCGTAAAACGAAAAAATTTTATCGGCAGCCGTTGGATCACTTGCTGCCATTGGTACCCTGACTATCTGGTGAGACTTTTCAACAAGGAGAAAACAAAATTTGCCGAAGTAAAACAACATGCTTTTGTTAAAAGCAAAAATTTTTACAAACTAAATGGAGACATCTTACATTTTACTTATAAAAATATTGGCGAAATGTTTGCCAAACAGTCACAAAGATTTAGCAACAGGAGTGCGAAAATCATCTACCAAAGCGGCAAAAAAGTAAATGTATTTTCTCCGATAGTGCATTGTTTTTCATCATTTTGCTCCAATTATTTTTTCCGTGGCGGCATTTTGGGCGGCATAGACGGATTTTCTATTTCTTTGTCAATGGCGGTGAACAGTTATTTGAAATACGCCCGCGTATTAGAATACAAAAGAGATAAAAAAGTATTTGACGAAGAGGACTTTAACTCCGTTTGGTAAACAATGGAAATACAAGATTATCCTATCCTCACCATCAGAGACAAAAGAGGCAGATTCTCTTTACCGATGCCCCACAAAATTTTTATCAACGGGCAATTTTTAGGTATTATGAAAGACAAATCTGTCAGCATAAAAATTCCACAAGGACTATTTCACTTGCAAATTATGAGTATGGTGCCAACCTTCGGTAGCGAGACAGACATACATATTGAAACCGGTGTGGAGAATGTGGTGGAATTTTCCGACAGAGAGGCTGTTTGGGATATTTTATTCACCATTGACATACTATTATGGATAGCCGATTGGATTCTTAAGTCATTTCATCCCGACTGGCTGCCGGCAAATGCTCATCTTATTTATCAAATAGCCACCAACGGCTATTTCGCCATTTGGATAATCTACGAACTTATCATTCGTAAAAAATATTTCAAAATCAAACAATTTAAACAAATATTGACTCGGGATAACTAAGCTAACAAACGAGTCCACTTATATTGTTGAGTGGGCATTTGCAAAGCATCGTGCAAACGAGCATAAAAATCCCTGCAGGAAACCACTCTGCCACCCCATTCTAAGAAATGCTTTGACACTTGCTGACAATCCACAAATTGAATATTTAATTCAGGAAGAACCTGCATCAAATAATAGAAAGCAATTTTAGAGGTATTGCTTTCCAAATGGAACATTGGTTCACCTGCAAACATGGCACCTATGCTTGTTCCGAACAAACCTCCCACCATTTTTCCATCCCGATATACTTCCACCGAGTGTGAATAGCCGGCTTCGTGCATATTAAGATAGGTTTCAACAACTTTCTCATTTATCCAAGCACCTTCCCGCTCCATATTTTTGCAATTTTGCACCACTTCTTCAAAACGGGTGTCAATTTTCACTTGATAGCAGTTTTTTCGTAACAATTGCCGCAAAGACTTGGAAAATTATGCCTCCTCGGGAATAATTATCAAACGAGGAGCATTGGCCCACCAAAACAACAAAGGTTCATAGCTGTCAATAGGCATCAAATAGCAACCCTGCCTATATGCTTCCACCATGCGGTCTATGGAAGCATCAAATGAATATGCCACCAAAGTTTCTTCGGTAAAATCTAATTGGGATATATTCGGAAAATAATAGGATGGCGTATCTATTAAATTGACAGGCAGCGATTCTTCCATATTATTCTATCTGCAGCAATTCTCTCACTTTTGCCTCCAATTCATAACCGCGAAGACCTTTTGCCACAATATGGCCGTCTTTATCCAAAATGAAGGTGGAAGGAATGCTTTGGACGCCATAATCGGCAGCTGCCGCCGAACTCCAATATTTCAAATCACTCACATGATTCCAGTGCAAGCCGTCTTTATTGATAGCGGCAAGCCATTGTGTTTTGTCTCTGTCTAATGATACACCTAAAATTTCCAAACCATAGGCATGATAGGTATCGTAAATGCGAACCATGTTGGGATTTTCTCTACGGCACGGACCACACCATGATGCCCAGAAATCCACAATGACAACATGTCCTTTCAAGGATGAAAGATTGAAAATTTTTCCGTTGGTGTCCGGCAAGGAAATTTCCGGTGCTGTTTGACCGACTGCTGTTTTCTTGAACGACATCCAATTGTTGTATTTGGCGTTAATAAAACCATTGCCGGCATATTTTGCATGCAATGCCTCCATTAAAGTGTCTATCAATGCAAAATTTGTTTCCTTCGGAAAATAATCCACCAACACCGCTGTTGTATAATTACCTGCATTTTGCAAACACAATTGTTGTTTGGCCACCATCAATCTGCCTTCGATTTCTTCTACAGAACCTTTCATTTGACCCTCGTTGACGGCTTTTTTGTTTTGTTCTGCTTCGTATGACAGCATCTGATACTGACGGAAAAGTTCGTTTTCTTCACTGTTTTCCGCCTTTTGAATAATACCTGTGGTGGCATCCATATCCACTATGGCGGTTTTGCCCGGACTCAACACTACCAAAACATTGACTCTCGGAGCAATATTGACATAATAAAAGCCTATTTCTTTTGGCATAAATGAAAACTTGTAATTGCCTTTTTTATCCAAATAGGCAACTTCCACTTTTTGCTGATTTTGTTGAGCAAAAGGATTGATTAAAATGATACTGTCTTGAACTGTCACATTATACACCACTCCTTTCATGGAAACGGGAGTGCCGGCAATAAGGGCATAAGTCATCAAACATGCCACCAATATTAAACTAACTTTCTTCATTTTTGTCTGTTTTTTCTACAAAAGATTACAATCTGCAAAGATAACAATTTATTTAATGCAAATATCGCTCCAAGTCATTTATTTTTATTAAGACAAAATTGTATTCAAAAACTTTTGCAAAAAAACTAACAATATTCGTAATGATATTGGGTGTTGGTCATAGCCCTGCTATTTGAATTACAATTATAGAAAATTATATCTTATTATTTGATTATTAAAATTTTATCTATTTTTAGAGATGTCCATTATATTTTATTGTTTCTCATTTTGTTCTTTCCATCTTTTTTGTATTTTCTTTACCATTGCAGAATCTCCAGATCGTTCTGCAGACTTGAGCGATTCTTCGTCTAAAGTTGTGTATTCCAACAATAAATCTACCTGACTCTCCCAAAGAATACCTTTCTCAATAGCTTCATTGATAGGTCTTGTCCCTTTGGAAAAATAAGCATTAGCCTCCTCATCTGTTATTTTTGCCAACATTTCAAGGCTAAAAGGATACGGATGACCTAGTTTGTCGGGGTCTGCCCCATTCCTCAAAAATGCTCTAAGTAGCCGGTTCTCATCTTCAATAAATAATGTTTTGTATCTTTCTTCTTCCAAAGGAAGTACATCAGGCTCGTCATTTACAGTAAACTCACTCCTCATCTCCCACAACTTATTTAAATCTTCACTTCCTGATCTGTGAATTATATACCATATATATGGTCTCCTATTAATATCAGCTCCATTCTCCACTAAAATATGTATGACATTTGTATCTGGTGTTGGATTGGGTATTTGTTCTCCAATATGCAATCTTTCAAAAGTTGTGTAACGACTATTTGCAACAATCATTAACGGGTTGGCCTCAAACCATCCGAATTCGCCTATGCAGTAATTCGGATCCAATCCCTCTTGCAAAAGCTGTTGTATGGTATCAGTCGTTTTGTATCCGTTTATAGTTTTGCTTAATTCATGTTGAAAAAACCAATAGCGGGATTTTTCTTTAGATTCCGCATTTTGAAATTTTGCCAGTACATTATCACATTTATGATAGACCTCCTGCATATCAAAGTTACAGGATAAAAAGGAAGTCGTCATTAGACACATGCATAAAACTTTTGTAAAACTTATTTTATTATTTTTCATTCTCATATTCCCAAGTTATAGTAAACTACATTCAAGTCACAAATGCAACTTTTATTAAACATTTTTTTGCAAAAATACATTAATATAAGCAACCTCTAATTTTTATTCTTTCACAATTTTTTTAGTTACAAGGTATTGGTCTGTTTCAATAGACAACAAATACATTCCTACCGACAAAGAGGAAATGTCCATGTTTGCAGTATTACTTTTTTGTTCTTTCAACAAAACTCCCAGTAAATTGTATAATTTGATACTTTTTATCTCTTTTTCCGGAAGGTTTATATAGATATAATCTTTAGCAGGATTGGGATGAATTTGAATATATTGAGAAGAAGTTTGTTCTTCAACAGGTACATAATCAATATTGCATCCGACATTGGGATTTGCAATAAATTCAAGGGAATCATTTACATGTACACATAATAAAAAACTCAAGGATTCATCTGGCCATGATCTACTATTTGTACAACCCGAAGGTCCATAGGTAGGACCAATTCCTTCTATAAAACTTAATTTAACAATTGTTTGATCTTTAAAAAAATATTCATCATACCACATCCGTGAAGTACCGATATAAGGAAAGTATATTATTTTTTTCCCATTAATATAGGCTATGGAATCTACTACCAATTGTGTCCCTTGCTCTTCATACCAATACATACGATCATTGAAGGTAGGCAAAAAGAAAGTATCCCCAACATTTAAAGACATGTCACACCATACATACTCTGTGTCTAAATAAGGATAATATCGATATATTTTTCCGCAAGTGGTATCCTCTCGTAAGTACGCACCTATATAAGATCCGCGTGGTCCCCAATAATATTTATAGTAACAAACATTATTAAAGTAGGCGGTATCTTCTCTATAAATATAATCTATATAAGTCAGACCGGCTTCCCAACACGGATTCTCCTTTCTA
>JAEEGF011662154.1_pt1 | contig 13810 bp, 7 predicted proteins | sample 9134171 | NCBI WGS metagenome assembly JAEEGF01 (sample SAMN16246542, study PRJNA631951) | gut metagenome | biome: gut microbiome; feature: rumen; material: AP-attached | host: Bos | place: Iran: Karaj | collected 2018-10
TGTACCATTTGCCGTCAGTACTCTTGCGGGCGAGGACGACGTAGCGGCCGGGATAACCGTCGATGAAACGTGTTTCCTCCCAGGTGGTGGGAAGGCCGCCCAGGAAGTCGAGTTCAAACTCAGGCAGCTCGTCGAGGTTATTCGGCTGGATGGCGACGCACTGCACGGAGGTCTGCATGATGATGCCCGAGGCCATCTCGAAGATGTCCGTCGTGTGGCGCGGATGACGGCTCTGGTTGTCGGGGGAGAGACGTTTGTTCATGATGATGCCTCCCCAGTCCATCGAGGCTGTGGCATTGCGGCAGAAGGGATGGAGCGTGAGGTCGAAGGGCTGTTTGATGGCGGCACCCTCGTTGAAGAACACGTTCTCTGAGGCCAGTACAGCCTCTGAGGCTACGAAGTTGGGATACATCCGTTCCCAGCCGCGAGGTACGGTACAGCCGTGGAATACGACCTGCAGTCCGTAACGGTTGGCATCGCTGAGGATGTCCTCATAGAGCCGCATCGTCTCCTGCTTGTCGCCTCCGAAGAAGTCCACCTTGATGCCCTTGATGCCGATGGACTGCATCCAACGCATCTCCCGCTCTCGGGCGATGGCGGTCGACATACAGTCGCGTGGGCCCTGAGGGGCGTCGTTCCAAAAGCCGTTGCTGTTATACCATAATAAAAGGTGTACGCCCTTCGACTGGGCATATTTCGAGAGTTCCTCGATGCGGTCGCGGCCTATCTGCGTGTCCCACCAGTTGTCGACGAGGCAGTATTCAAAGCCCATGTCCGAGGCGAGGTCGATGAATTTCACCTGGTCGTCGTAGTTGATGCTCTTGTCCTGCCAGATAAGCCAGCTCCAGGTATAACGGCCTGGTTTGTAGTCGGTTGAAGGCTCATAGAGAGGCTCGACGAGGTCGTAGCTGATGGTGGTCTCGACGATGGGTTTGAGTGAGGTGCCGAGGGTGATGGTGCGCCAAGGCGTCTCGCCGGGAAGGGGAATGGCAGCGAAGTCGGTGCCATAGCCGTTGTTCTCACCGGCATCGGGATAGGCGACGGTGTAGCCGACGCCGGGTTGGTAGTCACTTAAGTGGCTTCCGCAGTAATTAGAACCAACGCCGGTCTCGCTGATTAAAGCCCAAGCAGTCTCCTTGTCTCCCTGAATATGAAACAGGGCGGGGAAGATGTAGCCGTGTCCATATTGTGAGGGGGTGTTCATCGGGGCATCGGCAGAGTAGCCTTCCTCGTAGCTGGGCTTGGTCTGTTCCCAACCGGTCTCAGGACCGATCTGGGGAGAGATGAAGGTGGTGGTGCCGTCGGGGAAGTTGAAGCTGCTCAGTTCGCTCTTGATGCGCAGGCGCTTGGGTTCCTTGCCCTGCCACTTCTGACGGGGGATGGCGTAGCGGAAGGCGATGTCGTTGTCAGAGACCTGAAAGATGATGCTGAAGCGCTGATGGTCTTTGTTCTCGATGTCGATGACGGCCTTCGTGGCCTTGTAGGCGTGAGAAGAGGCCTTGGTGCCACGCATGGTGTAGGTTGAGTTTACAGTCGACAGTTGACAGTTTACAGTTGATAACTCCCGGGTAAAGTCGCCGATGCTGGTTTTCAGGCCGAGGGCTGAGGGGAGGAGCATCTGCTGACCGTTGAGACTGGCGGAGTAGTAGAGGCGTCCGCCGGCATCGCAGACCGTCACCTGCAGGCTGCTGTCGGGTGACGAAATGATAACGTCACCAGCCGATATGGGTAAAAAGGTAAAAAGGTAAAATGGTAAAATCCATTTCCTCATACCGATACCCTTCAATGATAATTTCTTCATAACTTCATTTATCTAAAATGGGCACGAACGATCATTCACCATCCGTGCCCCATTATTTTTTTACTTTTTTACCTTTTTACTTTTTCACCTTTTAAAGCAGCTGGTCCTGCTCGATGTCCTTGAAGTACTTATAGGTGCTGACCTTCAGTTCGTCGGCAGCCTCCTCGTCGCAGACGATGATGCCGTGGGGATGCATCTGTAGGGCGCTGATGGTCCACATGTGGTTGATGCTTCCCTCGATGGCAGCCTGCAGGGCACGGGCCTTCAGGTGACCGTTGGCCAGGATCATCACCTCACGGGCATCCATCACAGTGCCGACACCTACCGTCAGGGCATGGGCGGGCACGTTCTCGGGCTTGCCACCGAAGAAACGGCTGTTGGCGATGCGGGTGTCTGTGGTGAGGGTCTTCATACGGGTACGGCTCTGGAGTGAGCTGCCCGGCTCGTTGAAGGCAATATGACCATCGGGGCCGATACCGCCGATGAACAGGTCGATGCCGCCAGCCTCTTCGATCATGGCCTCATACTTGGCGCACTCCTCGTTCAGGTCGGGGGCGTTACCGTTCAGGATGTGGATGTTCTCCTTCGGACAGTCAATGTGGTCGAAGAGGTTACGGGCCATGAAGGCATGGTAGCTCTCGGGATGCGTCTCGGGCAGACCGACATACTCGTCCATGTTGAAGGTGATGACGTTCTGGAACGACACCTTACCGGCACGGTTGGCCTCGACGAGGGCATTGTACATACCTACGGGAGAGGAACCTGTGGGAAGGCCCAGAACGAACTTGTGATCGGGCGTCGGGTTGAACTTGTTGATACGCTCAATGACATGATCGGCTGCCCACTGGGACAGTTTCTGATAGTCTGACTGAATAATTACTCTCATAATGCTATTGTTTTGTTTGGTTCGTAAAATCTGAGTGCAAAAATACAAGGAAATTTTTTTTTTAGGCACGGATTAACACGGATTAACACGGATTTTTTATAATGGTGGCAGAAATTGACTAACTTTGTGCCCTGAATGAAAGAATTTGTAATATCACAGGCGAAGGCCGAGACGGCGGTATTGGTGGGACTTGTCACCAAGGAGCAGGATGAGGCCAAGACCAAGGAATATCTCGACGAACTGGAGTTCCTGGCTGATACGGCTGGGGCTGTCACCGTGAAGCGGTTTACGCAGAAGGTGGGTGGCCCGAGCCAGACGACGTATGTCGGTTCAGGTAAGCTGCAGGAGATCAAACAGTATATTAAGCAATGTCAGGATGATTATGACGAATGGTTGGAAGATGTTCGGAGGTACGGGGGCACGGAGGCGCGGGGGTACGAGAATACCGAAGCTGAAAGTAACCTCGCACCTTCGCACCCCCGCACCCCCGCACCCCCGCAGCCCGTGGGTATGGTGATTTTCGACGATGAACTGAGTGCGAAGCAGATCAGGAATATCGAGCAGGAGCTGCAGGTGAAGATCCTCGACAGGACGTCGCTGATATTGGATATCTTCGCCATGCGGGCCCAGACGGCAGAGGCCAAGGCACAGGTGGAACTGGCACAGCACCGTTATATGCTGCCCCGCCTGCAAAGGCTTTGGACTCACCTGGAACGTCAGGGCGGTGGTTCCGGTTCTGGAGGCGGAAAGGGAAGCGTAGGTCTGCGTGGCCCTGGTGAGACGCAGTTGGAGATGGACCGTCGTATCATCCTCCAGCGCATCACCCTGTTGAAACAGCGTCTGGCAGAGATTGACAAGCAGAAGACTACCCAAAGAAAGAACCGAGGCCGACTGATCCGTGTGGCGCTTGTGGGCTATACCAACGTGGGTAAGAGTACGATGATGAACCTGTTGGCGAAGAGTGAGGTGTTTGCAGAGAACAAGCTCTTTGCGACGCTGGATACCACCGTCCGGAAGATGACCATCGACAACCTGCCTTTCCTCTTGGCAGATACCGTAGGATTTATCCGTAAGTTGCCGTCGGATCTTGTGGAGTCGTTTAAGTCGACGCTCGACGAGGTGAGAGAGGCAGATCTGCTGGTGCATGTGGTGGATATCTCCCATCCTGACTTTGAGGAACAGATCCGTGTGGTGGATGAGACGCTGATGGAACTGGGCTGTGCGGAGAAACCGCAGCTGCTGGTATTTAATAAGATTGATGCGTATAAGTGGGTAGAGAAGGAGGAGGATGATCTGACGCCTGCCACGAAGGAGAATATTTCCCTCGAAGACCTGAAAAAGACGTGGATGGCGAAAATGGGGGCGGATCAGACCACCCCGCCCTCCGGGCACCCCTCCTACTCAGGAGGGGAAGGGAGATGCCTAGAGTGCTTGTTTATAAGTGCAAAAAAGAAAGAGAATATTGACGAGTTGCGAGAGGTGCTCTATAAGAGAGTGCGCGAGCTGCACGTTCAGAAATATCCGTATAACGATTTTTTATATAACGACTATCAAGAATTTGAGAATTAGAGAACTATGGAGTACAGACAACTAACACAGACTGAGATTGAAGTATTAGAGAACAATGTCTGCTGGGCGGAGGATTGGGATCGCGTCCAGGTGGCAGAGGGTTTTAAGCCCTATAACTTCCACCGCGTGATCTTCTATGGTGACATCCGCCTGGGAGAGTTTAATAAACAGGTGGAGGTGACCAAGGGCTTCTTCAAGCACTCGGGCATCAACGACACGACGCTGCGGAATGTGACCGTCGGCAATGACTGTCTGATTGAGAAGGTGGGAAACTATATCAACAACTACACCATCGGCAACGACTGTTATATCGCTAACATCTGTACGCTGGAGACGACTGACGACGCCACCTTCGGTGAGGGATCGGTGATCTCGGTGCTCAATGAGATGGGTGACGGCAATGTGACCATCTTCCGCGAACTGAACTCTCAGCTGGCCTCCTTCATGGTGAAGCATTACAACGACAAAGGTCTGCGTCAGACGCTCCAGCAGATGATTGAGGACGAGCTCCGTGTGAATCGTCCGGACCGTGGCTATATCGGCAACAACGTGAAGATCATCAACGCCAAGGATATCATGAACACCATCATCAAGGGTGACTGTGAAATCTCGGGGGCTGCCCGTCTGTCAGAGTGTACGGTGATGAGTTCGATGGATGCGCCGGTATTCATCGGTACGGGTGTCATCTGTGAGAACTCCATCATCTGCGACGGTTGTTCGATCAATAACAGTGTGAAGATGCAGGACTGCTTCGTGGGTGAGGCCTGTCAGATTACCAACGGTTTCACGGCTGAGGCCAGTCTCTTCTTCGCCAACTCGTTCATGGCCAACGGTGAGGCCTGTGCTGCCTTCTGCGGACCTTTCTGTGCCTCGCATCATAAGAGCTCGCTGCTCATCGGTGGTGAGTTCTCGTTCTATAATGCCGGTTCGAACACGAACTTCTCGAACCACGCCTATAAGATGGGGCCATTGCACTGGGGAACCTTGGAGCGTGGTACGAAGACGGCTTCTGGTGCCTATATCCTGATGCCTGCCACCATCGGTGCGTTCAGCGTCTGTTTCGGTAAGCTGATGCACCATCCCGACACCCGTAACCTGCCTTTCTCGTACCTTATTAATTATGGTGAGACGATGACGCTCGTGCCGGGTCGTAACATCACCACCGTGGGTCTCTATCGTGATATCAAGAAATGGCCGAAGCGTGACAAGCGCTCGAAGCTGTCGAGGAAGAGTATCATCAACTTCGACTGGCTCTCGCCCTTCACCGTGGGTGAGATCATGGAGGGCATCAAGATCCTGACGGCCCTGCGTGAGGCATCGGGTGACAATGTGTCGACCTATAACTTCCATGAGTATGTGATCAACGCCTCGTCGTTGCGGAAGGGTCTGAAGTATTATGACATCGCCCTGAGGATCTATATGGGTGCCGTGCTGAAGCGTGCCCAGAAAGAGGGATTCTTCGGACGTCCGAAGAGTCTTGTGGGCAAGGGCCGTTGGACGGATCTCAGTGGACTGCTCCTGCCTGAGAGCGAGGAGTTGCGGATTGTCCGGGATATCAAGAACGGGGATATCGATAACATCCAGCAGTTGTTGGACCGCTTCGTGGAGATCAACGACAACTACAGTGACTACCGCTGGTCGTGGTCGTACCAGATGATTCTCGACTACTATGGGCTTGAGGAGATTACGGAGGAGGATGTGATCCGAATTCATGAGGACTATATCAAGGCCCGTCGTGCGTGGATTGCCGAGATCCGTAAGGATGCGGAGAAGGAATACTCCATGGGCGACGTGGAGAAGGATGTCTTTGATGACTTCCTCGAGAAACTCGACCATGAGATTGACTACGAAAATTAATTGATTGTTTATAGTTTAAAGTTTATAGTTTATAGATGATATGATTAAGCGGTTATTGTTCTTGGGACTGGTGATGCTCGGGATGAGCGCTCAGGCGAAGGATTATGAGTATCAGGCTGTTGAGGGCGATCTGATGAAGACGAGGATCTACACGCTGGACAATGGGCTGAAGGTGTATCTGTCGGTGAATAAGGAAAGACCGAGGATTCAGACGTATATCGCCGTGAGGACCGGTTCGAAGAACGATCCGGCAGAGACGACAGGTCTGGCCCATTATCTGGAGCACCTGATGTTCAAGGGCACCATCCGGTTCGGAACGAACAATCCCGAGGCTGAGGCTCCGCTGTTGGCTGAGATTGAACAGCGCTATGAGGCCTATCGTAAGCTGATGGATCCTGAGGCCCGCAAGCAGGCCTATCATGAGATTGACTCCGTCAGTCAGTTGGCTGCCCAGTACTTCATTCCCAACGAGTACGACAAACTCATGGCAGCCATCGGTGCCGAAGGTACGAACGCCTTTACCTCGAACGATGTGACCTGTTATACCGAGGATATCCCCAGCAATGAGATTGAGAATTGGGCGAAGATCCAGAGCGACCGTTTCCAGCACATGGTGATCCGTGGCTTCCATACGGAACTGGAGGCCGTCTATGAGGAGTATAACATCTATCTGACGGACGATGGCGACAAGGTGTGGAGAGCCCTGGGCGAGAAACTCACACCCACCCATCCCTACGGTACGCAGACCACCATCGGTACGCAGGAGCACCTGAAGAACCCTTCGATCACGAACATCAAGAACTACTTCAAGAAGTGGTACGTGCCCAATAATGTGGCTATCTGTATGGCTGGTGACTTCGATATGGATAAGACCATCGCCATCATCGACCAGTATTTTGGTGGGTGGAAGCCTGCTGCTGATGTCTCCCAACCAGTATTCCCCGAACAGAAACCCTTGACGGCCCCTGCTGACACCAGTGTCATCGGGCAGCAGGCAGAACAGGTGTGGGTAGGATGGCTTGCCAAGAAGGCTGCCGACCTCCAGGCTGATACGCTCGACGTGATTGGCTATATGCTGAGCAATGGCAAGGCCGGTATCTTCGACATCAACCTGAATCAGCAGATGAAGGTGTTGGGTGCCCAGGCAGGCGTGTATGAGCAACAGGATTATTCTGCGTTCATACTCGTGGGAATGCCCAAGCCCGAGCAGTCGCTTGAGGAGGTGAGAACGCTGATGCTGGGCGAGATTGACAACCTGAAAAAGGGAAACTTCTCAGACAACCTGTTGCCCAGTGTGGTCAATAATATGAAACTCGACTATCAGAAAGCCCTTGACAATAACCGCTGGCGTACCAGTCAGTTCATGAATGCTTTCATCAATGGCACCAGTTGGGAACAGAAGGTCGGCAAGCTGGACCGTGTGTCGAAGATGACGAAGGAACAGATTGTGGCCTTTGCCAATCGTTTCTTCTCCGACGGCTATGCCACCATCTTTAAGAAGATGGGCGTGGATTCCACCCAGAAGAAGATCGACAAGCCTGCCATCACCCCGATTCAGGCTAATCGTGACCAGATGAGTGCCTTCGTGAAGGAGATCCAGGAGTCGCAGGTGGAGCCCATCCATCCGAAGTTCGTGGACTTCAACAAAGACCTGGTGATTGGCGAGACCAGGAACAAGTTGCCGCTTTACTATAAGCAAAACACCCAGGACGATCTCTTCAACCTCGTTTTCCGCTATGAGTTCGGACAGCAGGACGACAAGCGCTACGACATTGCTGCCGGTTATCTCGACTATGTGGGTACCGACAAGCTCTCCGCAGCAGAGGTAAAGCAGAAGTTCTATCAGTTGGCTTGTAACTACTCTGTCAACGTGCATGCCGACAACCTGAATATCTCGCTGAGCGGACTTCAGTCGCAGATGCCTGAGGCATTGGCGCTGCTCGAGGACGTGATCAGAAACGCCAAGGCTGATCAGGCGTCGTGGGATCAGTTTGTGGGGCTGGTACTGAAGTCGCGTGAGGACGACAAGACCGACCAGCGCACCAACTTCTCGCGTCTTACGAACTATGCCATATTCGGTGAGCACAACTCATATCGCGATCTGATGAGTGAGCAGCAGCTTCGTGAGGCTGATCCTCAGCAGTTGCTTTCGCTGATAGCCGGCTTGCCCAACCTGAAGCACGCTGTGCTCTACTATGGCAAGCTTTCGCCTGAGGAACTCTCAGAGACTCTGGGCACTATCCACAAGACGCCTGCGACACTGGCCGATGTCCCCAAGGGGAAGCCCTACCAGTATCAGGAGGCCTCTACGAATGAGGTTTGGATGGCACCTTACGATGCCAAGAACATCTATCTGATGATGTATCACAACGAGGGTCGTGACTGGCATCCCGAACAGGAGGCTGTGGTTGATCTCTTCAACGAATATTATGGTGGTGGTATGAACGGTATCGTGTTCCAGGAGATGCGTGAGGCGCGTGGTCTGGCCTACAGTGCCTCGGCCTATTACATGACGCCGAGTAAGAAGGACAATAAGGAATTCTGCCAGACCTATATCATCACCCAGAACGATAAGATGATGGATGCCGTGAATCAGTTTCATGTCATCCTGAACGAGATGCCTGCCAGTGAGACAGCTTTCCAGATTGCCAAGGATGCCGTGACGAAGCAACTTGCCAGTATGCGTGTCACGAAGTCGGCTGTCATCAATGCCTACATCTCGGCCAAGCGCCGTGGTATCGACTACGATATCAATGAGAAGGTGTATAACGCCCTCCCCGGTCTTGGTCTGCAGGATATCGTCGACTTCGAGAAGGCACAGATGGCCAACAAGGCTTATCGTTATATCATCCTCGGTGATGAGAAGGAACTCGATATGGAGGCCCTCTCCAAGATCGGTCCCATCAAGCGACTGACTACTGAGGAAATCTTTGGATATTGAGTAGACAAGGAGTTCAAGGAGTTCAAGGAGTTCAGGACATATGACTTATACGTTTGAGAATGTGGTTGCGTGGCAGAAGGCACACGTGTTTGTGCTTCTGGTCTATAGGATTACTAAGAGTTTTCCTTCTGACGAACTCTATGGGCTAACGTCTCAATTTAGAAGGGCTGCTGTCTCTATTGAAGCGAATATCGCTGAAGGTTATAAGAAAATTAGTAAAGCAGATAAATTGCGTTTCATGAACATCTCTCAAGGTAGTATGGAAGAATGTCGTGATTATATTCTGCTGGCAAGAGATTTGAACTATATCTCCGATACAGATTTCTCCTGCCTTCATGATGCGCTTGAGGATGCAAGTAAAATGTTGTTTTTATATTGTAATGGAATAATTAATAATAATGGTGTAAAAGATTAACTTGAGACATCTGACGGGAAGAAAGGTGTTCTGACGGGATAAAAAGTATTGTCTTGAACTCCTTGAACTCCTTGAACTCCTTGTCTCCTTGTCTCCTAAAAATATTCATTATGGCTAAAAACGTTGAATTCAAGTACGCCCCGATGTTTCAGGTGGGCGAGGACAAGACGGAGTACCGTCTGTTGAGTAAGGAAGGTGTGAGCACCGGTGAGTTTGAAGGAAAGCAGATCGTGAAGGTCTCCAAGGAGGCCCTGACGCTGTTGGCCCAGCAGGCCTTCCACGATGTGGAGTTCATGCTGCGCCGTGAACACAACCTTCAGGTGGCCAAGATCCTCAATGATCCCGAGGCCTCAGAGAATGACAAGTATGTGGCCCTGCAGTTCCTGCGCAATGCCGAGGTGGCTGCCCGTGGCATCCTGCCTTTCTGTCAGGATACGGGTACGGCGATCATCCACGGTGAGAAGGGTCAGCAGGTGTGGACCGGTTTCGAGGACGAGGAGGCCCTGAGTCTGGGTGTCTTCAACACTTTCACCCAGGACAACCTGCGCTATTCGCAGAATGCCCCGCTGAACATGTACGACGAGGTGAACACCCGTTGTAACCTCCCTGCCCAGATCGACATCGAGGCTACGGAGGGAGCAGAGTATAAGTTCGTGTTTGTCGCCAAGGGTGGTGGTAGTGCCAACAAGACCTACTTCTATCCCATGACGAAGGCTACGATTCAGAACGAGGGCACGCTCATCCCGTTCCTTGTTGAGAAGATGAAGAGTCTGGGTACAGCTGCCTGTCCGCCGTATCACATTGCCTTCGTGATCGGTGGTACGTCTGCTGAGAAGAACCTCCTCACCGTGAAACTGGCCTCCATCAAGTTCTACGATGGCCTGCCTACGACAGGCGATGAGACAGGTCGTGCCTTCCGTGATGTCGATCTCGAGGAGAAACTCCTCAAAGAGGCTCAGAAGATCGGTCTGGGTGCACAGTTCGGTGGTAAGTATCTGGCTCACGACATCCGGGTCATCCGTCTGCCGCGTCATGGTGCAAGTTGTCCGATCGGTATGGGTGTCAGTTGCTCGGCCGACCGCAATATCAAGGCTAAGATCAATGCTGACGGTATCTGGCTGGAGAAGATGGACTCGAACCCCTCTGAGCTTATCCCTGCCGAGTATGCCAAGGCCGGTGAGGGACAGAACACCATCGAGATCGACCTCAACGAAGGTATTGATGCCGTGCGCAAGGAACTGTCGAAGTATCCCGTCTCTACCCGTGTGAACCTGAAGGGTACCATCATCGTGGCCCGTGACATCGCCCACGCCAAACTGAAGGCCCGTATCGATGCCGGTGAGCCCATGCCCGACTACTTCAAGAAATATCCTGTGCTTTATGCAGGACCTGCCAAGACACCGGAGGGCTATCCCTGCGGTTCGATGGGGCCGACGACGGCCAACCGTATGGATCCCTACGTGGACGAGTTCCAGTCGTTGGGTGCTTCGCTCGTGATGATTGCCAAGGGTAACCGTTCTGACGTCGTCACCGAGGCTTGTAAGAAGTATGGTGGCTTCTATCTGGGTAGTATCGGTGGTGTGGCAGCCGTGCTCTCTCAGAGCAGCATCAAGAGCATCGAGTGCGTGGAGTATCCCGAACTCGGTATGGAGGCCATCTGGAAGATTGATGTGGAGGACTTCCCCGCCTTCATCCTCGTCGATGACAAGGGTAACGACTTCTTCAAGACTTTGAAACCTTGGGCACCTTGCGCCAAATAATTTTGGTATTTGTAGCATTGGCGGCAATTGTCGCCAATGCACAAATATCAGAGCGTCGTGGTTGTCTCCGCAACATCCCTGCCGATGTGGCGAAGACACGCGGTTTTCTTGACTATCCTAATCAGGACTGGGATCCCCAGAGAATCTATCGGCAGCTCGTGGTACTGATTACCTTCAGCGATTTCGATTTCAGTGTGGACGATCCTCAGGCTTATTACCATCGTCTGCTGAATGAGCCAGGCTATAACGAGGGCTATGGAATGGGGTCTGTGGCCGATTATTTCCGCGATCAGTCCGGGGGACGCTTCAACCTCCAGTTCGATGTCTACGGCCCCATCAAGGTGAATCAGAAAGCCAAATCCGGTGATGGTAGGTATTATTATGGTGAAGGTGTTATGGAGGATGCCTTCAAGTCCCTGGCCGCCACTGTTGATATCGACTACTCTCTCTATGACTGGGATGGAGACGGTAACCCAGACCAGATATTATTCATCGCCGCTGGTTTCTGTGGTAATCATGTCAAAGGCTATATCTGGCCCAATACAGGCTATTTCGGCACGGTCAGCAAAGTTCATTTCGATATGTCCTCCATCTGTTGTGAGCTGTGGGCAGACTCCACCTCCTGTGGCATCGGCACCATCTGCCATGAATTTTCCCACTGCTTAGGATTGCCAGACATCTATCCTACCTATAGCAGTGATTTCTCTGCGGTCGATGAATGGGATCTGATGGATGGCGGCAATTACACCGACAAAGGCTGGTGCCCGCCGAACTACTCAGCTATGGAGAAGATGGCCATGGGCTGGGGCGATCCCATAGAACTGACTGATGCCGTCACCATCACCGGCATGAAGCCCGTGAGTGAAGGAGGGGAGACCTATATTATCCGGAATTCAGGTAACGAGAATGAGTATTATATCCTCGAAAACCGCTGCCAGACCAATTGGGACTACGGCATCCCCGGGCAGGGACTGGCCATTTTCCATGTGGACTACGACATGGAAATCTGGAGCCGCAATTATGTGAACTCTTCTTCAAACCACTACCGCTATGACTTGTTCCATGCTGACGGTAAGGATTACAAAACCTGGGATCCGGCAAACAACGGTCTGGATATGACTAAATACACGATGGACCGATGGATGCGCAACCGTTATCTCAGCACCTCCGTCTATCCCTATGCCGATTCTACCGCGGTGAACGAGAGCCTGGCGGATAATTCAGATCCGAAAGCCATGGTCTATACAGCTAATGCAGATGGTATCAAGCTGATGTCGAAGTCTATCACCAATATCCGGGTGGCCGACGACGGCACCATCTCTTTCGATTTCATGGGTGGTGGGACAGCTATCAGGGGAGTGAAAAGTGTAGAAGTGAAAAGTGAACAGTGGTATGACCTCCAAGGCCGGCGTTTGCCAGACAGACCACAAAGGAAAGGTCTTTACATCCATAACGGTCAAAAAGAAAGCATCCGCTGATTTGCGGATGCTTTTCTTTTAATTTCTGTTTTAATTTCTGAACACCAGTCCGTCGCCGAAGTCATCGATGATGATGGGTTTTTCGCGGTCTACCTCATCGGCGAGGAGTTTCTTCGACAGGTCGTTGAGCACGAACTGCTGGATGGCTCGTTTCACAGGGCGGGCACCGAAGTCGGGATCGTAACCCTCTTCTGCCAGGAAGGCAATAGCCTGAGGTGTACACTCGAGACGGATGCCCTGCGGCTCCAGCATCTCCGTCACCTTCTTCATCTGCAGGCGCACCACGTCGGCAATCTGTTCCTTGGTGAGGGGCGTGAAGGTGATGATTTCATCGATACGGTTCAGGAACTCCGGACGCATCGTGCTTCGCAGTTGTTCACGCGTCGCATTCGAGGTCATGATGATGATAGTGTTCTTGAAGTTCGCCGTACGTCCCTTGTTGTCTGTCAGACGTCCGTCGTCCAATACCTGCAAGAGGATGTTGAACACGTCGGGATGGGCTTTCTCGATCTCATCGAAGAGCACGACGGAGTAAGGTTTGCGTCGTACGGCCTCTGTCAACTGTCCGCCCTCATCGTAGCCTACATAGCCCGGAGGGGCACCAATCAGACGGCTGACGCTGTATTTCTCCTGATACTCCGACATGTCGATACGTGTCATCATTGTCTCGTCGTTGAAGAGGTAGTCGGCGAGTGTCTTGGCGAGTTCCGTCTTACCGACACCTGTGGTGCCGAGGAAGATAAACGAGGCGATAGGTCGCTTGGGATCCTGGAGACCGGCACGTGAACGACGCACGGCATCAGATACAGCCGTGATGGCTTCGTCCTGTCCGATCACACGCTTGTGCAGTTCATCTTCGAGGTGGAGCAGTTTCTCACGCTCGCTCTGCATCATCTTCGTCACGGGGATACCTGTCCAGCGGGAGACCACCTCGGCGATATCGTCAGCGGTGACTTCCTCACGAACCAGCGAGTTTCCGTCTTGTGCTGAGGCCAACTGCTGTTGGATGGCCTTGATGTTGTCTTCGAGGGCCTTTAGTTTCGAGTAACGGATTTCCGCCACCTTGCCATAGTCACCCTCACGTTCGGCACGTTCGGCTTCGA
>JAEEGF010183263.1_pt1 | contig 13809 bp, 20 predicted proteins | sample 9134171 | NCBI WGS metagenome assembly JAEEGF01 (sample SAMN16246542, study PRJNA631951) | gut metagenome | biome: gut microbiome; feature: rumen; material: AP-attached | host: Bos | place: Iran: Karaj | collected 2018-10
CGTTGAGCCAGTGACGCAGTTCGTCGGCATCGTCTCCGGTAGCGAGCTGCATGGTGTTGATGAGCAGGTAGGTCTTCTTATTGTTCATGATGTCGCCGCCAATCTCCTTGCCGAAGGTCTCCGGGTCGCCCCACACGTCGAGGACATCGTCCCTGAGCTGGAACGCCAGGCCCATGTTCACACCAGCCTCATAGAGCAGATTGGCCTGTTGCTCATCGGCTTCGGCGATGAGGGCACCCATCTTGAGGGCACAACCCAGCAGGACCGAAGTCTTGAGACGTATCATGTTGATGTACTCCTCGACACTGACATCGTTGCGGTTCTCGTAGTCCATGTCCCACTGCTGGCCCTCGTAAATCTCGATGGCCGTGGTGTTGAACAGGTCCATCACGGGCCACAGGTTGCAGCGGGCAATGTGCTGCGTGGCGATGGTCAACATCGTGTCACCGCTCAGGATTGCCGTGTTATCGTTCCAGCGGCGGTGTACCGTGGTGCGTCCGCGCCTCACGTCGGCATTGTCCATGACATCGTCGTGCAGCAGGGTGAAGTTGTGGAACATCTCCAGGCCCAAGGCGGCATCCAGCGCATTGGCCGAGTCTCCTCCCATCGCGTCACAGGCCATCAGCACCAGCACGGGGCGCACACGTTTGCCCCCCAGGGCCATGTGATAAGAGATGGGCTCATAGAGCTGGCTGGGTTTCGCAGGATAGGGAATGGATGCAATCGCCTGGTTGACGGTATCGAGATAGTGTTTAAAATCGTTCATGATTTGAGTTGATTTGGTTAGGAGTTATTTTTCTTTTAAAGCGGCCTTGTAGGCAGCCTCAAAGGTCTTGAATTCATCGGGAGTGTAGAGGTTGCGCAGGATATCGATGCGCTTGTTGATCTCGTCCATGTCGGCATCGGGCTGATTGGCATCGGCAGCGAGGGCGGAGCCCAGGGCGGCCGGCCGCGATGACTGCACATAGACGCTCATCTGCTCGGAGAGCGTGCTGTTATCGACGATGGCCTGCAGGGTGCTGTCAAACACCTCTACATGGCGGTCATAACCCACCGTGTAGCACAGCCAGTGGATGAGCGACAGGTAGTCGGAGGCCGAGTCGGTGTCAAACTCGCGTTTCCTCAGCAGCTCAATCATGGGCGGGCACTTGAGCTGGGCCAGTTCGCGCGGCGACAAGGTGATCACATGGGCGGCCTGAGTCAACGAGTCACGCCCGTCGGCCAGCAGCACACCCGCAAAGGCGCGGTTAGCGGCCTTGACCTGCCAGGGCCACGAGAGGCTGTCGTTGCGCAGGGCATTGAACTGCTGCACCGTCTGGTGCATCGCTGCAGTATCTCCCCAGGCGGCGAGGAATCGCTGTCCTGCCGCTTCGCCCCGCTTGCCGGCATCACTGCACGCCGTGAGCAGCACCAGCAGGGAAATCATCAGTAAGGGCAATCGTTTCATTTCTTGTCTTCGGGGAATATCGAGTTATACAATGGACGGTCTTTCTCCTTGAGGTAGGAACGGAAGGCATCGTCAAAGGCGCGCACAGCCGCCGAGTCGCGCTTGAGCGCATAAACGCTCTGCTTGGCCTTGGCATCCATCACGGCGCGCTCCATCGACAGGGTATCGGTGTGGTCAACGGCCACCAGCGCCGCTGCGGCCCGCATGCCGCTGTCTCGCGCCTCGGCATCGAGGGGCGACTTTTTCTCGGCACATCCAGCCAGCAGCAAGGCCGCGAGCAAGAGTTGTAGCAGATACTTCATCTTATCGCAGTATTATCATTATCTGTTTATTGTCGGCAAATTTACAAATTAAACCTCACATCGGCCCATGATTATTCCCGAAAACGCTCACCGTACACAAAAAATGTTCTATATTTGCACTCGATTAGAGCAGATATGGACCATCAAGACAGAGACATCATGCAGCACTCAGACACAGCAGCAAGCAACGCGCTTGTAACCATCATCATCGTTGACGCAAGGGCCAGCGGCCAGGCCAACGCCATCCACAAGTGTGCAGGGCACATCAAACACCACAACGACACCGAGGTTGACATCATAGGCATAGGCATCGACAAGTACCTGTCGCCAGGAACTGAGCTCCCGCTCCACATAGCCCAGGACATCAACGAGGCTGTGCAGCGATGCCACACCCCGTGGGTGATGCTGTGTGACAGTTCCACCCGACTGGTCGACCACGCCCTTGACCGCCTCGTCGCCACAGCGACCGAGCGCGGAGCCAATGCCGTGATTGCAGGCCTCGACGAGCCCAACGAGAGCATCTTCACACTGCAGGGCAAACTGTTTGCAACAAGCGCGCTGCAAGACATCGACTTGAGCGACTGCGACGTGTGGGACGATGGTTACATCACCCTGCAGCACATCATGGCCAAGGCACGCAACGTGGCCGGCATCGGCGAGAACCTGTTCGACAGTGCCGACCTGACGCATGTGGCCAAGTCGCTCACTCCCGCCCACAACGAGCTGCTCTACCGCATGGGCACCCTGTACTGCGAAATCCAGCTGTGCGACCGCTGCAACCTGGACTGCGCCTACTGCTCCCACCTCTCCCCCATCTCCCAACCGGTGAGAATCGACCTCGACACCCTGAAAGACGAATGCCACCGCCTGGCCAAAATAGGCTTTGACGAGGTCAACCTCATGGGCGGCGAGCCCCTGCTGCATCCCCAAGTGATCGAAGCCATCCAGCTCACCCGCAGCATCCTGCCCGACATCAAGCTCATCGTCTCGACCAACGGCCTGCTGTTGCCACGCATGACCAGGGAGTTCTGGCAGTGCTGCCGCGACAACAAGGTGGTGCTGCGCATCACCCCCTATCCGCGCGCCAAGGGCGGCACCTGGAACTACTTCAAGTATCTATACCTTATCAAGAAGAACCACGTCAGGATGGAGTCCACGGGTTGGCGCTTCGGCTTCCGCCACCAGCTGTTGAGCGAGAAGGCCGAGTTTGACGCCACGTCCAACTACCTGCGCTGCCAGCTGCATTGTACCCAGGTGCGCGATGCCACGTTATGGCCGTGTGCCTATGTGGCCTATGCCTTCAACCTGAACAACAAGTTCGGCACCAACTTCAAGCATGCCGCCGGCGACAGCCTACCGCTTACCGACGACACCACTGCTACCGACGTGCGCCTGTGGCTGCTGCGCACCAAGCCGTTCTGCAGCCATTGCGGCATCACCAATGCCAAGCACGTCAACTGGAAGCGCTCCGAGTATGCCCGCAGCGAGTGGCTCCAAGACTAAACCGGAAAACCACCATGTAAACCCTACTGTTTTGGGTGGCCCCAAGTAGGCCCCCAACCAGATTTTCAGTGGAAAGACCCTACCGCTTTCCATAATTTTTGATGTAATAGCAACAATTGTGCCTACCTTTTTTCGCCGAAAAACACACCCTTAAAAAGTATTATTTTACTCAACACCCCACAATTTTCCAAAATCCTAGTATTCATTGACTTACGCGACAGAAATCGGCCATTTTTGGCATGATTTCTGCGACTTTAAGGGCAAATTAACTTGAACTCCGGGCGAGAGGATAAACACTGCCGACAACACAATGACAACAAATATTGTAAATGATCAGAACGCCATCATTGAGATGATCAAGAAGGCCCCCGAGATGCTCAAGGAACTGTACAAGAACTCCACCCCCGAGGAGCGCAAGATGATTTTGAAGGTTCTGGGAGGCGGAGGCGGATTAGCAGTCTACCTTTGGTTCATACTCAAGCTTTGAGTATGGCCCGGCAACCACGACAAGTCAATCTATATTATATAATGTAAAATGCAGAAATGATGAAAAATTTCAAAAAAAATCTGATTTTAAGGGCAAATTCCAAGAGTTTGGCACGGTTCTTGCCAATCCAAAATAATGACCTTAAAATTCTAAAACTGGAGCGCTACCAGGATAAAAACAGCCCTATAATACAATGTAGAACACACTGCCTGAACTTTATCGACTTCCAGCTTAATTTATTAACCAACCCCATCGCCCTTGGGTCAGCAGCAATGCACGGGTAAAACGACTATGGAAAACAATATCATCGACAACAATCGCAACGGACTCAACATGCCTAATGTCAATCCCGACGACATCAAGGACGTGTACAACAACTCTGCTCCCGAGCAGCGTAACAGAATGATTGCCGGCGGACTGGCAGCAGGCGGCTTCATGGCCCTGCTTAAGTTCCTCAGCAAGCTTGTCTGAATGAGTTAACATGATATTATTAACCCTAAAAGCATCGATACAATGAACTTACAAGTTGCTATTGTAGGCGGACTGGCAGTAACTGCCTTCGGGCTGTTTCTCTCCTTCCTCGCCAAGATGTTCTGAGCCTAACACGTTTAGCACGATTTCAGCCAACGGCTGGATGAACTAGACGCACCCTACACATCCGACGCGGAGCCAGGGCCGGTGACTACTTCAATCATCAAATCTCCTAACTCTTCAGTCACCGCCCTGATCCCGTCAGATAATCAACCAGATTTAACGACTAAAAAACAACTAACCCCACCGTCCTTGGGGCAGCAGCAATGCATGGGCCAAAACCTTATGAAGAAGCGAAACAAATTAACCCACACCGGCAAGAACATCAACATGCCTAATGTCAATTCCAAGGACATCAAGGACGTGTACAACAACTCTGCTCCCGAGCAGCGCAACAGGATGATCGCCGGCGGACTGGCAGCAGGAGGCTTCGTGGCCCTGTTGAAGTTCCTCATCAAGCTGATTTGAACGAATCAGAAGCTTTTAATCATTTAATTATCAACCCATTAAAGCATTAAAAACATGAGAGCATTAGGTGTCATACTCCTGCATATCGCCATCGAGCGCCTTATCGTCTTCCTCGTTGGGGCCACCGTTATCAAGTTTATCGGCAAGCCCCTCTGGGAATGGCTCACCGGAGATACGGACGACGAATAATTCCAAACATTTACTAACATCAACAATAAAACAATTATGGCAAAGAACAACAAAATCAGTACCGAAGCCTACACAGGCGACTACAGCGACGAATCGTTCATGGACAAGGTAAAGCGCGTCGGCCAGAAGATGGGTGGCAAGCTCCTATTCAACGCCTTTATCCTCTACTACGTGCTCAAGTCCAGAAACGTGCCTATCACGGTCAAGCTCGAGATCATGGGCGCCCTGGGGTACGTAATCTTCCCGGCGGATGTCATTCCCGACTTCGTCCCGGTGGCAGGTTTCTCCGACGACATGATGGCCATTGCCTACGCTATTGACCGCACACGCGCCTACATCACTCCTGAGATCAGGCGCAAGGCGGAGCAACGCGTCCTGGACATCATCGGAAGCACTAGCGAGTGCACACTCGCCGCCTAGCGTTGAATTCACTAGTTTCTAAGTAATTACAAACTCAAAACACAAAAAAGTATCATGATTAGATTTTTACTGTTGCTTATCAGTTGGTTACTGAGCACTTCGGCAGCCGTCCTGGTTACCTACATTGTTCGTGCCTGCACAATCGAATTCTGGGGCAAACCCATGATGGAAATCATCAGGGGGTCCAAGAAGGATAAGGAAGATGAAGATATCGACTAACCTAATAAACAAAATGATTATGGCAAAAAACAACAAAATCAACACTGATGCCTACACAGGCAACTACAGTGACGAATCGTTCAAGGACAAGGTAAAGCGCGTCGGCCAGAAGATGGGTGGCAAGCTCCTGTTCAACGCCTTGGCACTCTACTACGTGCTCAAGTCCCCTGACGTGCCCCTCAAGGTCAAGGGTGTCATCACCGGTGCGCTGGGCTACGTCATCTGCCCACTGGACTTGATCCCTGATTTCATCCCCGTCGGCGGCTACACCGATGACCTGGCCGCTCTCACCGTTGCCGTGCAGACCGCACGCGCTCACATCACCCCCGAGATCCAGCGCAAGGCCGAGGAGAAGGTCTACGCTATCTTCGGGTCGATGGATGACTGCAATCTCGTCGCCTAACGACGACTGCCGACACCTGCCGGGCGGGATCGCCCCACCCGGCAGACCAAGTCGGCAAGGACATCGGGAGGCTCATAGAAACAACCATCAAAATTAATCACTTAAAAATCAAACGACTATGTTAGCAACTGCATTAGTAATTCTGAACACATTCACCATCAAATTAGCATCTGCTATTGGTATTGGGCTCATTGGACTCATTGCAAAGCATTTGTTCATCAATCCCATCGATGAATTAATCACTTCCTGCATCTAAAAGGCCGATGAACAACCAGCCTGAGGCAACCCCGTGGTTGCCCTGTCAGCAACAGCAAGCCCGCAAGGCAACCCCTCAAAGCATCAATCAACCAACCAATAACCAATTCATTCAATTCATTATGTTCAAGCACACTAGAGAACATCTGAAGAAGACGTGGGAAGAAGGTAAAATCTATCGTGATCCCGCACCGATGCCCCATGAAGGCCTCTCGGAACTCGTCAAGGCCCTGTACAAAGACGTCAAGGAAATCTTTAGTCCGGACCAAGACCGTTTAATCAACAAGTATTAACCTGTAAAACGAATAACCGTATGGCAAACGACTACAACATTCCAGAGCCCAAGAACGACAAGCAGTATGGCATCTTTGGTATCATCATGCTCGTGATGACCGGCATAGGAGCCATCGTCAAGTTGCTCTCTGGCGGCAGGGATAACGGTTCGAACCCCGAAGCTTAATCCAGCACACAGCTGCTAGGCAAAGATACCCCACGGATCACTCCGTTCCCCTTTTGGATCAGCAATGATTCAGGAGGGGACTCCTTTTTTTAATGGCAAGCCCTATTGCCGATGCAATGGCACAACGCCTAGCAACCTTGTGGTGCTGTAGTGGCCCGACTCGTGAAAATTGCGTCCCCACGTGCAATTTTTAATTGAATATTGCGCTATTTGAGTGCATTTTAGTATCTTTGTCGGCAGTATATCAGCATTAATCAATTACAATGACACTCAAGAAGATTACCATTGCTATTGACGGCTACTCGTCAACCGGCAAGAGCACTATGGCCAAGGCGCTGGCAAGGCGCATCGGCTATGCCTATGTAGACACGGGCGCAATGTACCGCGCGGTAACCCTGTTTGCCCTGCGCAACCACCTCATCAAGCGCGGCAAGGTCGATGAGCCAGCCTTGAAGCAGCACTTGAAACATGGCGACATCGTCATCACCTTCCGCCCCACCAAGGACGGCAAGAGCGTGACCGTGCTCAACGGCAAGAACGTGGAGCGCTACATCCGCTCGATGCGCGTGAGCAACGTGGTGAGCATCATCGCCGCCATCGGCTTCGTGCGCAAGGCGATGGTCCGTCAGCAGCAGGCCATGGGTAAGGACAAGGGCGTGGTGATGGACGGACGCGACATCGGCACAGTGGTGTTCCCCGATGCCGAGATGAAGGTGTTTGCCACCGCAAGCGCCGAGGTGCGTGCCCAACGCCGTTTTGACGAGCTGCGCGAGAAGGGCGACACCACGACGACTTTTGAGGAGGTGCTGGCCAACGTCAACGAGCGCGACCGCATCGACACCACCCGCAAGGAGAGCCCCCTGCGCCAGGCCGACGATGCCGTGGTACTCGACAACTCCAATCTGACCATCGAGCAGCAGGACGAGTGGCTCTACCGGCTGTACTTGGAAAGAGCTAAATAGTTAGGAGTTAGGAGTTAGAAGTTAGGAGTTAGGAGTTAGAAGTTAGGAGTTAGAAGTTAGGAGTTAGGAGTTTTTCAATACCTAATACCTAAAACCTAAAACCTAAAACCTAAAACCTAAAGCCTAAAGCCTAAAACCTAAAACCTAAAACCTAAAGCCTAAAAATCTACAATGGCTACCATCGAGATAGATAACGGATCAGGCTTCTGCTTCGGGGTGACGACTGCCATCCGCAAGGCCGAGGAGGAACTGGGACGTACCGGGCACCTGTACTGCCTGGGCGACATCGTGCACAACACTGCCGAGGTCGACCGTCTGGCCAGCCGCGGCCTGGAGACCATCACCCACGAGCAACTGGAACAGCTGCACGACGTCAAGGTGCTGCTCAGGGCTCACGGCGAGCCTCCCGAGACCTACGAGACCGCCCGCCGCAACCGCATAGAGATTATCGATGCCACCTGCCCCGTGGTGCTCAAGCTGCAGCAGCGCATCCACGCCACCTACAACGCCAGCGGCGACACCACGCAAGCACCGCAGATTGTCATCTACGGCAAGCGGGGCCATGCCGAGGTGCTGGGCCTGGTGGGACAGACACAAGGCCGTGCCACCGTTATCGAGAACATCGACGAGATTGACAAGATAGACTACTCGCGCGACATCTACCTCTACTCCCAGACCACCAAGAGCGTGCAGGAGTTCAGCCACATCGTCGAGGAAATCAAGCGCCGCGTTCAAGACGGGGTAACGTTCAAGAGCTATGACACCATCTGCCGCTCGGTAGCCAACCGCATTCCGCAGATCCGCGAGTTTGCCGCCCAGCACGAGCTCATCCTGTTTGTCAGCGGCGCCAAGAGCAGCAACGGGCGCATCCTGTTTGCCGAGTGCCTGGATGCCAATCCCGAGTCGCACCTCATCAGCAGCGAGAGCGACATCGACCCGTCGTGGCTCACGGGCAAGGAGCGCATCGGCATCTGCGGAGCGACCTCGACGCCACGCTGGCTCATGCAACGCGTGAGCGACGCCGTGCAACAACTGACCACCAAAGAATAACCATACAGGCTGATTGCTAAAAGCCAAATAGAGAAATGACCAAAAAGAACCTCATCATCGTCATCATCCTGCTCGCCATCATCGACCTGGTGGCTGCAGGCTGGTATATATCACGCAGCATCGAAGCCACCGGCAGGAGCCAGAGCCTGTTTGACCAGCGCGACTCGACCGATATCATCGCCGAGGCCGATACTGCCGTCAATCTCAACCAGCCCGACGTGTTTGACAAGCCGCAGTTCAACACCTTCTACTTCATCTCCAACACGCCATCGATCAGTGGTGACCAGACCTCGTACTACACCAGCACCAAGCACGTCAAGGTCATCTGGCCGCTGAAGGTGAACGGCGACAGCGTGCTGGGCGACCTGAACAAGGAACTCATCAAGCAGGCCTTCGGGAACACCCAGACCAGCATGAAGGATGCCCGCTATGTGTACCTGAACACACCGGAGTTCAACAAGCCCATCGGTGACGAATACCGCTCGCTGACCAAGGCTCCCCGCGTCTATCCCGTGTATGGCAACGTGAGCCAGGTGCTTGTGTACCCCTACATGACATCGCAGCGACTGCTAGTCATGGAAATCGACAAGGTGGAGTATAACGGCAGCAGCACCTCGTCAATCAGCAGCTACATCCACTACGACCGCCAGCGCCAGCGCTTGCTCAAGCGCCTGGACATCCTGGTTGTCGACGTGGACAAGGAGAACAAACTGCTCAAGGTCATCAACAAGAAGATTGACGACCTGAACCGCGGACGCGGCAGCGAAAACCAACTGCAGCATGCCCTGAACGTGCCTGGCGAGATTCGCTGCGGCAAGAGCGGCATCCTGTTTGGCTACAAGCCCGGCTCAATTTCCAACCAGGCCATCGACATCGCAATAGACTACGACAAGCTGGAGCCCTTCTTCACCGACGATTTCAAGCAGTTGCAGTCGCACAACGGTGACTACCAGCTCTTCAGCGACAACGGCCTCAAGCCCGAGCCCATCAATGCTACGGCCAAGCCAGTCCCCGCACCCGTGGCGGCACCCATAAAGCAATCCTCTGTCAAGCAGTCATCCGTCAAGGATAACTACCCGGCAGTGAAAAAGTCAACGTCCAACAAGAAAAAGAGAAGCTACGTCAAGCCAAAACGAACAAGTCGGAAGCGTTATAGCGGGGCAAGGCGTAGATCTGGATATCGCGGTTATTCTGGGAGGCGGCATTAGAGCCATCGCCCACGGTGAGTCCTATTCCCTCCAGTGCCTGACGCATCGTGGATAGTGCCAATTCGGGCGTGTTGTTGTTCTCACTCAGATGGCACAGGAACACAAATCGCAGCCCCTCGTGGTAGTGGCTGGCGACAAACTGGGCAGCGACCTTGTTCTCGAGGTGCCCATCGTCCTTGCGCACACGGTTCTTGAGATATTCCGAGTAATTGCTCTCCTCGAGCTTGGACTCATCATAGTCACACTCAATCATCAGGTAATTGGCAAGGCTCATGTAATGGGCCGCGCGGTCGGTAATCGACCCCATGTCACCGCTGATGACAAAGCGCTCGCCCTCATACTCTACACTGAAGCCCACACTCTTGACATCGTGCAGCGTCTCGAACGGGGTAATCTCCATGTCCACGATGCGGAAGGGGATTTCCCTGAAGATAGGCACATGGTAGTCGCAGATGCGGCTCGACACCCGGCAGCGCTGCAGCATCTGGCTCATCACACCCCTCGTGCAGTACACGCTGCAACGGCAGCGCGACACCGCCGAGTACAGGCAGTGCATGTGGTCCTGGTGGGCATGGGTAAGCAGCACCCCCTTGATCATCGAGGGAGGAATACCGTTGCGCGCGAGTGCGGCAAATGCCTCGTCGAGATTGAGCACGTCATGGTCGCTCTTCTTGCGGCGACGCTTGGTCTTGGGAGCAGGTTTGATGCCGGCATCGATAAGGACGCCGCCGCGCGGTGTCCCCAGATAGGCACAGTTGCCACTGCTGCCGCTGCCGAAGCTCATGAAGCACAGCCCCTTGCCGAGGCTGATGCGCTGCACCCCGTCCTCGGGTTGCTCCATGACGGGATTGTCGGGCGATGGTGTGTCGTCACCGTCCACGTCAAAGTTGATCTTCAACGGGCGGCCGGTATTGGGATATCCTTTATATTTGTGTCCAGGCATAGTGTTGCGGGAAGGTTATTGGTATAACAGGAAGATGGTGGGGACCTTGTGGTAGTCGAGCGTGGCATGTTTCCACTCGGCAAGCGTGCGCGTGACGATGCTCTGGCGCTCGCCAGTGATGTCGCTGGCCACGCACAGGCGCAGCCGCGGCGGCAGGTGCTGGACAAGGTCGGTGATGAGCTGGTTATTGCGATATGGGGCCTCGATGAAAATCTGCGTCTGGCGCTCACGCTCGATGCGCCGCAACATCTCCTTGAGACGCGCCTGACGCGCTTGCCCGTCAACAGGCAGGTAGCCCTCAAAGGCAAAACGCTGGCCGTTGAAGCCCGACGCCATCAGGCTCAGCAGGATGCTCGAAGGACCCACCAGCGGCACCACCTTGTAGCCACGGCGCTGGGCGATGGCCACCAGGTCGGCACCCGGGTCGGCGACAGCGGGACAGCCCGCGTCACTGATGACGCCCACCGCCTCGCCACGGCCGATGGGGTCCAGCAGGGCCTCGATGGCTGCGGTGTCGGTGAGGTCGGTGTGCTCGTTGAACTCATGCATCGTCAAGGCATCGATGTCGATGTTGCGGTCACATTTCTTGAGGAAGCGCCGAGCCGAGCGCAGGCTCTCGACGACAAAATGCCGAATTCCGCGCACAATCTCCACATTGTGTGCGGGCAGCACCCCGTCCAGCGGCCCATCGCTCAACTGGCAGGGAATCAGGTATAAGCCAGCTTCCAGCATCGTTGGTTCCATCAGTCCTTGTGATTTTAACTTGCAAATATAGTCTTTTTTCCCAATTCCGACGCATTCAACCCACCAAAAAATAATTGGAACCGTACAAAAATCTTGTAATGAATATTTCGTCAAATACGAATAATTCGCATCAGCCCCAGGGTATCACGGCAAAAAGCCATATCATTGCCTGATTTTTTGCTATATTTGCAAGGCAAAAACATTTGAGTCTTATGAACAACGACAAGAGCATTAAACAAATCAAGAAGTACCTGGGCATGATTCAGTGTACACGCTTGCTGTGCAACACCAAGGAGGAACTAGGCCAATTGCTGGACTATCCATCCATCACCAAAGGGAACGGTCTGTCGGGCATGGGTGGAAAATCGTTGTTCAAGCAGAAATGTGTGCTCATGGGGATTGGCGAGATTGTGCGCGAACGCACCGGCATGGACCTGTGCCTCCTGCTGGACACCTACCGCGAGGCCTATAGCATCGTCCAGAATCACATCCCGCCCCGCTTCCGCGATGCCGAGACCTGCCAGCATCTGATTGAGCACTTCTGCGCCCAAGGGGAAATCACCCGCGACATCGCCGACGTTGTTGACTATGTCGAGCCACGGCACCTCCCCCTGATGGTGCTGGTGCTGCTGGACGTCCTGCCTAGCCCTAACACTCGCAGCGGTGACGTGACCGACATCGAGGAGTGCTATACCCGCGTGATGAACATGCTGATCAAGAGCGTGGGCAAGGGCATCGTCATCGACACTTTGCCCGCCATCACCTATGCCCAAGAGGTATGGCAAGATGGTGAGGACGTTAAAAACCGCTTGTTCCTCATCCACATGACCGACACCATTATTGATGCCTATCGCAGTGTGGGCACTCGCAAGGCCCTGGGCCATACCAACCAGGAAATACTAGAGAACCTTTTCTTTCCTGATGTGGAAGGATTCTGGACCGAGTGCGATGAGGCAGGGCAGCAACAGGCAGGTCAAGTGTTCTGGCGGTTTGAGAATTTGGCCAACTGCCACATGCTTTACCGCTACAATGTGGACGACGAGAAGCGGCAACTGACCTATACCAAATATGCAGTCCGCTTTATCCATGACGAAGACATCGACATGGCCTATATTGCCCACCCCCACTCCATCAGGTACCTGCTCACTGGACAGCCGATGCCCAATAGCTTGGTAGCCTATCTGGACGCCACCATCAAGGACGATAGCATCACGTTTGAGGCCCGGTCTGAAACCGACAAATGGTTCCCTGCCACAAAGCTCATCCGGAGCGACCAGACCAAGCAGTTGAAAAAACTGCTCAGCAGCAAGAAATACACCCAGGTGAACGAGTTTGTACAAGACGAGTACAGTTTCAACCTCACAATGGTGGCCATCACACGAGACTATATCTATATCCTGAACCGGGACGAGCTGCTGTACCGCGTCCCCAAGGCACTAGACGAAATGCTGGAGCAAGTCGGGTTCGATCATTCAGTGGGAGTGATTGAGTTCGGTGATGCAAAGTTCATTGCCTTCGACGACTTCCCGCTTTACTACGAGGTGACGACACCCGAGCAGATGGCCGAACTGGGCATCGAGCTGACCGACGCCGTCGATGAATAGAAGTTTTTATGAGCGATAGGTGTTGCGGGATTGATTTTTTGTGTACTTTTGTGCATAGTAAACTAACCAACACTGAATGATTGAACGGCACATTATTATTGACAACGTTGATCCCGTGACCTTCTACGGGGTGAACAACAGCAACATACAACTCATCCGCAACTTGTTTCCCAAACTGCGCATGGCGGCCCGCGGCAGCGTCATCACCGTCATCGGCGACGAGAGCCTGACGGCGGAATTTGAGGAGAAAATCCATCAGCTGGCCGACTACTGCGCCACCTACAACACCCTGCCCGAGGACGTCATCATCGACACCATCAAGGGTGCTCCGCCCAAGCAGTTGAAGATGGACGACGTCATCGTCTACGGCGTGAACGGCAAGCCCATCAGCGGCCGCACGCCCAACCAACAACTGCTGGTCAAGACCTTCGCCGACAACGACCTGACGTTTGCCCTGGGACCCGCAGGTACCGGTAAGACCTACCTGGCGGTGGCGCTGGCCGTGCGAGCCCTCAAGAACCGTGAGGCCCGCAAAATCATCCTCTCGCGCCCTGCCGTCGAGGCTGGCGAGAAGCTGGGATTCCTGCCCGGTGACATGAAGGACAAGATTGACC
>JAEEGF010386046.1_pt1 | contig 13809 bp, 15 predicted proteins | sample 9134171 | NCBI WGS metagenome assembly JAEEGF01 (sample SAMN16246542, study PRJNA631951) | gut metagenome | biome: gut microbiome; feature: rumen; material: AP-attached | host: Bos | place: Iran: Karaj | collected 2018-10
CTGCCCTGCTGCCGATCAGGTACTGGGGAAGCTTGGTTGCAATGTTTACCTTGTCCCTTATACCGTTCTTTTCAAGGATCTCGCCAAGAGCCGCTTCACTTCCAGGGTATACATAAGCAGTGTCATAGTAGTTAACACCTGCATTGTACGCCTCCAGGATCTCCTTCTCAGTCTTGGACATATCAATACGGCCGCCACTTGTGGTAAACCTCATACATCCGTAGCCAAGGATGGATATAGGCTCACCATGTCTGTCATTCCTGTACTTCATAGAATTCTCCTAACATTTTGTGCAATTAGATTTATCACAATAGTTAACTAATTCTATTATGTCACAGACTATTTTTCAACCGTATTTTTATCAATCCGTTGTTAAAATCTTACCTTAGAGCTGGTTTCCACCTGTGTGATCTTGCCATCGTGGATAGTAATTGTAACAGTTCCATAGTTTAAGTCATTCACCTGTCTTTTGATCGTTTCCCAAACGTCATCCACATTATTTTTTTCAACATCAACCCTTCCCATAGAATTCTCCCACCTTATATTAGATTAGGACAATAGTACTCCCTGTGCGCTTTCTCCACAATTTAATAAAACTTATAGACTCCTATAAGTTTCATTAGGCGCTGGTTTTTTTCAGCTTCTTGGCATATTTTCTGAATAGAGGAACAGTTTTTATCTCATATATCCGTCCTCTTAGATCAAACTTTAATGAATTATCATCTGCGTGCATTCTAAATGCCAATGAGTAAAAGGGATACAGCACTCCATCGTTCCAGTCTGGCTTTCCATCTGATGATACAAGACCTGCCATGACTGTATTTTTCTCACTAAGCGGCACAAGTATCTTACTGCCAAGAATAGGCTCTATGCTTTTTACCTCTCCAGATTCATAAAACTCGACTCCAAGATCAGTTGTGATCTCCCCATATCTGGTAGATATCTTCATGCGTTCTTTGGGCCAGATAGTTATGCTGGCTATCTTCCCGCTTTCATAGAAGTGAACACACATAGGCTTTACTAAAACTCTTTTCCCCTGAACCATAAAAGGCAGCACAGTTGCAAGTCCATATTCCTGATCTTCTGTCCAAAAGCCTGAGAGCTGACCATAAAGAGGAAACACACGCTTAACAGCACCGCTTTCATAAAAGGTTATAAGCTCTGCGGGCATATCACCCGCAGGAGTTTTGACAACCGTCTGCTCCTGCAGATAAACACTATACAGCGCTCCGCTTTTGTAGTATTCCACAGAAGGCCTGTTCTTTTGCCGCCCGTCAGTTATCTCATAAAAAGGGATCAGCTTACCCAGCGGGGTATCAATTACCGTCTTCCTCATATTACTGTGTTCCTCTTACATAAGTATTTCTTAAACTGCCGTTTTTCATCTCGTAAACGGAATCCGCCAAGTCGGCTACCAGCTTGTCATGAGTGACTATCAGTATGCCTTTCCCACCCCTTGCTTTTTCCCTGAATATCTCCATGACCTTCAAGGTATTTTCCGTATCCAGTTCTCCTGTAGGCTCATCGGCAAAAATGTACTTATGGTCTCCGGAAAGAGCCCTTACGATGGAAACTCTCTTCATCTCACCACCAGAAAGATTTTTGGGATACACATCCATAAGCTCCTCTAGACCGAGAGCTGATATCAGCTCCGTAAGGCTCTCTTCGTTTCCGGTTCTTTCTTTTGGATAAAAACAGTTCTGCAAAAGAATGTTCTCATAAGCCGTAAGGCCAGGTATTAGGCTTTGGGTCTGGGGAACGATTCCTATCTTCTCTGCTCTTAGTCTGTCCCTTTTTTTGAGTCCCTGCTTAAAGACTTCGCTTCCATCTATTGAAACCGACCCTTTTTCGGGCTTTATCATTCCGGACAACACATTGAGGAGTGTACTCTTTCCGCTTCCAGAAGCACCTACGATTGCTGTTATCCTGCCCTCTTTTACTGTAACGCTCACATTGTCCAAAGCCGCGAATGAATTTCCGCGTCTCTTATATTCTTTTACAATATTCTCTGAAACTACAGGCATTTAGTTTTCCCCTTCTCGCATAAGCTCGTAGCACTCCGTTTCCGATGCGATCTCACCCGCGATCAGTCCCGGAACCGCTCCACTCAGTATAGTTGCCCCAATGGCTATAAGTGCAGCATCGACTATCTGAGACACTTCCGGAATAACGAATGGGAATTTTATCTGCTGTGAGATATGATCACAAAAAGGGAAATAAAAAAGTGCAGCAAGCAAAACCCCTACTATGGCGCCGAATAGTGAAAGCGTGGTCGTTTCCGTAAGAATGAGCCTTATTATCCAACTCTTTGAGCCTCCCATCATTCTGTAAACAGCCCATTCTTTTTTGCGATTGTTGACTCTGTAAATATGGAGAATGACAGTTACAAAAGTGACCCCGGCAAATGCCAGGTATGTGATTGCCCTGATGAGGTCTGCAAACAGGCCTATTCCGTCTGTAACGGACTTAATAACTTTTTGGCTCCTTACTACCTCTCCCGGAACCACCCCAAGTATGCTTCCCGCTACAGAGTCCAGACTATAGTCATCCGCCACATCCACCATAAAGGCTGATACATATCTGTCCGTGATGTTTTTATCGTATCCTTCGCCATCACCAAACTGTACGCCTTTTTCATTCGCATCTTTTATAAGCTGTTCCATGACTTCAAAAGGTACATATGCCGACTTATCCATCCCGGTACCGGTCTTGTTCAGTCTCGCTGCAACATTATAGGTTCTGCCAAAGAAAGTCAGTGTGTTCCCTTCCTCAATCGCGATATTGCAGCCAACTATCATATCTCCATCACCATTTTCGTTTGTATACTTATCGGAAATCCACGGAGATGTGACAAAATCAGTTTCGGGATCGTATCCGATGATTTGGATCGGCACTGAACAACATGAGGCTCTTAAGCTGGCCAGATAAATGACTGGTGTCACCTTTTCAACACCCTCAGTACTTCGAATAATACTTTCGTACTTTCTTTCAAATGAGCACTCAACCGGCTCGCTGTTTAACAGAATACCCTCATAGGCGCTTTCCTGACCCTTAGGTACAACGGCAATATCCGCTCCAAGCCTTTTTTTCAGGTTATCCGCTCCCCGGTAAAGACTGGCCGAGAGCATCATTCCAGCGAAAATTGTAGAAGACAATACTATAGCAAAGGCAAACGCCGCTCCACCTTCAATATTACCGTTCCTTATTTTTTTCAGGACTATATCAGCAATTTTCAAATTAACTCACCTTCAATTTGCGTCCGGCTAGACTCTTTGATGTTTCAAAGTACAGAGATACCAGACCTGTTACAATCTGCAGGACTCCGATAACAAAAAGTGCCGGTCTTGTAACCGACGCACAATGCATCATAGGACTTGAACAAACTCCTACAAGTACTGTTGGGATAAGAAGTACCACAAGTCCCAAAACAGTCTGCAGAGCAATCAGAGCTATCCTTAGTTTGTCACTCTTTGTCAAAAACAGCCCAATTCCCGCAAGTACATAAACTACCCCAACTACCAGCTCCCACTGAGCCGTATCATAACATCTCATTTTCATCTCACCTGCCGGGCAAACGGCAAAGATTGTCCTTGGTCCAACAGCTGCCAATAATCCAAGGATTATTGGCAAAAATAATATGACTTTATTTTTCATATCAATATATTCCTCTTATACCTTTCCCTAAATTTATGTATCTTTGGGATAGCTCTTGAAATCGGCATCATCACATCAAGAAGAGCAATGCCATATCTTCTCAGAGCCTCTTCAGCATGTGGACCACTCCTTGCACAGAGCACAAAGTCTACATCCTTAAGGCTTTCTGCAATCTCATTCATAAGGCTTCCTGAGCAGGCGTGACACTCTCCACCGCCACATGCAGGTCGTACCACTCTGTCCTCGATTTCCTCGTAGTTTCCGAAGTCGTCAACTTCAAGGATCAAAAATGATGATGCATGACCGAAATGAGTATCTATTATTTCCCCGTCACTTGTGGCTACAGCTACAAGGTATGACATAAGCTTTTCCCTCCAACAAAGATCAGATTCTGTAATCGTCAACAAGATTGTCCATAAGGCCGTACTCAGTAAGGATTTCCTCGAGCCTCTCCTGGGTCATCGGCTTAGGTATTACCAGCATCTCATTCTTTTCAATGGCCTCCGCAAGATTTCTATACTGTCGTGCCTGACCGTGCGTAGGATTGTACTGGATAACTGTCTGCTTGTGGATCTCTGCGCGCTGAACTTCGTTATCTCTTGGCACAAAATAGATCAGCTGGCTTCCAAGTTCTTTTGCGAAGGCTCTAAGAAGGTCCTCTTCTCTGTCAACATTTCGGCTGTTACAGATGATACCGCCAAGTCTTACACCACCCTGAAGCGCGTATTTCCTGATACCTTTACAGATATTATTGGCAGCATAAAGAGCCATCATCTCACCTGATGCAACGATGTAGATTTCCTGTGCCTTGCCTTCTCTGATAGGCATTGCGAATCCGCCACATACTACGTCTCCAAGGACATCATAAAAGACATAATCAAGATCTTCAGTGTATGCCCCCATGTTCTCCAAAGTACCAATTGAAGTGATGATACCTCTTCCGGCACAGCCAACACCTGGCTCTGGCCCACCAGACTCAACGCATCTGATGTTTCCAAATCCATTTCTGATTATCAGGTCAAGATCATCAATATTTCCTTCCTCGCGCATGGTGTCAAGAACTGTTTTCTGTGCAAGACCTCCAAGAAGAAGTCTTGTTGAATCCGCCTTGGGATCACATCCAACTACCATCAGTTTTTTTCCAAGCTCTGTAAGTCCTGCTGCAAGGTTCTGTGTGGTAGTTGACTTACCGATACCACCTTTTCCATAAATTGCTATCTGTCTCATTTTTCATCTCCTCCTTTTATCACCCATGTGAAAATGTCGCTTTTACATTTAATCTGCTCTGGTACACGAGCTTACTGTATTCAGATATTCCAGGCACTCCTACTGCATCAGCTCTGCAGTGAGCACAGTGTTTAAACACTTTGATATATTTTTCCGCCTCATTCTGAGCCTTTTCAAGCTCCTCTTTTGTGGGCTTTCTCAAGTCCTTAAGTTTTGCCTGAGGAATGAGCGGAATGATGTTATACAAAAGAGCTCCTGCTTCCTTTACCGTCTTTGCTATCTCCCCGATGTGCCTGTCATTTATTCCAGGTACAAGAACAGTGTTGATCTTTACTGTTACTCCAGCATCAGCAACTTTTTTGATGCCTTTAAGCTGATTCTCGATAAGGATCTCAGCCGCCCTTATTCCTATGTACTTCTGGCCGTGGTAAATGATGTAGTCATTAAGCTGCATCTCAATTTCAGGATCCACGGCATTAACTGTAACTGTAAGCGTATCCACCCCCACTTCAATAAGCTCATCGGCCTTGTCATACAAAAGCAGTCCGTTTGTGCTCATGCACTTTAAGAGTTCAGGATGAGTCTCATCTATTCTTCTGAAGGTCTCAAAAGCTTTATCCGTTGCCAGAGTATCTCCCGGGCCTGCTATTCCGGCCACCTTGATGCTTGGAACAATTTCAAGTGCCTTATCTATAAACTCACCCGCTTCCTGCGGGGTTATAACTTTCGATGTGACTCCAGGTCTTTCCTCCACATCGTTTACCTGCCTGTCGCAAAACCTGCATGCAATGTTGCATCCAGGGCTCACAGGAAGGTGGATCCTTCCTGCGTTATATCTGCACCCTCCAAAGCAGGGATGGTTCTTTTCTAGTTGTTCAATACTGGCTGCCATAACTTCTCCTGTTTATGTAAGTGAATTCCAAGGGGTCTTAGCTATTGCATTCTGGACATCTGCAAATAGTGCAAGTCCTCCTTCGTATCCAAAATAAGTCTTATCTGCCACCATGCAGTCTCCGTATGGCGCGCTCACAGGAACATATGCTGCTCCAAGCTTAAGTGCAAGGGACTGATCCCATATAGAGCCAAAGATCACTGTCTCCTCTTCCCTTGGAAGCTTATTTAAAAGCTCATCATGAGCAAGTCCTCCATCGATGGAGAATATGATCTCATAATCCTTTTCCTCAAGCCCTACATCATAGAGATGATCCTTGATCTGCTGCTGATATTTCTTGGGAACATTTTCCGTGATATATATCCTCTTTGGGAATAATCCCATGTCATTTACCACGAACTTTGTAACGGATACTGCCGCAGCCACACTTCCAATGACAACGAACTGCGCTGCAAGATCATTACAGTAGTGAACCCATGGAACATGTTTATTGATGTAGTGATAGTACCTGTCTTCTCTCTCCTTGATATAGGCTTCAACTACTTCCTTGTCGAGATCTGCATATTCCTGAAGTGTTCTAAGGAACTTTGCAGTATCTTCTGGTCCAACAGGGATATTCGGGTAAACAAGATAGGGTGTTCCATATTTTGTCTCAAGCTTCTTTGCCACGTCGTGGTCAACCCATGGTGAAAGTACCAGGTTAAATGCCGCCTCAGGAATCTTGTCTACATCAGCAAGTCCCTTCTGATAGCCGTAGAAAACGTTTGGTTCAAGTCCTATAGCCTTAAGTGTCTTTTCTATTGCCTCAAGAGTTCCTTCCCACAATGGATCATAGAATGGAACAACTCCCAGAATGTTGACCTGCTTGTCATTTCGCTTTCCTGAATCTTTCAGATACTGATCTATGATCGCATTTAATACTCTGCTGTGGCCTGTTAAATTGTCACCCTGGATTCCAGGGAGCTTAGCATAGATAACAGGTATGCGGGCATCTTCAAAGTCACTTACTACAGATTCAATATCATCACCAATGATCTCCGGTGTACATCCATCTACAGCCACGATCATATCTGCATCGTAGTATTCAATGGAGTGCTGTATCACCTTTTTAAATCTATCAGCTCCTCCAAAGACAACATCCGACTCACAGAAATTGCTGCTTGGCAGAACAGTTGCTTCAAATGGGTATGCACTCTGTCCTCCGTTAAACACCTGAAGTGTTGAAATATACTGAGCTATACATCCAGGTCCACAATGACCTACAGGGAGTACCTTTCCAATTGCAAGCGCTGTACAGCTTCCTCCCAGCGCACAAGCAACTCTCAGCTGTTCCCCACAATTAGTTGCCATGTTTCTTTCCTCCTTCAGCAAACATAGAGAATGGTGCCAGGTTCTCATAATAGTTGGTAAAAGGAGAAACGTACCGCTCTCTTAATTTCTTTTCAAAATTAGTGTTCTTAAGCTGTCTTACCAGTCTTTCTCCAAGATCGATAAGTCCCGGATAACCTACAACGCGAAGTCCCACCTTGGTCTCCACAGAAGGAAGTCCAAGCTGTGCCGCCCAGGCTGTAATACTATGTGCCCTTCCTATAACAATGTCCGGCCAGTTGTTCTTTAAGGTGATAAGCTGCTCCACCATCTGAACATCGCTTACGCTTGTTGGAACATCCATTCCAAGCTCCTCCACATCAACCGCGGCTGCAATCTTATCATCAGAGTTGTTATCAACTTTTGGATCGTAATGATATGCCACTGTATGAAGAACGTCCATTCCAAGTTCTTTACACATTCTTGTGTATTCATATGCAAAGCTTGCTCCAAGGGCGATGAAGACTTTTTTGCCTGATAGCTTACTCTTTAGCTCCTCAACCTTGTCATGATATTTTTCTCTTTCCCTTTTAATGATCTCTTCAGCCTGTTCTGACTTTCCGACGTAGTCCGCAACCTCCTTAAAGAAGCGCTCAAATCCAATCCCGCCATAGGGAAGATGTGACTGGAAGTACTTAACGCCGTAGTGCTTTTCCAAAAGGCCACACATATAACTGGATTGTGCACCACACTGACCAAATGAAGCCACAGATCCGGTCGCCTTCTGAAAGTCCTCTGCTGATGCTCCGCCGGTAAGACAGATCATGTCATATCCAAGTTCTTTAAATAGCCCTTCAAGATAATCTTTTCCGATAGACATAAATCCAATATAGTTTATGGTATTGCTCTTTTCTGATTTTTCTTTTATCAGAGTTCTTCCAACCACATGGTTATATCCGTCAAAACCAGATGCCCAGACCCTTGATTTAAATCCCGGGCTTGGCGTATATCCGATCGGAATACCAAGCTCCTGCGACATTTCATCAATGAGTCCATCAAGGTCTTCGCCGATGATACATGCCACGCAACTTTGAACTACAAAGATCTGCTTTGGATGATATCTGTCGTATCCAAGCTGGATCGCAGCTCTTACCTTTTCAACTGCGCCAAACACGGTGTCAGTCTCAATGATATTTGTGCTGATCTGATGAAAGTTTTCTCCTGGAAGTCCCTCATGTCTTGCTCCAGAAACTCCAGCTTCATTGAATTCAACCTGACTTGCGGAACAACCAACTGGTGAGTGGTCGATGACAACTGTATCCCGTATTCCAGACAACTGGTTTAATGTGTGCATGTGACTGCAAAAAGACTCTGTAGTGAATTCTCTTTCTTTATTCTTAAGACAGCCCTGACAGCCCTTTGTTGCCAGATCCTTTAGTGTCCCAGTATATCCTGTTATGGACCCCAGCCTTCGCTCTCTTGGCACTGCCTCCTCCACAGCTAAATTAACAGCCATTTAAATCTCCTCCGTTTCCTTTTTTCATGTTTATTTAATGCAGGCTTTATGCCCACTTGATAACATTCTTCTTTAAAAGCTCTATTCCCATGTTCAGGAAAACTACAACAATTCCTATAGTGATGATCCCGCAAATTACATTGTCATACATAGCAAAGGCTGCGTACTTCTGAACAAAAAATCCAAGTCCCGCTGTTGATCCAAGCATCTCTGCAGATGTAAGTGTCATAAACGAAAAAGACACAGTAACTGTAAGATTCTCTATTGTTGCCGGAAGAGTAAATGGAAGAATGATCTTAAACATCATGGTAAGATCCTTTATCCCCATGGATTTTGCCGTGATTATAATTCCCCTGTCGATGTTGGAAACACTGGTTATCGTAGAAAGGATCGTTGGCCAAAAGATTCCTAAGAAAATAACCATTATAGCCGCCACCTGAAAGTTTGGCATAAGCGCCACTACGTATGATGTGTAAACGATCGGTGGTATAGGGCTAAGGACTTTACAGATTGGGAAAAAAACCTTTCTCAGAGCCGGAACCCATCCGATAAACAAACCAATTCCTGTTCCAAATACCAATGAAAGAGCTATTCCAACAAGAAGTTTAATAAGGGACTGCACAACTCCTGTGAGAATGAATTCATATCGATCAACATATACATAAAAGACTGTCTCAGGAGCCGGGAACAAAACCGGATTGACCACATTAAATACAGTGGTAGTCAGATCCCATACAGAAAATAATCCAAATAAGATCGCATATATGATCGATGTTGTTTTTATGTCAAAAGTCTCTTTTCTACTGCCTATAAGCACGCTTAGCAGATACACTGCATTTACCAGGCTTACCGCTATTATCAGCGGAATATAGCTTATCTCCAGCACCTGCCCCTTTGGAACAAAAATAATGATTGCCAAAGTCAGTAAGAAAAAAACTTCATCCAGTATCAAGTATTTCTTCATGCCTAAATTCTCCTAACCAACATTCTGGATGTACCTTGGGAAAATCTCATCCTGAACATCTTCAAGCTCGGAAATATCAATAGTTTCCGCCACCTGCTTTTTGCTGTTTTTATAGAACAAAGATGTAAGATGATCTCTTAGCTTTGTATATTCCTCAGAGCCTACCAGGGCAGCTCTATCTCTTGGTCTCTCCAGTGGATTTCTGATGTCTTCTGTGATCTGCTGTGGATCCATGAAAATGATACGGTCTCCCAGCAGTATTGCTTCGTCGATGTCATGGGTCACAAAGATGACCGTAAATTTCTTTTCGCTTTCACTCCAAAGCTTTGCAAACATATCCTGAAGATGTGTGCGGTTCTTAGGATCAAGAGCTCCAAAGGGTTCATCAGATAAAAGAATTTCAGGCTTAACTGCCAGCGCTCTGGCTATTGCTATCCTCTGCTTCATGCCACCTGAAAGCTCATTGGGATACTTATTTTCCGAATCCTCCATTCCCACAATCTCAAGATATTTTCTTGCATATTCCTTCTTCTGTTCTCTTTTCTTTCTCCTAAAGGACTTATCTGTCTGCTCTACTGCAAAAATAATATTGTTTATGGCAGTCATCCAGGGAAACAGAGAATAGTTTTGGAATATCAAAGCCCTGTCTACTCCAGGGCCTGTTACCTTTTGACCATCGACATAGATCCCGCCTTTTTTAGGCTTGGACAGGAGTCCGTCGATGGCACTGAGAAGTGTAGACTTTCCACATCCGCTGTGTCCGATAAGGCAGACAAACTCACCCTCTTCGATGCTGAGATTGATATCTTTTAAAGCTTCAAATCTTCTACCATTTCTTGTATATTCCTGTGAAAAATCTCTGATCTCGATCTTACCCATTCTGACGTCCTCCTTATCCTTTTCTTTTATGAATTCTTTTTTCCAAATTCTTCCTTAAGTTCCTTGTATGTTGTATTATCAGGATTCTTTTCGATAAGCTTATTTAATGCTTCTTCATAGATAGATGCATCTATATGAGCATTGATATCATCAACTTCCTTATTTCTTCCAAGAACTAATGAGTCCTTGTAGATAGTGTTGATCGATCTTGTATCGGGGTCTACTGAAAGATATCCAGGGAATGTGATTTCCTGTTCAACTTCTTCCTCATCAAGCTGTGAGTATTTTGAAAGGATAGAAACTGCATCATCCTTATTGCTGATGGTGTATTCATACGCTCTGAGATTGGCAACCTCAAAGGCTACAAGAGCATCTCTGTTCTCATTTACAGTCTCTCTTCGAACTGTCTGACGGCAGCACACATCATCTTCAAATGAGCGAATAGGAACCTCTCCAAGTCTTTCTGCAGCTGATGTTGTTTCTACAGTCAAAAACCCTGCATCTACATCGCCCTTGGCAATGGCCTGAAGAATTGCCTCTGTTGATTCATAATATGTAAGATCTACACATGAAGGGTAATCATAACCCGCTTCCTCAAAGTCCTGCTTGATAGCGACCTCAGCTGCACTTGATAAGTCAGCTGCTATTTTCTTGCCGATAAGATTTTCAATCTTACTGTATTCTTCAGCATTTTCTTTTAATGCGAAAAGCCTTTCATCTATGTTTCCGGTTCCCCCTACAAATACCAGATCGTGTCCTTCCCCAATGGAGTTGATCTGTGGTGAAATGGCAAATGCACTTACATCTACTTTGTTCTCATTAAGAGCTGCCAGGATCTCTGTGGGATTTCCAAGGTGTTCAAGAGTTACGTCCACTCCCTCCTCCTTGTAATATCCCAGCTCTTCAGCCAGGGCGTAAATTCCGCCTCTTGTTGATGTTCCTACAACTCCCACTCTGATGCTTCCAAGTGTATCTTCGCTTCCAGCGCTCTTGCCACAGGCAGTAACGCCAGCAAGTAAACCTAATATGCCGAGTACTGAAATAATTCTTTTAGCGATAAATCTTTTTTTCATCTGATCTCCTCCATAGTCCAAATTATTGAATAAAAAAAGGGAGGCAAAAAAGCTCATAGGATCTCGCTTTCTTACCTCCGGTTGACCGGTCAGTAATTTATTTATGGTTAATTATACAGATTTATCGACTTTGTAAAATTATCTAAAATTTATAAGATGCTATAAATTTTCCTTATATGGTGATAACTATTTTTATCACCTGCCCACCACATGAACTGGTGCATCATAGTACTCGCTGTACAGGGTAAAAGAGTCTGCGATGCCCGAAGTTATGTAGACTTCTCCGCTCTCGGTAATGAATACAGCGTCGAAGTCGCCTGACTGTTTCCAGAAGTCTATAGCGTCATCAAGGCCCATGACGAAAAGAGCTGTAGAAAGGCCATCGCACCTTAGGCCGTCGCTGCCAATGATGGTAACAGACACAAGACCATTTTCAGCAGGATATCCGGTCTTTGGGTCAAGGATGTGCCAGTAGGTCTTTCCATCCTCTTCGAAGTATCTCTCGTAGCCGCCGGAGGTGATTATAGCCATATCTTCTGCGTCGATAACTCCAAAGATCCCAGTCTGGCTGTCAGCAAAGGGGCTCTTTATGGCGACCTTCCACTTGTTCCCGTCTGGCTTTTTACCGATACACTCTACGTTTCCGCCAAGATTGATGAGAGCAGACTTAACGCCGTTGTCACGGAAATATTTGGCAACTGCACTTCCTGTGTAGCCTTTGACTACGCTGCCAAGGTCCACCTGCATGCCTGGAGCGATGGAGACCTGACAGCCTAAGTCACTGGAGGCGGATTTATCTGACTCACCACCCGCAGAAGACAACAGAACCGTCCCTGTGTCTTGTTGTGCACAATGAGACAAGAGAACCGTCCCCGTGTCTTGTTGCACCTTTCGGTAGTCCACATTTTCAAGTAGAGCATCGATCTCATCCGCCTCAGGAACCCTGTAGCTTCCTGTAGTAAAACCCCAGGCCTTAAGCACAGGGTAAATAGAGATGTCCAAAGCCCCATTAGTCTCAGCGCACACAGAAAGGGCCCGGGTCATAATATCTGCCACGTCAGGGGAAACAACTGCCTCTCCATCCCTGTTAAGAGCATAGATCTCGCTGTTTTCATCAGTTACAGAAAGCTTTTTTTCAAGGTCACGGATCATGGTCTCTGCGCCAGTAAGCAGCTCCTCATCACCTGCTGCCTGGATCTCCATTATGGTGTCCATGGCAAAAAGACTCCTGGTCTTCATTACCGGCTCACCAAAAGCACATGCAGAAAGCGCTGTCAGTGACATGACAGCCACTGCAGCGCCTACAATCATTTTCATATTAAAACGAGCCTTCAAAAATCTCATAAATTCTCACTCATTCTCTTCCTGAAACACATTCATGTTTCCAGTCCTGTATCCATAAAGGTCAAGAGAAACATAGGTAAATCCAATCTTTCTAAGCTCATCATGAACTTTTTTCCTAAGCTCCTCTGCCATGATCTTAACGATATCATCAGGAAGCAGTTCGATCCTTGCAAGGAAAATATCATTGCCGTGGATACGAACACGGAACTGCTTAAACCCAAGCTCCATCATCAGCTGCTCTGCCTTGTCTACCATATCGAGCTTGCGATCGCTGATGTTCTCACCATATGGGAATCTGCTGGCAAGACATGCAAAGGAAGATTTATCCCAGGTAGGAAGTCCAAAGTACTGTGACAAACTTCTTATATCCTTCTTGGTCATTCCTGCCTCGCGAAGAGGACTCTTTATACCAAGCTCTGCGATAGCCTTAAGTCCAGGTCGGTAATCCCCCTCATCATCAAGATTGGACCCTTCAACTACAACAGCCATATTCTCACTAGCTGCAGTTTCAAGGAAATGCTGGAACAGATCTTTTTTGCACAGATAGCATCTGTCCTTGGGATTCTGGGCAAAGCCTTCAATCTCCATCTCATTGATATTAAGGACAACGTGCTTTACTCCAAGGCGCTTGCAGTAACTAATGGCCTCCTCAAGCTCTCTTTTCGGAAACACCCCAGAGGATGCTGTCATTGCGATCACCTTGTCAGAAAGGGCAGCCCTTGCTGCATACAAAAGAAAAGTCGAATCCACTCCACTGGAAAAAGCCACAGCGGCGCTTCCATAGGAAGAAAGAATGGACAAAAGTTTGTTATATTTTTCAAGTTGTGCTGCATTTGCAGTTGCAGTCATGTCATCCTCCCGGCCACAGGCCATAGATCAAAAAGAAATCCCAAAGGCAGATCCAAAGATCAGCTCATCTTTTTGTACATGTGATTTCCGATCATCTGGATCA
>JAEEGF012055585.1_pt1 | contig 13809 bp, 9 predicted proteins | sample 9134171 | NCBI WGS metagenome assembly JAEEGF01 (sample SAMN16246542, study PRJNA631951) | gut metagenome | biome: gut microbiome; feature: rumen; material: AP-attached | host: Bos | place: Iran: Karaj | collected 2018-10
CTGAAACACGGTAGTGGTGGGCGCTTTCCGTCGCCGCGGCGACGAACCAGTCGCCGCCTTTGATGAGAAGCGCGAGGCCGAGAATGAACAGAAGACAGGGTACCATCATGGTGAAAACTCTCCTTAATGAAATGAAACGCAAACTAAATACTATAATAATATAGGGTAAAAAAGCAATTCGGACGGAAGGAAGGTTGATATGTTGCGGGAATCATTGGCAAATCATTTTCGGTGGATATATTTTATGGTTGTTTATTCATTACAATCCATAACAATGGTTTTCATTCAAACATGGAGAAGACATGCAGGCATTGAGTTCATTGGATTACGGGATCATCGGTTTGTTTCTGGTAGTGACGGTTGTCGCGGGCTTCTGGATGACGCGGCGCGCGGCAGGCAGTCTGGACGACTATTTTCTTGGCGGACGAAGCATCCCATGGTATTTTCTGGGCATTTCCGGCATGGCGGCGTGGTTTGATTTGACGGGAACGATGATCATCACGAGTTTCCTTTACATGTTGGGACCACGTGGTTTGTATATTGAATTCCGCGGCGGCGCGGTGCTCGTTTTGGCGTTCATGGTGGCCTATACAGGCAAATGGCATCATCGGTCCGGTTGCATGACGGGCGCGGAATGGCTGGTCTTCCGATTCGGTAAAGACAAGGCGACGAACGCTTTGCGACTGCTGTCGGCCTTCATGGGCGTCGTCGGAACGATCGGCATGCTGGCGTATTTGGTGCGCGGGACGTCATTGTTCATGGGAATGTTCTTCCCGTGGCCGCCGATGACGATGACGTTCATTTTGATTGGTTTGACGGCGATCTACACGATGTGTTCGGGCTTCTATGGTGTTGTACTGACGGATGTTGTGCAAAGCACGATCATTCTGATCTCCTGCCTGGTCGTCGCTTTCATGGCGTGGCATCAGGTTCCGGACAGCGCGGCGTTGGCCGAAACGGCGCGGCAGGTCACGGGAAATGTCTCATGGACGGATTCCATGCTGGCTTGGAAGACGACCATGCCGAAAGGCTATGAAATCTATGAATCACTGACGATGTTCGCGGCTTTCTATTTGCTGCGCAACGTGTTGGGCGGCATGGGAAGCGGCGGTGAAGGCCGTTATTTCGGTGCGCGCAACGACCGCGAATGCGGCCTGCAGTCCATGCTGCAGGGCATCACGGTGGCGTTCCGCTGGCCGATGATGATCGGTTTCGCCGTCATGGGAATTTATCTGATCGCGCGGGAACTGCCTGACAGTCAAGCAGTTGAGCATGTGACAGAGGTCGTCAAGCAGATGGTTCCCGATGTGACGCAAGCCCATTGGCATGATGTGACCAGTTCGATTGTGAACTCGCCTGAAAAATGGTCGGCCGAAGGAGTCGCGCAGATAAAGGAACTGCTTGGTGACGATTGGCAGAAGAAGCTGCCGGTCATCGGTTATCATGGCGTCGTGAATCCGGAGCAGATTCTGCCGATGGTGTTGATGCGCGTCATTCCCGCTGGCTTGAAAGGAGTGTTGATCATGGCGATGCTGGCGGCGATGATGAGTACGCTAAACACGGCAGTCAACGGCACGGGAGCGTTGATTGTGAGGGACTTCTATCAGAATTTGATCCGCCCGAATGCGAAGAATCGCGAATTGATCGCCGTGTCGTGGATTTCGTCGTTGGCGATTGTCGCGGCGGGTTGCTGGATGGGTGTGTCCGCAGGAAGTATCAACGAACTGTGGGGCTGGATCATCATGAGTTTGGGCGCGGGCGGTCTGGCTCCCGGACTGCTACGTCTCTATTGGTGGCGTTGCAACACGACGGGTATGTTCATGGGCACGCTGCTAGGCGGCATTGGTGCCGTTTTGCAAAAGATTTTCATGCCTGAAATGACAGAAGGATGGCAGTTCCTGACGATGGGGCTGTTGTCGTTCATCGGCACGATTGGCGGCTCGCTGCTGACGAAGCCCACGAATCGCGACGTGTTGGAGAACTTCTACAAGACGACACGTCCGTTCGGCTTCTGGGGACCGCTGAAGAAGACGTTGCCGGAAGATGTTCGCGTGAAGATGGATGCGGAAAATCGTAATGACATTCTAACGATTCCGTTCGCGTTGCTTGCGCAGGTGACGTTGTTCTTACTTGCAATGCAGGTGGTTATAAAAGCATATTCATCCATGGCGTGGACGCTGCCACTGTTCCTGATCGGCGTCATCGGTCTGCGGATCTTCTGGTGGAAACCGTTGTGGAAACTAAGCGATAAGTAACTGATTATGAACCACGAAAGGCACGAAAGTCACGAAAATTGGAAACCACAGATTACACAGATTACACCGAATGCCTCGCCGCCGTCGCCATGCCTGTAAAAAACGTCTGTATTTGCTTTAAGCTTTCAGCTTTAAGCTTTTAGCTCCGCGAAGGCGGCATGGTTCCGGCGGCTGCGGCGGTTGTCGTCGCTTCGCGAGGGAGAAAACAATAAAGGAAAATGAAATGATCAAAACAACAATTAACGTTGAAGGAATGGCTTGCCCGCATTGTGAAGCGCGTGTCAACCAAGCTATGAAGAATGCGTTCGCCGTCAGCAAAGTGACGTCGGACCATAATAAATGCATCACGGAAGCGTTTTCCGAAAACGAATTGGACGAAGCGAAAGTGCGTTCGGTCATCGAAGGCGAAGGCTTTAAAGTGACGGGCATGAAATCCGAACAAGCGAAAAAAGGACTCTTTTCATGGAAATGACGAATAGCGTCTGGGGCAAAGGGCAATTGATGGCGATGTCCGGCCTGGAAGGGCGGACGGATTACGCTGAAGGGCTGGTCTTGAGAACGCGTGAAAACGGCGTGATCGATTTGAAATTTCCAGCCGCCGGCGGGCGGATTGTGCTTTCGGAGGACAAGCCGCAAAAATGCCTGTTGCTTTCAGATGCGTTCGAAACGGAGCATGCGAAAGGCGTCATCGTTAATGCGTATCATATTCTGATAGAAGGAAAAGCGTCTGTTGAAAATCTTCCAGACGCGTATGCGTCGTTGACGGAAGGAGACCGCCTGCTGGTTGGTCTCCGCAAGCATTTTGATCCATCGTTGATCCATGCGGATTTAAATGACATTTTTACAAAATATGTCTCTTATTACAAAGGACTTCCGACGTATGGCACGGTGGCTCCGCTGGAGCGGATGGCGTTGCAGAAGGCGTATTCGCAGCTGAAAGGTCAGATTTATTCGCCGTATGACGGCTTCCCGCATTTCTGGAGCACGCCGGACCGCTGGCCGCATCGCAAGATGTGGTTGTGGGACAGCGTGTTCCATGCGATCGGCATCCGCCATTATGATATAAAATTGGCGAAAGACATTCTGCGGGCTGTGTTGGAATATCAGCATGACGACGGGCTGATTCCGCACATGATGGCTCCCGACGGATGTTCGAAAATCACGCAGCCGCCTGTATTGGCGCTCGGCCTGAAAATGGTGCTCGAAAAGGAAGCCGACGATGAATTGATGGCATATGCATTGCCGAAGTTAGCCGCTCATCTTCAATGGATTATGAAAAAGCGCGACACGGATGGCAATGGCTTGGTCGAATGGAACATCGAGGGCGATCCGATGTGTCGTTCAGGCGAAAGCGGTATGGATAATTCGCCGCGTTTCGATGACGCGACGCAGTTGGACGCGACGGATTTCAACTCATATCTTTCGATGGAATGCGAAATCGTTGCCGAATTTGCAGAACATCTTGGAAACAAGGCGTTGGCGGCGGAATGGAAGGCACATCATGAACGGTTGAACCGTCTTATGCGCGAAACTATGTGGTGCGAATCGGAACGTATTTTCATGGATGTCGATGTGACGACGGGCAAGCAGACTGGTATTTCCGCTTCATCTGGTTTCCTGCCGTTGATTTGCGGCGCGGCAACAGCGGAACAGGCCGCCTTGATGGTGCAGAATCTTCTTGATTCGGAGACGTTTGCGACTCCATGGCGCGTTCCGTCCATCAGTCGTAAATGCACGGCGCAATATCAGAAAGACATGTGGCGTGGGCCTGTCTGGCTCAACATCAATTGGCTGATCGCATACGGTCTGAAACGCTACGGCTATACGGCGGAAAGCATTGATTTGCGGCAGCAGACGCGTCGCATGGAACTGAAATACTACGAAAAGTACGGGACGTTCTTTGAGTTCTTCGACGACCGTGATGAATGCGATCCGCCTTTGCTGTTGCGGAAAGGCTGCAATGAACAGGAAGGAAGCGGTTACCATCAAGTCTTTTTCGATTATGGATGGAGCGCGTCGTTGTTCGTGGATTTCACAGCCGAACCATGATGAAACATAAAAAGGATGTTTGATTTTTCGGCTGGTTCGATTTGGAAAACGTGCAACATGGTGTAAGTTGTATTCATTGAGAAGAGTAAAGGGCTCACCGCTTAACAGAGGTTTGCTAAAATGGCACTACCATTTCCTGAAATCAAGAAGAAGCTGGGCTTCGGTTGCATGCGTTTTCCCATGAAGGACGGCGAAGTCGATCTGGAGCAGGTCAGCCGCATGACAGATTTGTTTATCGAACGTGGTTTCAACTACTTCGATACGGCGCATGGCTATATCGGCGGCCGTAGTGAAAAGGCGTTGAAGCATTGTCTGACCAGCCGCCATCCGCGTGAAAGCTATCTGTTGGCCGACAAGCTGTCGGAAGGCTATTTCAGAACGCAGAAGGACATTCGCGTGGTGTTTGATGATCAGTTGAAGATTTGCGGCGTGGATTATTTTGATTTCTATCTGATGCATGCGCAGAACCGCAACAATGACAATCACTATCAGGAATGCAACGCATATGAGACGGCGTTGGATCTGAAGGCGGAGGGCAAAATCCGCCATGTGGGGCTGTCGTTCCATGACAAGGCGGCGGTTCTTGACAAGATTCTGACGGATCATCCGCAGGTGGAATTCGTGCAGCTTCAGTTCAATTATCTGGACTATGAAGACGAAGGCGTCGAAGGCCGCAAATGCTATGAAGTCTGTTGCAAGCATGGCAAGCCTGTCGTCGTGATGGAGCCTGTGAAGGGCGGTCGTTTGGTCAATCTGACGAAGGCCGCGAAAGCGTTGCTTGAAGGTCTGAACAACGGTAGTTCCGCAAGTTATGCAATCCGTTTCGCGGCTGGTTTTGAGAATGTGGCGGTGGTGTTGTCCGGCATGAGCAGTATGGCCCAGATGGAAGACAATGTCAGTTACATGGTGGACTTCAAACCGTTGGACGCCAATGAACAGGATATAATCAAAAAGGTTTGCGCGATTCTGCGTTCGCAGAACCAAGTGCCTTGCACGGCCTGCAAATATTGCGTCGATGGCTGTCCGAAAAAGATTCAGATTCCGGACGTTCTGGCTTGTCTGAATCTGCGTCGTCAGCTGAAAAATGCCGGAGACAAATACCGCGAGGCGACGGCTAACGGCGGAAAGGCCTCCGATTGTATCAAATGCGGCAAATGCGAAAAGGTCTGTCCGCAGCATCTTCCGATTCGGGAGCTACTTGCGGAGACGGCCGTTGAACTTGAATAAATCGATAAAGGACAACGAAAACAGGAGAAATCATGGCGTTTACAGTGCTTTTCCAAGGCGATTCCATCACGGATTGTGGTCGTAACAACTGCGGTGGAGCGGGTTATACAAACAACGGTCTTGGGCCGGGCTATCCGAGCCTAATCGCTTCGCGTCTGCAGTGCGACTATCCCGCAAAGGATATCGCGTTCATCAACAAGGGTATCAGCGGCAACCGAATCGTCGATTTGTATGCGCGTTGGCGGATTGATGGTTTGAATCTGAATCCGGACATCATCAGCATTCTGATCGGCGTCAATGACACGTGGCATGAATTCGGCAATCACAATGGCGTGGATGTGCCGCGTTATGCACGTTTCTACCGTGAACTGCTGGAATGGTCCAAATCCACGTTGCCGAATGTGAAATTCGTTCTGCTGGAACCATTTGTGGCGCCTGGTCTCGTTGGCAAGCCTGAATTCACCGCTGAAGTCGCAGAACGCGCGAAAGTCGTGAAAGGCTTGGCGGACGAATTCGGTGCGATCTTCTTGCCGTTGCAGTCCATCTTCAACGACGCCTTCAGAAAAGCGCCAGAAAACCATTGGACGCCAGACGGCGTCCATCCGACTCCCGCCGGCCATCAGCTCATCACAGATGCATGGCTGAAAGCGACCGCCGACATCTTCGCTAAATTGTAAAAGACAAAGAATACACGATTCTGCCAATGAAAACCTGTACAGAAATTACAGGTTTTCATTGGCTTTTTTGTGTCATTCCGTCTTTGCAACTTTGTCTTTCACAAACGCAAAGTAAAGAGCGGGAATCAGATAGAGCGTCATGACGGCGGAATACATCAATCCACCGACGACGCCGATGCCGCAACTGGAGCGGAGTTCTGAACCAAGCCCTGTGCCGAACGCCATCGGCAGCATGCCGCAGACGGAGGCGATGGATGTCATCGCGATCGGGCGGAATTTCGTTTTCACCGCTTGGAGCATGGCCACATGTGCGGACAGACCTTGCGATGACAGCGAGGCTGTTTCGTCCATGATGAGAATGGCGTTGTTGACGACAATACCAATCATCATGACGGCACCAAGCATGCCGACCATGGACATGGAAGTTCCTGTGATCCATTGGATTGCGAACATGCCGACGAAACCAAGCGGGATTGTGAAGAGGATTAGGAACGGTCGCGTCCACGATTCCATGAGGGCGGCGATGAGCAGGTAGGTGAGTACGATGGCGATCATGAACGTGTCTTTGAAGTCCTGTGTCGCGTCGCCCATCATTTCCAACGTTCCTGCATAATGGAGCGTATAACCCTGCGGTAGTTGGCCTTCGAATTTGGTTTTCAGAAGGTTGATGATGTCGCCCATCGTGCCGCCGTTGGCGGAGTTGCAGTAGATTCGCGCGCCGCGCTGTTTGTCTTGTCGGAACATGGATATGGAGACTGGCGACGACTCCAGTTCAGCGAAGGCGGAGATGGCGACGGGATGGCCGTTGATGTTGGCGATGGTGATGTTCTCCATGTCGCCAAAATGCTCCATATCATTGGTTTTCACACGGATATCGTAGGTTCGTGTGCCGACTTTGAACGTACCTGCTTCAACGCCGTCGAAGAAGCCGAGAGCCGTGGTGCCCAATGCGGATTCAGATAGCGACAGATTGCGGAGGAGCGTTCTGTCTGGCCGGATGTTGACGCGCGGTTTGGAAGCGCGTAGGCTGGTGTCGATATCGCTGGCGATACCAGATTCTTGCAGCAGTTTCGTAGCGCGGGTGGCTTCTTGCTGGAGGATGGTGAAATCATCTCCGAGAATGTCGAAATTGATTTCGGCTCCAGCTGAACCAAGCGGATTCGGAATGTTGACGGCATAGAGGAGATTGTGCTTTTGGGCAAATTCTTTTCTCAGTTCCAAGGCGAAATCGTCAAGGCTTTGGCGTTTGTTCTTTGGCAGAAGATTCAGGCTGATGTCCGCCAGATAGACGCCTTCGGAGACTTTTCCGGGCACGGAGTTGACATAGCCGATGGTGGCACCGATGGACGTGACTTCCGGTTTGGCCTGTAGTTCTTTGATAATGTCCAACGTCCTGTCTCGCGCGATGCTAAGTGCCGTGTTGGCAGGATATTCCAATGTGACGCTCAATTCGCCTTTGTCAAAGGACGGGAAGAACGACATGCTGACATGTGGCACTGCCAGGAGCAGCAGTGCGGCGGATATGCCAACGCATAGGAGAATGACGAGCCAGCAGCAACGTCGAGTGAATTCAATGCTTTTGATGAAGAGTTTTTCAACGGCGTTGTAACCGATATCCCACACGGCGAAAATGGCTTGCATGATTTTGCCGGGCTTCTTTTCGCCTTTTGCGTAAAGCAATGACGCGAGAATCGGCGTGAGCGTGAAACTGACGAACAGCGACGCCAATGTTGCGACGACCATGACACCCGCGAATGGCGAAATGAGCATGCCGATGATGGACGACATCAACGCCACGGGCACGAAAACGACGACGTTTGTCAGTGCGCTGGCGGCGACGGCGATGACGACTTCCCCTGCGCCTTGGATGGAGGCGTCTGTTGCGTTTTTCCCTTCGTGCATTCGCTTGAAAATGTTCTCCAAAACGACGACGGCGTTCGTGACGAGCACGCCTGCCGAACAGCCGAGTGAGACCAGTGTCATCATGTCGAACGTGTAGTCGAGTCCTTTCATGGCGATGAAGGAGATGATGATGGAGACCGGCATGGAGATGGCGGCGATGAATGTCGATTTGATGTCGTGAAGGAACAGGAAGAGTAGGGTGGCCGTCAGGATGATGCCGAGCAGGATGCTGCGCCATGCGTCATCGACAGATGATTGGATGAACGCTCCAGAGTCTTTGAACCAAACGAGTTGCATGCCGCCGGGCAACATGCTTCCATCGGTGATTTGCTTGTACCGTTTGCGGGCTTCGGCGATGACTTTGACGGCGTTCGCGTCGCTTCGCTTGACGATTTCCAATTGCACGGCGGGCTTGCCATCCAGATACGCCAATTGTCGGATTTCCTTGGACATGAGCTTGATGTCGGCGATGTCACCTAAGTAGATGCGTTTTCCGACGTTGGAGGAGATTTCGATGTCCTTCATGGACTGGATGTCGCGATATTCGGCATCGTAGGTGACGGACATTTCGCGGCCGTTTTCGCGGATGTGTCCCGCCGGCAGCTTGATGTTGGAGGCGGAAATGCGCGAGATGATTTTCTCAATGGTCAGGCCGCTGTTGGCGAGCTTTTCGCGGTCGAGAATGACATGTAACTGCATGTCGTTACCGCCGTGGATACGGACTTCACCGACGCCTGGAATGCTGGAGAATTGGTTGGAGAGCGTTTCGTCCGCGTAGTCGTAAAGTTCGTCAATGGAATGTGTTCCCGTCAGAAACATGGTGACGATCGGGATGGCGTTGATGTTGACTTTGCTTAGCGTGGGCGTCTCAACACCTTTCGGAAAGTCTTCGATAATCGTGTTGATTTTCTCACGGACTTCATGGATCATGATATCGACGTCCGTTCCAAGAACGAATTCCAGCGTGATGGCGGAGGCGTTTTCCATGCAGACACAGGTAGTGTGCTTCAGGCCGTCGATGGAGGAGACCGCGTCTTCAATTCGTTTGACGACATCGACTTCCATCTCTTCAGGGGAGGCGCCAGGATAGATGGTCGTGATGACGACGTACGGCACGTCGAACTTTGGTAGAGAGTCGATGCTGATGCTCCTGTACATTTTGATGCCGAGGAAGATCAGCATGAACAAAAATGCGCACATGGCGACTTTTCGTTTGACTGAGAGTTCACTTATTGACATGGGGCCACCTCTTTATACCATATGGTAGGCATTATTGGATTTCGATGCGGGAACCGTTGTTGAGGAAATACTGGCCTTCGATGACGAACTGTCGATCCTGCAAATCGTTGGCGTTGAGGATCTCCGTGAAGCCGTCCGTCGTGAAGCCTGTCGTTGCGGGAAGCTCTTCCGCCATCCCGTTGTTGACGGCGAAAACGACAGATTGGCCGCCTGCGCGGGAAAGAATGGCGTCGGACGGCAGGCCGAGTCCTTCGCGTTCCGCGAGAACGACGGCCACGTCGCACAACGTGCCGCTGATCAGATTGGCCTGTTGAGGCAGATCGGCCTTGATTTCAAACGTGCGCGTCAATGAATCGATGCTCGGCGAAATGTAGGAGAGTTTGGCGCGGCAAAGCTCCAAACCGTGCAGTGACAGGACGACGGTCGTTTCAGGCGTGATGGACGGATAGTAGATGGCGCTGATGAAAACGGACGCTTCCAGATGCGTCGGATCCTCCATGGCGAGAACGGCGGTGCCGCCGGCGGCGAATTCTCCTGTTTCGTGGTATTTGGCCGTGATGACGCCGTCATAGGGGGCGCGGATAATGGAGTCCGCAAGATTTTTCTGCGCGATTTGCAGGCTTGTTTCGGCCTGCGTGATCAAAACATCTTTGTAGGCGAGAGCGGTCTCCGCTTTTTCGGTCGTCGCTTGCGCGTTTTTCCATGCGACTTCCATGTTTTCGAAAGCCTGTTTCGTGATAACATTGCGTTTGAAAAGTGTTTCATCCCGTTCAAAATCCAGCCGTGCTTTTTCAAGATTGGTCTTGGCAATTTTCAAATCCGCCTCTGCAATGCTCTTGTTTTGTTGTGCGACTTTCAGATTCTGTTCAGCGATAAGGACTTGATTCTGAAGATTGACTTGGTCCGTCTGGAACAAAATATCACCGGCCTTCACGCGATCGCCTTCCTTAACCTTTAATGCGTCGATGTTTCCAGCGGCGCGGGCGGCGATTTTCGCGCTGTTGACAGGCTGGATGCAGCCTTGGACTTGTATTTGACGACGGAACCGCATCGGCGTGAGCGATCCAGTCTTGACTTTGACGGCCACAGTCTGGCTGACCGATTCTGACTCTTCTTTTTTTGAGCACCCCATGAGGCAGATGACCGACAGGGCGCAGGCGATTATTTTTTGTGTTTTCATGGTTTCTCCGTTTGTTCTAAATAGAACAAAATTGGTGTGGTTTTTCTTTTCATATTAACCAATATACCGCCATGAGACGATTTTTAAAGAAAAAAGTTCCAATTAGAACAAAAAAAGTTCGAAATAGAACAAAAAATCTGCAAAAAAATTGAAATTGATGAAAAAACGGGTTCTATTATAAGGAAAAGGAGCAATCATGAAGAAAAAAAACGACTTGAATCGTCCGTCAATAGAGGAACTGCAATTCTTACAGGCGTTGAATTCATCCTACCGCCTGCTGCTCAACTATGGCGCACGCCGCATCAAAGAGATGGAAATCACGATGGCCCAGGCGTATATGCTTGTGTTTCTGGGGCTCCATCCTGACATGACGTTGGAGGACATTTCCAAAGAACTCCTCTTGGCAAAAAGCGCGATTCATCTGACGCTCCACCAGCTGGTGGAGGGCGGCTATCTGGAAAAAGTGCCTGTCCCGCATGACCGGCGGATGTACCATTTCAAACTGTTGGACAAAGCCACTGCATTGCTGCCGGTCTTCTACAGCCTGATGCGCGACATCAACAAACGTGCGTTGTCTGTGCTGTCGGACGATGAACGAAAAGTCTTCTTGAACCTTCTGGGCAGAGTGAATCAGAAGATAAAGACAGAGTATAAGGATAAATAAGTCCTTTATTCTGAGTGTTTTTCTAGATTTCTAGACGTCTAGCATTCTAGAATTCTAGTTTCATTGCGGCAAAATAGTTCCGCCTTCGCGGATTTTGTGCACTACTTCTGTGATGTCCAGCGAATCCAGTGGGATGTTGCCTTTTTGTACGCAGAGCGCGGCGGCGAGGCCGGCCGCCTCGCCTGTCTCCATGCAAGTCGCTTGGACGCGAACGGCGGCGAAGGCGTCTTCGTCCGCTGAAATCGGTCGGCCCGCGACGAGCAAGTTGGAGATACCTTCCGGCTGAAGGCTACGGAATGGAATGTAGGCGGCGATTTCCGGATAGTGGAGGATTTGTCCGTCGCCGCTTGGAAGATGGATATCAACGGGATGGCAAGCGCGGGCGATGGCATCCGTAAATCGCGTCGCTTCAAGATATTCCTTTCCTGTCAAGACATGTTTTCCTTTGATGCGGCGGCTCTGGCGGACACCTGTCATCGGCGCAATGGAGGAGATGACGCAATGTTTAAATTCCTGAACATGCTCCTTCAGAAGACTGACGAAACGGAAGACGTTTTCACGCAATTCCGCCGTGGCTCGTTGGCTATCCGTCGCATCGACGGAATCCATGGCGGCTCGCGACATGTTGACGGTGACACAGCCTTGATCGACGGTCGAGCAGAACCATGGCCCGCCGAATTGCGGCACATCAACGCCTTCTCCGCGAAGCTTTTCGAAGAGTTCGCGGATGAAGCCTGCGCTGTGGTGCATGTTGTTGTTCTTCTGATGGATGATGTGCATGCGGGGCGTCGTCGTATCGACATTCGCCAAGCTGAAGATCAGCGTTCCAGGCTGGGCTGGCCGCGTGTTTGGTAGCATGGGAACGCCCGCATGGTATGCGACATCCGCATCACCCGTCGTGTCAATGACATAACGGCCTGATACCGCTTGCAGGCCGTTTTTGTTCGCGACGACGACATGGTGGATTTTATCGTCGTCATGAATACAATCCGCAATGAATGTATTGGTGAATAATGTGATGCCTGCTTGTTGCACAAGCCGTTGCGCGACAAGCTTGTAGATTTCCGGATTGAAGCTCAAGTTGCCGCGCGGTTCTTCGAGAATGGCACCGTTGGCTTTGATCAATTCCTGCGCGAAACGCCATGGAAAGCCGCCGATGACGCGTTCGCCTTTGTACGAGAATTCGCTCATGGGATTGACGCAACCGCCAGTCGCCATGCCGCCCAGATAGGAATTCTGTTCGATCATGGCGACTTTTGCGCCGTTTTCAGCCGCAGTGACGGCGGCGGCGATACCAGCCGGCCCGCCGCCGCAGACCAAAACGTCAAACGGCCCGATGATTGGAAGTTCTCGTGAATAAGAAATCATATTTTGTAGGGGAGGGTTGCGCTCCAGCGCGACCGGACACGCAGAACGTGTCTTTCTAGATGTTTATTTCTGCGGTTGCTGTGGATTCGGTTGTGGTTTCGGTTCAGCGGGCTTGACGCCAAGTTTCATTTCCTTCGTATAGATGGTTTTGCCTGCGCAACCGAAACAGTCGATGGGCGTGATGGCGAATCGAAGGATGGCTTTGACGGGCAGTTCACTAAGAGCGAAAACGCATTTGACGGTTTTGTCTTGACGTTCAGGGCTGAGGAAGAACTTGTCCGGCAGGACGCGTTTGCTGGAATAGATGCGAAGCATGTCATGCATGGCGCGTTCGGCGCGGACTTCGTAATCATATGTGTGGACGCCAGTTGCGGCAGGCGGAAATTCGATGGTCACTTGCGGTGTCTGAACTTTGTTGCGGTCTGGTCCGACGGCTTCCGTGACGGTAATTTGGTCGGCGGCATCCTCCGCGAATTGCGGTGGATTCTTTAAACCTTCTTGAACTTTGCGTTCGCGGGAGTAGGGCTTTTCTTTGTTGAGAGGCAACGGCAGATTCCAGTCGGGCCCGAGCAATTCGTCGAACACGAATTCACGGCGTTTGATGTTAATATGGTCGTCATAGACGGAGACCAGCATGCCGTGGCGGCCTTCCTGTGCGTTCGGCGGCACCATCTGGAGGACAGGTTGTTCCTTCATCTGCCAGTTGCCGTTTTCACGACCGTAACGCGAGATGCAATACCTCAAGGAGGCGGTTCCGATGGATGTGAATTCACCTTGCCAGATACCGGATTCATCCGTCAGCGGATAGTGTGAATGGCCTGTGAAGGCGATGGCGTTCGGGAAGGGCGAGAGAGCGCGGGTGGCGATGCCGCCGTCGTTGCCCCAACACCATGGGCCGTAGTTTGTGTTGCCCGGCTGTTGGTGTTGCGTGTAGAAGAATGGCATGTTGGGATCGATTTTAGGGCCATAGTCCTTCATAAAAGCTTCCAATTGCTTCTGATAGAAGCTGAAATGGCCGCCGATGAATGTGTAGCCTTTCACTTGTTTCACGTAGATGGGCTTGAACTCTTCATGGAAGCAGGCATCCCATGCCGCTGGCAGATCTTTGATGACCGTTCTCTGGAAGATCTTGTCTTGATCTTCTTTGGAACGCTGCTTCCATTTGCCGTAGCGGAAGCCTTCCACGTCATGGTTGCCGCAGACGAAAATCTTCTCCACATGTTTGCCGTTCAAGCCTTTATCGTCGGG
>JAEEGF011479546.1_pt1 | contig 13808 bp, 7 predicted proteins | sample 9134171 | NCBI WGS metagenome assembly JAEEGF01 (sample SAMN16246542, study PRJNA631951) | gut metagenome | biome: gut microbiome; feature: rumen; material: AP-attached | host: Bos | place: Iran: Karaj | collected 2018-10
CGACTGGATGCTCGAAGCAGCCATCAACAACATGAAGCTCGCCATCATGAAACGCGCCGAGAGCAACAACAGCCGCGCCAGCCAGATGGCCTACGCCTACGTGGAGCACCGCAACTGGGGCGATGTGTGCAACGAAATCAACGAGCTCTCCAAGATTACCAAGCGCGAGATTGTGGCCTTCGCCAACCGCCTGTTCAAGGAGAACAACTACGTCATCGTCAACAAGCTGAAAGGCGAGCCCGAGCCCATCCTCAAGGTCAGCAAGCCTCCTATCACTCCCATCGAGGTGGGTCGCGACAACGAGAGCGCTTTCCTCAAAGAGATCAAAGCCCGTCAGGTGAAACCCATCGAGCCCGTCTTTGTCGATTTCAGCAAAGACCTCAAGAAATCCAAACTCAAAAACGGCGCCGAAGTGCTGTATGTGCAGAACGTGGAGAACAAGACCTTCAACCTGGTCTATCGCTTCGACTTCGGCTACCGCGCCGGACAGCTGGGCAAGACCATCGATATGGCTGCCGACGTGCTCGAATATCTCGGCACCAGCAAGCACACCCCCGAACAGCTGCAGCAGGAGTTCTACAAACTGGCTTGCAACTACAGCGTCAACGTGGGACAGGAGAACATCAACATCAGCATCAGCGGCCTCAGCGAGAACATGACCAAGGCTATGGCTCTTGTGGATGAAATCATCACCGATGCCCAGCCCAACGAACAGGCTTTGCAGATGCTTGTGGCCCGCGTCCTCAAAGGCCGCGAGAACGCCAAGCACAACCAGCAGCGCTGCTTCTCGGCCCTCGGCAACTACGGTATCTATGGCAGCGACTCGCCCACGCTCGACCAGCTCAGCGAAGCCCAGTTGAAAGCCCTCACCTGCCAGCAGCTCACCGACGCCATGCACGGCCTGATGAACTACAAGCACCGCGTGCTGTACTACGGCCCCGAAACCATCGAGAGTTTCAAGGCCCTCGCCAACAACCACACCTACAAGATGGACAAGAAGGCTCCCGCCAACAAGAAGATTACCCCCAAGGCTGTCACCGAGAACACTGTCTATTTTGTTGACTACAACGCCAACCAGACCTACATGCGCGAGCATTTCCGCGGCGAGAAGTTCAACACCAAGAACACGCCCGTCATGAACATCTTCAACGAGTACTTCGGCGGCTCGATGAACGCCATCGTATTCCAGGAGATGCGCGAGAAACGCAGCCTCGCCTACAGCGCACAGAGCTACTACGCCACCCCGGGCGACAAGGACGGCTACTTCACCAATGCCGCCATCATCGCCACGCAGAACGACAAGCTCATCGACGCCATGAACGCCTTCAACGAGCTGTTTGACCAGATGCCCGAGTCCGAGGCCAACTTCCTGATGGCCAAAGACGCTATGATGAGCGGTATTCGAACCGCCCGCACCACCAAGATGGGTATCATCAACAGCTACCTCAACTACGAGAAGATGGGCTACGACATGAAGAAGAGCCGCGCCCAGATACTCTTCGAGGCCTACCCCAAAGTGACCATGCAGGACATCGTCAACTTCAACCACAAGTACATCAAAGGCCAGAAGAAGGTCTATATGTGCCTCGGTAAAGAAGCCGACATGGACTTCAACGCCCTCGCCAAGTTCGGCAAGGTGAAGAAGCTGAAACTCGAAGACATCTTCGGATACTAAGCTAATTGAAAATTGAGAATTGAGAATTGAGAAATATCCGGATACGGCCACTTTTTCTCAATTCTCAATTCTTAATTCTTAATTCATCATGAGGCGGTTATTATTGGTCATAGTAGCATTGTTTCTATCGTCTGTGTGCCACGCACAGACCGATACGGTATTTTGGTTCGCTGTACCCGACTTGTCGCACGGCTATGGCAATGTGCAGACTCGTTTGGTGTTCCATACCTATGACCAACCCGCCACCGTCACTGTGGAACAGCCTGCCGGTGCACTCTTTCCCACCACCACTTTCGGGATGGCGGCCAATGGTGTCACTACGGTGAATCTGTCATCCCTGTGGAACATTGTGGAGACGGCTCCAGTGAACACTGTTCTGAACAAGGGGCTGTATATCCACTCTACAGCTCCCATCACCTGCTATTTTCAAAGCGTATCCAACGACCGCGAGACGTACACCTTGAAGGGTCGCAAAGCCTTGGGAACGGACTTCCAAATACTGGCTCCAACTCAATACTTTCACAATCATAGGCGGCATGATATAGGACCCAGCATCGAGATTGTTTCTACCGAGGACAGCAACAAGATTGACGTGGAGGTGTACAATTTCCCTTCCCAACCCGACACTGTGCTTCAAGGCGGCATACTGCGCGGCACCACGTTCCAGATTGTGCTAAACCGAGGACAGTCCTACGCCCTGCGTGGCAACCATTATGGTTCAGAGGTAATCAAGACTCGTCTGCACGCGACCTATCCCATTGCCGTCAACATCACCTCCGATTCGCTGATGACACGGCAACAGACAGACCCTTCGGGACATGTTCTTCCTAGCACTTGCAACCTCGCTGGAGAGCAACTGCTGCCCTTACCCTACTGGGGAACAGACTATGTGTGGATAAACGGATTCACCAGCTCGGAATCATTCCGTGGTATCGTCTATGTCGAAACTGGGGGATACGGTGTCCTCATAAATCACGACTCCTCTAATTTTGGTTGGAACTACGGAAATAGCGTTTGGAACAGTGGGTGGCGTTTCTTCCTCGACTCGGTAAGGCTTAATGAAATAGAACGACCCTTAGGTGTCATCCACCAACAGGACCCCAACTTCCAAATGGCAGCCACCGTGCTACCACATATACGGTGCGCTGGTTCACACAAGATATCATACCTACGTTCCGACACCATACCCCTTGCTGTGCATATTATCGTTGAGAGCCATGCTGTGGGAAATATTCTGTTCAATGGCGACAGCACTGTATTCACACCCGCAGTCTTCCACCCTGTGCCAGGGTTGCCGACACACCGTTGGTGCAATGTCGATGTGAGCCGTTACCTTGACTCGGGCGAGGTGATGACGGTGAGCTGTGATACAAGCAAGTTCCTGCTTGCCGTCATCGAGTCGGACAGTGCACGGGGCACAGCATACAGCTATCTAACAGATTATGCACCCTACCCTTATCTGAAGCTGGACATGGACACCGCCTATTGTGCGGGCGACAGCATCGCATTCCACTTTGAGGGGCAAGGCATCGACAGTGTGGCCGTGCATGGGCCTGGAGGCCTATTGATTACCACACCTCCGTATGTGCTGCCCGCTACCGACACCAACATGAGCGGTCTTTACATCATCGAGGGATTCAGCATCAACGGATGCATCGACGGACCGACTGACTCGGTACGCATCACGGTCTTCGAGGCTTACCACGAAGAGCTCTACGACACCATTGTCGAAAACCAACTGCCCTGGAACCGCTACGGCATAGATTTCGCCGACGATGCTGACACTGTCATCATATCGCCGTTACTCACAGGAATGTGCGACAGCATCATCCACTACCACCTGCACCTGTACCGCAACATTGAGGACACGGTCCACTACTACGCTTGCCCCGGAGATTTACCCGTACAATATGACACCGCCTGGTTCAACGCCGCAGGGCAAGGCCTCTTCCGCTTCCCCGGCAGCCACGGCGAGGACAGCCTCGTCACCTTCATCCTCCATGTCGTCCCCGGCAGCGACACCACCATACGCGACACCATCACCGAAAGCCAGCTCCCCTGGTATGCCTTCGACACCCTCTTCACCGACACTGTGGCCGACTACCTCTACCATCTCTACAACGAGGCCGGCTGCGACAGCACTATCCACTACAACCTCTTCATCTACTGGAACGGCGACCACTGCGACACCACCCTCGAGTTCCCCAACCTCGTCACACCCAACGGCGACGGCCACAACGACCGCTTCGTCATCAAAGGCCTGATAGAAAACAACTGCTTCAAGTATAACGAACTCACCATCTACGACCGCTACGGCCACCAAGTCTATCACCGCCGAAACATAGCCACCGACTCCGACTGGTGGGACCCCGCTGCACGACGCCACCCCGCAGGCACCTACTTCTACTACTTCAAAGCCCACGGCGTCACCATCCACACCCAGCACACCGGCGTCATCGAAGTCCTCAGCGTCAAATAGCCCTCCCAACAAGACAACCGTTTTTAACCCAAATCGGTCTAGGCTTTCATACCTAATTGCCACTTGATATGAGGTAGCCGGAAAAGGCCATCCCTTCGCCACTGGGGAACACGCGCTCTCATATTTGAAATAACCTGCCTAATATTTTAGTAACCATCATGCATCGTCATTTATTCGTTCCTTATTCGATCGTTTTCCGTTTCTTTTCCGTTTCGATAAGGGAAAAATGAGGGAAACATATCGAAAAACGATAAGATAAAGAACGACGCAACAACGAGCCCGGAAGGCACACAGAGGAACGTTGGGGACAACTATACGACACTATCGGAACGCTGAGGAAAAGTGGCGTAATCCCTCACAGAATAAAATGTAACTTCCGCGCGATGCGGCCAATCTACTCGAATCAATTACTAATCTGGCATAAGTCCTGATGACTGATTTTGGTTTAATGCCCACATAATAAAAAATAATCTCTCGCGTTATTATACGAACTATGCGACGGTTATTGCCATATCTTCTCCTTTTCCTCGCCCTACCTCTTTCCGGAAGGGCTCAGATACCTGAGTCCTTGCTGCGCTCCTGCCCTGCCGTCAGCGACTACATCACTGAACGTGTCGTCTGCACCTCCGGTCCTGCCAACACTCCCGACCGCGACACCGGCATCCTCGACCACCATCATACCTTTATCCTTTACCAATTCTTCTCAACACCGCACATCATCCTCGGCGACTCTCTCGCCTCCGACACTTCCCGCAGCGAGAGCGTCAATTACTACTACCGCGTCGACACCAACAACGGATGGCTCTTGAGCGTCGAATATAAAATACAGATGGCCTTCCCCTTAGGCTCTTCCGACGCCCGGCCGGAATTCTCAATCCGCATTCAGGACTCCTCCGGGGGCTCCATTGACCCTGTCAACCTTGAGGCCGTCTATTCCGGCAATAACGCCACCCTCTGGACGCAAAGCACCGACACCTTGGTGCACCTCTCGCGCATCAGCCATTTCATCTGTTTCGACCTCCGCCCCCTCCACGGACAGACCGTCCGCATTCATTTCAACACCACCTGTCCGAGTTCCGTCCGTTCCTACTGCAACGCCAAGATTGCCTTCGAATGCACTCCTCTCGACTCGATCTTCCACACCATTCAATGCCGTACAGCCCGGACTTATTCCGCACCCAGAGGATTTCGCTACCGATGGACTCTTGCCGCCGACACCAACACCATTTTAGGCACCAACCAGATATTCACTGATTACAATGCACAATACCTTAACAGACTCCGCTGCTACATCTATTTCGATAGTCCCACTCAGTCCTCAACCCGCCACATTGGTGACCTCTATGTCATTCCTTATAGAGAATTCTCTTACCATCCAAGCAATTCACGCTATAACGAGTTCAATTTCATCTGGGATACCGTGGGCTATTATTCCACTTCCTCCGCATGTGCCGTACACCTTCATCTCACTGACACATCGAAGTTAAACATTCGGGATTCCGTCCGCACACGCGCTGCCCACGACACCTCTTTCTTTTCCGGTTTCTACCGCATCATCAGTGAATGCGACACCCTTGAATTCCCCGACACCACAACTCATTTCACCCTTCCTCCCGGCAGATATGCATTCATCCGCATCGTCACTACCCACAACGGATGCACCTTCTACTTCGCAAACAATCTTTACATTCCCCTATTCCCCTGCGAATACTTCGACAGTCTTATCCGCACCTGCCCCGACCATATCGACATCTGCTCGTTCCGCTACAAGTGCTGGTACAGTAATGCAAATAATCTTAAGCATGACTTAGAAACTTTCCCCTACGAAGAATATTATTTATTACACCCTTATTCTATTCATGATTACCACAGCCACAGGAACATTGACACTATCGGATTGGACCCCAATACCGGCAACCTCCTCAGCACTGTTCCTACAGGTCTATCTTCATCCTTTCTGCTCGGAAACGAAGAGTACCATTACCCAAGCAGCAACTACTGGCAACATATCAAATTCCCATACCATATTGATACTTCTCAAAGCAGAATCCTCATACTGCACTACGCGGCCGTATCGCAATATTATCCCACAATTACCTATAACAACGATATATGTATCCGTATTACAGACTCCAATGGGATGTGCATCAATAATCGTTACTGTTTCTGCATCTCTCCCAACCCAGACTCTGGATGGATGCCCGGCACTGGCGACTATCTTTGGAAAGACTGGACAAAACTCGTCATCGACCTCCAACCCTATCATGGACAAACTCTCTATTTCCTGTTTACTGTCGCCCCTGTCCCCCAATATCCTTCTCAAAGATACATCTACTTCCAATTCCAGTGCCTCCCAGTCAACATCGATGCCGTCCGCTGTCAGGACACCGTCGAATACGAAGCCCCGGATGGCTTCTCCTACGAATGGTTCCCCAACGGACATCCCGACTCCCTCCTCTCCACCTCGCAGCATTTCACCGCTGTCCTCCCCGCCGACAGCCTCCTCTTTTGCCGCCTCACCGACCCCTCAGACACCTCCATCCAAATCCACCTCCCTGTCACACCGCCTCCCCCTCAATACCCTGTGGCACGACTCTCCCTCGACACCCTCGACATCCTCGACGACTGCTCCTACCTCATGCGGCTCATCAACAATAGCTACATCGTTTCGGAATACGCCCCCGACTCCATTGTCACCTCCCCCTGCCACGATATCCGCTACTGGCTCGACGACACCATTCCTATCTACCCCGACACCACAAACCCCAGTCCGGAAAACTCCTTCATCGTCGATAGCGGGCATCACACCCTCACCCTCGTCGCCACACTCTCCGGCACCTCCTGCACCGACACAATCTTCTACCCCTTCTACCTCAACAACCCCTGCCACTGCTACGACACCCTCTATGACACCATCGTCCAAAACCAACTCCCATACACCTACCGCGACTTCACCATCACCGACTTTTCCCTCTTCCCTCTCACATTCGACACCTCTTTCTTTATCCCCGGTGTCCGTCCTGCATGCGACAGCATTATCGACTACCACCTGCGTATATACTACAACGTCGCAGACACCCTGCTCTACTACGCCTGCGAGAGTGAACTGCCCGTGCAATACGGCGACTCCCTGTTCTACCATGAGGGAGAGGGCACATTCCTCCTCCCCGGCAGCCACGGCGAGGACAGTCTCGTCACCTTCATCCTCCATGTCGTCACTGGCAGCGACACCACCATCCACGACACCATCACCGAAAGCCAGCTCCCCTGGTATGCCTTCGACACCCTCTTCACCGACACTGTGGCCGACTACCTCTACCACCTCTACAACGAAGCCGGCTGCGACAGCACCATCCACTACAACCTCTTCATCTACTGGAACAGCGACCACTGCGACACCACCCTCGAGTTCCCCAACCTCGTCACACCCAACGGCGACGGCCACAACGACCGCTTTGTCATCAAAGGCCTGATAGAAAACAACTGCTTCAAATATAACGAGCTCACCATCTACGACCGCAACGGCCACCAAGTGTACCACCGCCGAAACATAGCCACCGACGACGACTGGTGGGACCCCGCTGCTCACCGCCACCCCGGAGGCACCTACTTCTACTACTTCAAAGCCCACGGCGTCACCATCCACACCCAGCACACCGGCGTCATCGAAGTCCTCCGTGACAAATAGCTCCTCTTTTTTCCCCATTAAATGGGATAAAAGTTGTATCTTTGTAAATTCTTTATGAAGAAAATCCTTCTGGAAGATGAAACGCCTTGTATTGATAATCATATTGTTTGCATCGTCAGTCTGCTATGCGCAGACCGAAATTGATTCATCTTCTCTTTTCAGTCGGATAGTAGGCCTACACCTTCCTTCCCATCTATGTGCCGGGGCGCATCAGAGGGTCTTCTTCGGCTACACTGACACCTGCCAAGTGGTCATAGTCAATGGCACGGCATCGCTCGGACACTCAGGGCGGACATTCCTGCCCGACGGCATACCCTGCCCTCCGTGGGGTTGCTCCTATCGCTCAATAGTCACCTTCACCGACTTTGCCGACAGCAGTACCATCACCTCTGTCAACGACATTCAATATGTGCGCATCAACATGGAACACTCTTGGTTGGGGGACATCTACATCAACATCACCTGCCCCAACAACCAGCAAGCCGACATCCTCAGATATGGAGGGACTGGAACATCATTCTGCCTTGATTCCATAAGCCAGTCCCACAGAGGCTGGAATAACGCATTAAGCAATGTCCCACGCTCTTCCCATCTGGGCAACCCCGTCGACTACAACGACAACAATAACATATGCGACTCGGCAGCCTATCTCAACCGACCGGGGACAGGGTGGAACTACTGTTGGAGCAACAATACCATTTCCGGTTTCACTTACGCTGCAGGCGATGGACTGATCTACCGCACAGGCAACATTACCGGAGGATATCAAATCGATTCAAGCAACGTGAATGCCGGCACCCATTTCTATCACCCAGACGAGAACTTCTCCAGCCTCATTGGCTGTCCGCTTAACGGCACATGGCAAATAACCGTTATGGACGGCTGGTCTGTCGATAATGGATGGATATTCGACTGGGAGGTTGCACTCAATCCAAGCCTGATTCCCACAGACTCATGCTTCATAACCTCATGCACCATGGAGGGAACCTATGCCACGCAGATAGACAGTGTCACCTTCCTTATAGAAATACCAGACAGCGTAACAACCGACACCACAATCCTATACACATTCAGCATCACCAACAGCTGCGGCAACACCCACGACACCACTTTTTCCATCCATCTGCATCCCAACTACACCGTGACCGACACTGTCGAGAGTTGCAACATCTACTTATTGTACGGCTCTTCCATTTTATCCGACACTGACACCCTCCTCCATCTTCTCTCACAACACGGATGCGACAGCATCGACACCATGCATATTGTCATATACCATGAATCATTTGAGGAAATCGACACCATACTCTGCGAAAACACGCTTCCCTTTATCTTCGCAGGAGAGACCTTCGTCATGGGCAGTGGTGGTCTTGTACGCACCGACCAACGTATGGTCGACACTACCGCCATGTTTCAGCTCACCGACAGCCACGGATGCGACAGCCTCATCCTGCTAAACCTCTCTGTCTCCCTCTCCGACACCACACATCTCGACAGTACCGTATGCAACAACCACCTGCCTTTTCAATGGAACGGACTGACCTTTGACATTGAACAGTCATCTCCTATTATCGATTCGGGCTACAACCAGCTTTCCACCTCCGCGCTGCTCAACAACCAATGGGGATGCGACAGCACGGTATTCTTGGTTCTCACCATCCCGTTCATTGGGCAAACCGACATATCTGACACCGTCTCCGAGAATCAATTACCGTGGAGTCGTTTCGACACGGTGTTTCTTGACGACACCGACACCGCCATCGTATACCCCAGCGGTGCAGCCAACCAATGCGACAGCATTATCCATTACCACTTTCGGGTATACCGAAACACCGACGACACTATCCTCTACTATGCCTGTGAGGGCGACCTGCCCGTGCAGTACGACACCGCCACGCTATATCAAGAAGGGCAATACCCCTTCCTCTTCACCGGCAGCCACGGACAAGACAGCAACATCACCTTCATCCTCCACATCATCCCCAACAGCGACACCACCATCCGCGACAGCATCACCGAAAGCCAGCTCCCCTGGTATGCCTTCGACACCCTCTTCACCGACACTGTGGCCGACTACATCTACCACCTCTACAACGAGGCGGGATGTGACAGCATTATCCACTACAACCTCTACATCTTCTGGAACAGCGACCACTGCGACACCACCCTTGAATTCCCCAACTTCGTCACCCCCAACGGCGACGGCCACTATGACCGCTTCGTCATCAAAGGCCTGATAGAAAACAACTGCTTCAAATACAACGAGCTCACCATCTACGACCGCTACGGCCACCAAGTCTATCACCGCCGCAACATAGCCACCGACACCGACTGGTGGGACCCCGCCGCACGACGGACCCCTGCAGGCACCTACTTCTACTACTTCAAAGCCCACGGCGTCACCATCCACACCCAGCACACCGGCGTCATCGAAGTGCTCCGCGACAAATAGCCGCAACCCCATACCACAGCCTACACAACAGTCACCTGCGGGCGGCATAGCCGGTCCCGCAGCCTACTTTTTAATTATTTTTAACAAAGCACAACAACTTCATACTCAACCTAAATGCCCAAAAAACAAAAATAATTGCAACACCCGCGTTACTTTTCACCCCTTTTTAGCGACTAATATAGCATAAAAAAAAACAAAACTGTGCGCCCGTGAAACCCGCAAAAGAGACAGGCCTGACACCCGAAAAAGAGGAATTCCTCCAGATGCTCCGCAACTCGGAAAGCATCATCTACAAGGTATGCCATGCCTTCTCCGAGCGCCAGACCGACATAGACGACCTCTACCAGGACATAGCCTACAACCTGTGGCGGGCATGGCCGCGCTACCGTCACGAAAGCGACATATCCACCTGGGTATATATCGTCGCCCGCAACACTGCAGTGTCCCACTACCGCACACTCCACCGCAGCAGCAGTCCCAAGTTCGTCACACTGGAAGAGGACATGTGCAGCCAGCTGAACGAAGAATCCGACAACGAACAGGTGGTGATGCTCTACGAAATGATCGAGCATCTGCCCGTGACCGACAGGAACATCATCCTGCTCTACCTCGGACACTATACCGAGAAAGAAATCGCGCAAATCGTCGGCAAAAGCACCGCCGCAGTAAAACAGCAAATCAATCGTATCAAAAACAAACTAAGAAAACAATATGAAAAAAACTTCAAAAACCGAAGATGACCTCTTCTTCGACAAGATTCAAAGCGCCTGGGATGCCCACACCCAGCGAGTCGAAGCCATCGTGCACAACGCCGACGGAGGAATCCGGCAAATCGATTTCCGGCATGCCGTGCGCCGCCGCCGCCGCGAGACATGGTGCCACCTTCTGGTAGCGCTCTGCATGGCCGTCTCGGCAGTCTGGTGGGCATGCATCATGGGGCGTTATGCCACCGACACCCTCATGCTGGTGCTGTGCCTGGTGGTCGAAGTGTCATTGGTGTTCTTCTCCGTCCACAGCCTCGCACGCGCCATTGGCCGCTGGCGCACCCGGATGCACCCCGCCATAGTGCCCCGTCCCAGCCCCACCCTGTCGGCACTCTATGGGGTGTTCTTTCTGCTGGTCATGCCCCACCTCGCGCACGCCCAGGCAGGCGACGGCCTCACCGCACGGCAAAACTATGCCTCAGTCCTGAACACCCAAACACGTGCCGAAGCCCTGCAAACCATCGATTATATACTGAAGACAAAATGAAAAGGAACAGGTTCATACTCGCAACCATCCCATTAATCGTTGTCGGGATACTGGCATTTGTCAAGCTATGTCCCCGGACCGTGCCGCTCAATGAGTGCAGCCCTATTTATACTAAGTATATGGAAATACCTGGCATCAAGGCCACCTATTTCAAAGACTACCCCATAAACGACTCCGTCGTCGTCAACACCACCATAATCGAGGCCATTGACACCTCCCAATGGGAGCAACTTAAAAGAGAGGTATTCCCCAAACTCGGCTCCCAAAAAGACAACACCGGAAACACTGACGGCAAAAAAATCTTAGTGACAAAGAAAAACAGAAAAGACTATAATCAACCAATAGACAAACAGAACCCTTTCAACAACGATGTGGTCTTCTACTGCTCAAATGTTCCTTATACCCTTCTGGCATTCCATATAGAATCAGAAGAACAAGCAGATGCTGTCTATGACAAACAATTTGAATTCATTAACAATCATTAATTCAATATGAAACAATATTTTACTCACAAACAGAATTGCGTCCTTGCTGTTTTAGCAGTAATTGTAAGTATGACAAATGTTGCATGCAACAAAGAAAAAGTCACAGAAATGGAAAGAATCGAACATCAATTACATGAAAATCAAGTATTTTACTACATTGTAGATAGTGAATGCCATAGAATCGCATTGGTCAACGATGCGGATTGGGATGCATTCCTTGAAAGAATGCTAGCTTTGGTCAAAGAAGGCCATAAAGTTTGTTTTGGCAGAAATGTCACCCGACAGATTATTTCCTTCTCTAAAGAAAAAATCACTTTTGTCACTACCGACTTCAATAAAATAAAAAAATGGGCGAAAGAGAAAGTTGAAGAAGGCTATGAAGTAGAGATTACCTATAATGAACAAACAGGGGAATATACTGGGATTGCAGTAAGATAACCCGACTATAAATCCTCTATGACGTACATTACACACCTCCGTCATATACAAAAAAGAAAGGAGACACAATGCATAACAAATCAGCAAGCCCCGCACTCGCCAGAACGGTGCGCCGGAGTGCCAGGGCATAAAAAAGATGCCGCCGCAGGGGAGGGAAACCTTTCCACAACCCTCTCCCTGCCGCGCGGCACCCAAGGCTTAAAGCAGTCGTTTCATACTGCAAAAAAATAACAGCAGACGACTGACTTTATTGTGCGGCACAAGGAAAAAACTGCACCCACCGCACAGCACCCATGCAGAGCAATTACAAGAAACAACAAAAATAACAATAAAAAACACATACCATCATGAAAAAATCAATTCTTATTTTCGTAATTACCATCCTGGCATGTACCGGGATGCGCGCCCAGGACATAGACACACTGCCCTGCGGCCAACGGGTGAAAAAATATTACTATCCGCACTGGATTGACACTATGGAATATTACCTGCACCCCGAAAAATACCACACCAGCGAATACGATCATCGTTTTAAAGTAAGAGGCTTTGGGGATATGCTCAACGTTGAGGTATATCAGAACTACACCGACAGACCCATCAAAGTCCGAGGTCTCTGGGCAATGGTGGCGCAAGATCGCGAACATGGCCTGTTCGATAGAGGTGGCAGCCTGCTCGACAGCACAAAACTGCCGGAGTACCTCTACCTGTATGTCCGCAATCCCGCAGTCCAGATGGACACCGTCACGTGGGACACCAACCGCTGGCTTCTCCCCGTGGCCCACGCCAGATGGGACACCAACCAGCCCAAAATGCTATGCATAAAGAAGTTTGCTGATGGACGCTACGGCAATGAATACTGCTACGTCTACGAAGCCTACTTCGACTCCGCCATCACCATACAGGGTGAGTACTGGATTGGCGGAACACAAAACAGCAATCTTAGGGGCCATAACGTTAATCCCCTTACCCCATACCCATATATACCGACCGTATATTTGAGTATAGGATGGAGACCCGCAAGTGGCCCTTATGACCATCGCGCTCACACACCACACGGCATTGATCCCGGTGACGGTGACCCAGAGGGGCCTTTTCACCCTTATTCTAACTCAGAGCGAGCCGCATGGTACGGGCCTCATGGCCTCATCACCGACGGGCAGCACTTCGTCCAGCTCTCCTCAGCCGACACCGCACAGGGCGAGGCACTCTACACCGCCTTCTACCCCGACTCCTCCTACCAGACCATCACCGCCGTCCCCAGCCACGGCTTCCTCTTCTCGCACTGGAACGACAGCGTCACCGACAACCCGCGCACCGTCTTCGTCACCCAGGACACCGCC
>JAEEGF010244854.1_pt1 | contig 13798 bp, 12 predicted proteins | sample 9134171 | NCBI WGS metagenome assembly JAEEGF01 (sample SAMN16246542, study PRJNA631951) | gut metagenome | biome: gut microbiome; feature: rumen; material: AP-attached | host: Bos | place: Iran: Karaj | collected 2018-10
GATATGGAAAACATACTCAATGCACTGAGTGACGGGATTGTCGCGGTCAGCGACGCCATCTGCGGCTATCCTTATTTCTTCCTCCTGATAGGTGGAGGTTTGTTTTTGTTCCTGTATTCGGGGGCTGTGTCCATCAGGCGGTTGCCGCGTGCTATGCGTGTGTTGCGCGACAAGCAGGCGAGTGACCAGGGCAAGCAGTCGGGACAGATCAGTTCGGTGCAGGCACTGTTGAGTGCCATCGCCGCTACTGTGGGCATGGGTAATATCGCGGGTGTCGCCATCGCGTTGACGATTGGCGGTCCTGGTGTGGTCTTCTGGATGTGGGTGAGTGCCCTGGTGGGCATGAGCACCAAGTTCTTTGAGGGCTCGCTTTCCATCATGTACAAGGGGCGTGACACTGCCGGCGAGGTGCAGGGTGGCCCGATGTATATCATCACCAAAGGTCTGGGCGAGAAGTGGAAACCGCTGGCTGTCGCCTTCTCTATCTTCGGTCTCGTGGGTACGCTGTGCTTCATGCAGGCCAATCAGTTGGTGGAGTCGGTGACCACTGTTTTCACCACACCGATGGGCATTGAGAACACCTTGACGCTGCGTTTCATCATGGGCCTTATCATGGTCGCAGTTGTTGGCGCTGTCATCCTGGGCGGCATCAAGCGTATTGCCCTGTTTGCGTCGCGCATCGTGCCGGTGATGGTGATTCTCTACCTGATTATGGTTATCATCATCATGGCATTGCACTTCAGGGAGATTCCTGGTGTGTTCGGTCAGATATTTGAAGGGGCATTTGACATGAGGGCGGGCTTTGGTGCCTTTGCGTTTGTCGCCTTGACGGGTGCGCGGCGTGCGGCCTTTGTCAACGAGGCTGGCGTGGGTACCGCCTCGATGATGCATGGCGCCAGCAAGAACACCGACCCCATCCGTGAAGGCCTTATCGCCATGCTCGGCCCGGCCATCGACTCGGGACTGGTGTGTACCTTGACCTCCATCCCCATCATCATCGCCGGCAACTACGTCGGCTTGGATGACCCCAAAGGTCTCTTCGTCGCCTTGGGTGCCTGGGGACAGCTGCTGCCCGGCATCGGCCACTTGCTGCTGATGGTGATTGTCTTCTTCTTCGCCTTCTCGACGATGTTCTCCTATAGTTACTATGGCCAGAAGTGTACCAACTACCTCTTCGGCGCCCACAACGTCAAGTGGTACAACTATTACTACCTGGCGATGATCGTCGTTGCTGCCATGATTCCTCTCAAACTGATGGTCAGCATCATGGACCTTGCCTTCGCCCTGATGGCCTGCTGCACCATGTTCACCATCATCAAACTCTCACCCCGCGTCAAGAAACTGATGAAAGAATACTTTGCCAAATAGTAATCATCTTAAACAACAACTGAACAGTCTGAATGATCTGGGCATCCGCGCTACTCTTTTCAAACAACTTCAACAACGTAGAACAACAAAAACAACAATGTTTTCACGCCGTAAGGCGTGATTGAGTTTCTAGTCCTTAGTCCCTAGTCCCTAGTTGGCATCCGCATTTTCCCGAGCTGTCAAAAAGCAAAACAGGTGTTTTAAGACCTGTTTTTGCAATTTGTTGATTTCCAGTCCTCTCGCATCACCCGACTATTGCGTGGGGGTGGGGCGGGAATGTTAACGAAATCTTAAAAGCTGTTTCTACCTCCACAGTGCAAAGGTACGACACCTGATAATCGTTGTCCATGTCAAAAAGCAGAATGCGGACTAGCGCCCGCTAATTAGAGATTAGCGAATGCGACAGCAAAATAAAAGCCTTAGCGTCTTGGCGCCTTTGCGAGGGGCCCAAGGATGCGGATGCCCAATCAGTTCAATTTGCGTAATTCGTAGTTTCTTATTCAGAGATTTCAGATTGCTCAGTCGTTGATGATTAACGCACGCAAATCTTCTTGCCCTGGTGGATGTAGATGCCGGGGGTCGTGGGCAACTCCTTGCCCACGGGCTGGCCCATCAGGTTGTAGTAATGCGGATCCCTTTGACGTGACGAGCCGTCTGCCACCAACTCGGCAATGCCGACGTGATTGTCGGCTGCATAACAATTGGCCTTGTAAATGATTTCACCGTCCTCGATGACATGGCTGAAGTTAAAAAAAACGGATGATGGACCAAAGCCTAGCATGAAGAAACAAAGTGATGTACCATGCCTCCATGAGTCCAGACCAATACCTTCAATGCTGTAAAATTTGTTATGCTCTTCATGACCCATTGCCCAGCCGATATGCCGCTTCACTTTATGCTGGCCTACCGTTATTGTATCTGTGCCAAATGGTTCATAAATACCTTCTTCGTAATCATTCATGACGCTATTCCAGAAATCTACAGGATTATTGAAATCATAGAGTACATACTCTTCACCGTTGTAAGGGTTCACATTCGAAAAATACTGGTTACCAAGCGGACAATCAATGTATTGCTGACCATCGGGGACAATGGCATAAACAACTTTGTCGTCCTCTCTAAGATATACAGGAATTGTATCATTTGCCCAATTGATAGAGCTGCCATAATATTTGTGCATTGCTTTGTAGCATTTGCCGTTGATTACAGTTTCCCCTTTAATCTCAAGGTTATAGAAAGTCCTACCCTCGGGAAAATCTGGATTAGCAGGATATATCGCATTGAAATTGTCTATATAGTACACCCATTTGACGCCCTCGCGCACGAAGGGGACGTATTCGTACTCTTGTGCCACTGCCTGAGCTAAGTCCAGCAGTGCCAGTAAAATGAATAACATTGTCTTTTTCATAATTTCTGCATTTTAATTGGTTTATTTCTGCAAAAATACCGATTTAATATCAAGAGACCAAGAGAATCCTCAGAAACTTGAAGGATAAACTGCAAATGTGGCCCCTTTCTCCACTTTGAAACCATCATGAAGCGTCACCGTACCTGATGACTCAATCTCGAATTCTATACCGCTCTTGATGGTCACGTCGCCGTGCGTTCGCCCGCTGTCCACGTTGTGTTGGAGGTTGATTGCAGCTTCCTGCTCATTATCGGCCAACATCGTCATAAAAATGGTTGATAAACTCAATAAGAAAAAAATCGTTCGTTTCATTGCAGTTAGGTTTAATTGTTAATCTCTCTGCAAAGTTACGAACTTAATTTTTGGCCTTCCAAAAATAGCAGTACATATTTTGTGTATGTAATATATTATATTTCAACGATTTATAAAAAAATTGGTGCACAATGCCAAAATGGCACTTGTCTCCTGTGTTATTTCAACTCACCTGTCATGTATTTGTCGATAAATTCATCTAGAGACAAATCATAGCCCATCTTCTTTTTGATAATGATACTTCTATTGTTTGTTACGCTTTTCCAACTCGTGTAATTCATACAGATTTTAATCAATTGTGGAGATATCTTTGCGCATAATAAATAGAATAGCCTCAAATCTTTCAGAGAAAGATCAGGAAATCTTTCTTCAACGAAAGTGGCAATACCCCGAAACTCACCATCGATAGATTTCTTCAATTTACTCCAGAATTCTTCACTCAATTCAACCTGCATAGGTTTGTAGTCATTACTTAAGCCTTTGACAACACTTGATAAGAAAATGATACTTCTGCTTCGGTCTTTATCTGTTTTGTTCACTTTGAACCTAATACTATAAAACAGTTCATTAAGTGCATCTATGCGATAACCTACCAATGTTGAAATATCGTTCTTTTCTGTCAAGAGCCGCCCTTGCCATTCCTTGAGCCTTGATAATTCTTGTTCAATTGCAGTTTTTTCTTCTATTAGCATTTTGTGAAGTCTTTTTCTATATAACATCTTCACTAAAAATGCCACAATCAAAACAAGTAAGACAATGATAGCAATTATGCTAATATAATATTTAATGGTCATTTTATTCTCTCGCTTCTCAGCCTGATTAATGAGGTAATCCGTCTCAGCCCTTTTAAGAATTGTGTCGTTTCTTTTGGCTTCGATTTTTATCCTATAATCTCTGGATTGTATCATGGCATTGCTATATTCATCGGTATGTGTTTTGGCCTTTGCAATCTCTGCTGCTACATCAAGTCTATTCATGCTATCTACTGCATCAAGCGGTTGAGGAGTAACATTAAAAACCATTATAGCTGAGTCCAAAAGACCTAATTTCAGATATGACCATGCTGCATAGTAATAAAACTGTGACTCTTCACAGAAATCTTTACCATTATGTAAAACATCCATTGCTAACTCTTTAGCACGCCGATAGTCATTATTATAGTAATAAAAGCCAGCAAGTTTAGATTTATAAGTATATTGTAAACAAGGATCATAAAGTTGGGCTAGTTCAATGGCCTTGTTTAGATAGCATTCTATAGAGTCTGGATAACTAATATCATTCATCCCCCCAAGATTGCCGTAGCATGAAATCAAGTAGGCTGTATCTCTCACTATTTCAAAATAGTATATGGCCTGCTTCAAGCATTGAGTCCCAGCCTTGTCTTTTGATAACTGATCCAGATACAGTGTTGCAATCCTCATATTGATATATCCCAGGTTGAAATAGTCGTCGGGAGAGACGGTAGCTTCGGCATGCTTGTAATAAAACATGGCGGAGTCGGGATAACCTAGTTCGTCCATGACAGCACCCTTGTAGAGGTAGGCGCGGGTGAGCTTTTCTTGCTCTTTTGGATGTCGTTTGTAATAGGCGAGGGCGCGGTTGATGTCGCTGTCGCTGGTGGCGGGAATATAGGCTTTATAGCGGGTCTGGGTCAGCAGCAGGTCGCGGTAGGCGCGGTCATGCTCGGTGGCGAGGCTGTCGGTTGGCAGCGCCTCAAGCATCGCCAGGGCACTGTCGGGGTAGTTGCGCATCAGGCTGTCCACCGCCGTGAGTCGGCTGTCATAGCGGTGCGCACCGCCACAGCCCGGAACCACCGCCCCGAGCACCAACAAAGCCACTATGACAACCAATAGCCGTTTCATGCCTGCAAAGATAGTATTTTTTTAGTTTCTAGATTCTAGATTCTAGTTTCTAGTCCCTAGTTTCTAGTCCCTAGTTGGCATCCGCATTCTTGGGCCGCACGCGAAGTTTTTTTTATTGCTCGCGAAGCTCGCAAGAAATCAAAAAAAATATTTGGCATACTATGGGTGGCCATAATGCGGGCTCTTGCCCGCAGATTAGCGATTAGAGATTAGAGATTAGTGAGCGCGTCAGCCATATAAAAAACTTAGCTTCTTAGCGCCTTAGCGTGGGGTCAAAGTGTGCGGATGCCCTCAGATCTTTCAGATTATTCAGTTGTTGAAAAAGCTGAATTTGGTGTTGTTGGGGAAGGCTAGCGGAGGGTGCGGGCGAAGTGGGCCATCTTGATGGCGGCTTCGGCAGCTTCGGTGCCTTTGTTACACAGGGCACCGCCAGCGCGGTCCAGTGCCTGCTGGAGGTCGTCGGTCGTGAGGACGCAGAAAATGATGGGCACATCCTGTGTGGCGTTGAGGTAGGCACAGCCCTGTGTGGCGTTGTCGCACACGTAGTCGAAATGCGGCGTGCCGCCACGGATGACGCAGCCGATCATGATGACGGCATCATAGCGTCCAGTGCGCGCCATCTGTGCCGCTCCGTAGGTCAATTCCACGGTGCCGGGCACCCGTGCCACAGTGATATCTTCGTATCCCTCTTTCTCAAACAGGTCAAGTGCACCCTGCAAGAGGGCGCCTGTAATCTGGTCATTCCACTCGGCGCAGACGATGCCGACGGTGAGTCCATCGACATGGGGTAGGGTGTGAAGTGCGCCCGTGTTATCGGTTTTATTCAGTTGAGTTGACATTTCTTAGTTGTCAGTTTTTAGTTTTCAGTTGTCGGTTGTTGACGGGTGAGTGACGACTGTCGGCTGGGTTTACAATTCCTTGGGGAAGCGGGCATTGGTGGTGATGAAATCGACGCCCATCTCCTTGACGCGGTTAAAGTCCTCGACCTTATCGACGGTCCAGACGTTGACCTTGAGGCCTGCGCTATGCATGCGATCCACGGCTTCCTTAGTGATAAAGGTGTGGACAACGTCAAGGTCCATCTTGTGGTCAATGCACCAGTCTACCCAGTCCTCGATGGGACCATCCTGGTCGCCTGCCAGCACCTGAACGGTGATGTCGGGGTAGTGGCGGTGGATGAAGTCCACCACACCTGGCATGAAGGAGATGATGACGACCTTGTCCGACAAGCCCTTCTGGTCAATGAGATTGATCAAGGCAGGAATGCCGTCAAAGACGGGCTCGTTCTCTGCCTTGGTATTGCTGTGGATATTGGTGCATACCTTGACTTCGACAACAGGCACGACGTTGTATTCCTTGCAGATGTCAAGGAATTCACCGAGGGTGCAAGGCGTGGCAGCGTAGGTGATGCCATGACGTTTGCTGGTCAAGCGGGTCGTCAGAACGGCCTCTGTTGTCATGTTGGCGATTTTGGTCTCAGGACCACCCAGACGTTTATAACTGTCATCATGGCTGATGACAAATGAACCGTCGGCGGTTACGCGGATGTCACATTCCAGACCCCATGCACCGGCGTTGGCGCCATTGATGAATGCCGCACGGGTGTTCTCGACTCCCCATTGTGAACCACGGTGTCCCACGATGAGCTGAGCCTGCATGCCCAGGGTGCCCACAATGATAAGGGCGGCGGTAAAGATGCTCTTGAGTAGTGTCATAATATTCACATTTTTGTTCTTGTTGTTCAATAGGTCTTGTATCTCATAAACCTCAGTAGTCGCATCGAGACGCTGGGCCAATGGCAGCAATGACCGCAGCAACTGTTCGGCAGCAGCCCGGCGATTGATCAGCCGCATGAGTGCCTTGGCGAGACCGATGGACAGCTGCAGGTCGCGGAGCCCCATCTTCTCACCCAGTTTTTTCTGGTAGCGCAGTGCCTTGGTGTAATACTTGACGGCATTGCGGCTATTGCCCATCTCGAGCATGATGTCCCCTTCCTTGCCCAGCGTGTCTATCAGGTTAGACATCGCGGCGCGAGTAGCGTTGGCATCGCCGCTGTTCAGTTCGCTCATGAACAGTTCGCTGGCGGTCTGGTAATGGGCGAGGACATTCATCTGCTTTGTCTTGGACTTGATGACCTCGGTGGATGCCTCGACCGCCATGAGAAGAAGAGCCGAGAAACGAGTTTCGTTGCGTTTGGCGAGCCGCTCCAGGATTTGCTGCGCCTTGGTCAGCTCCTTAGTGGCACGGCTGTTGTCGCCCATGTCGTGATGGGCAAGGGCAAGATTGAATAACAACGAAGCCACAATGGCGTTGAAGTCTTCGGTTTTCTTGCCTTGATGGTTAGAGAGGACAAGCAGCGTATTCTCGGCAGCCCCTAAGGAAAGGGATGGGTTGCCCCCATCGATGAGCAGGGTCATACGTGCCAGCCACAGCCAGGCGGCATACAGTTCGGGTAACTGCTGCATCCTGTCGTCATCATAAATGAATTCCTCGATTACCTGCTCGGCTTCCAGATCGCGTTTGTTGACGATCAGATACTCGATGTAGCACATCTGCATCTCGGTAACGATGTTTTCGTCAAGGCCCTTGCTTGGGGGCATGGTGCCACTGCTGGCCATTTGCGCTTGGGCAATGGTCATGTCATTCTTGAGGCGTGGCAACGCGACGGAAATCGGAAGGGAGGACATTTTTTCTATTGAATGGTTAACTGTGAATGAATTATATTGGATAGCTGATTCCTAATTCTTTCCACCGTTCTTGGCGATGCTGCCCAGATAGCCACCATGGTGACGCAAGGCATAGTCTTCACGGGTGAAGCCTGTAGCGCGCATGGTGTTGACGACCAGGATATCGCCGATGACGGTCATGACAGTGGTTGAAGTGGTGGGAGTGAGCCCCAATGGACACACTTCCTTGGCTCCGCCAGTCCACAGGCAGATGTCGGCAAGGTGTGCCAGTTCGCTGTCCTTGTTGCCAGTGATGACCACAATCTTGAGTTGCGGATACAGATTGTGGGCCAGTGATACAAGGGCACAAATCTCGCTGGTGCGTCCCGAATTGGACAGCAACAGCAGTACGTCATGGGGCTGTACTACGCCCAGGTCGCCATGCTGTGCCTCGCTGGGGTGGAGGAAGATGGCGGGAATGCCTGTCGATGAGAAGGTGGTGGCGATGTTGTCGGCAATCTGGCCACACTTGCCCATGCCCGAGGTGACGAGTTTGCCACCCTCGTGCTTTACCTGCTCGACGATGAGGTTGACAGCCTCTTCATAGGCATCGGTAATAGGTATGTTAAGGACGGCCTTGCTCTCGGCCTCCAGAATTTCTCGCATTGATTGTTTAACGTCCATAAAATCGGTATAAGATGGTTTCCAACCTGCAAAGATACGATAAAGTTTTCAGTTTTCGGTTATTTGTTGTAGCTTTTAAGGGTATATCTGCGTCTAATGGCAAAAAGATTGTTATTTTTGCAAACAATAAAAATCATAACTCTATGAATATGGGACAACTTAGAGAAAAATATGAACGCTTCAGGCGGTGGCAAGAGCAGCCGATTCACTATGTCAATAGTAAATCGGAGCACAAGTGCAACAATTGTGGGTTCACCTTTACCGGTAACTATTGCCCTTGTTGTTCACAGAAGGCCGGTGTTGGACGTATCGGGTGGCGCAGCGTGCAGCAGAGCGTGATGGACATTTGGGGCTTGGGAACGCGTTCTCTGCTAAACACCGTGTGGCAGTTATTGTCGCGTCCGGGTTATCTCATCAGCGACTACATCAGTGGTAAGCGTCAGATATGTTTCACACCCGTGAAGATGCTGTTCATTTTGGCAGTAGCCTTTGCACTTATTTTCCACTGGCTGTACCCCAACTTGGAGGCATTTGGATATGGAATGGATTTTAAGAGCCTTGGCTTTGAAGAGGGAGATGAAATGACAAAGATGCTCAAACCAATATATGATTGGTATGAGACCCATTACAGTTGGGTTATGCTGGGACTGTCTTTCATTGCCATCTTTCCTACATGGGTCATGTTCCGCTACGCGCCACGCCACACGCGCCATACCCTGCCCGAGGGATTCTTTATCCAAATCCTTTTCATGGATTTGCAGATGGTGATTTGTTTATTGATACTGCCTTGCTGGTTCTTTTTCAGTCAATGGACCCTCATGTCAGTAACTACCCTTATTTTGATGGTGTACTATATCATTGGCTATAGACAATTATTTGGTTATAGCCTGTGGGGCGTCTTGTGGCGTCAGGTCTTTGTCTTCGGTTTTCTTTGGGGCAATGCATCCTCACTAGCGGTTTGGACCTTTGATTTAAGTTTCGTATCAGGGCCTGATTTTTCACCAGAACAGGAGACAAGCATTAAATGCCTTTGGTCCTCCTTATATTTCATTTTCGCGGTGCTGGTATTGGCCACGGGCTATGTGATTAATCTTATTGTGACGCGCAAGGTTAGGAAAGAGTTGAAGCGTCTTTAATCTACTGAAATGCAAATTCACTCGTGGCCCTCGTAGGCTACGATGGCGTCGCGCCACACCTTGGGGAGCGGTGCCGGCTGGTTGGTTTCGGGGTCGAGGTTGACCATGACCGTGGCGCAGGTGGCCTTAAGCTCGCGGGTGTCGCGGTTGACGAGGTGCTGCAGCAGTGTCAGGCTCTTGTTGCCCAGATGGGCGCATTGGGTCAGCACCTCGACAGGTTCCTGAAATACCGTCGGCACGAGGAAACTGCAGTTCACGTTGGCGATGACGATGGCGGGTTTGCACCAGTTGATGTCGGCATTGACTTCAAGGCCGGCAAAATATTCGGTCTTGGCAAGGTCAAAGAACTGGAAATAGACCGAGTTGTTGACGTGGCCCAGGGCGTCGATGTCGTTGAAACGTAGCTGTACCTGAGTCCTGCGCTTGAAAGGATATTGGGCTTCGAGAGCGTGGGTGTTCATTGTTTCGTTTTTGTTTTCTGGTCGTTGTTTTCTAGACTTTCTAGATATTCTAGATTATCTAGATGTTATTATTTAAAGATGATGTCGCGGATGATTTCCCGGCCGAGGGCCTCGTTGATGCGTTGGACGATTGATGCACGGTTGAGCATCAATTCATTGGCCAGCGATGCCGACGAGAGGTGCACTGTCATCACCCCGTCCTTGACATAGCGCCTGATGGTGTAGCGGTTGACACCGTCGCCCACAATCTGGGGCCACAGAGCACTGGCGCGGTGTTCATCGAGTGCCACGTCGAGGTTCTCTTGCTTGAGCAGGTCGTTGATGATCTGTCCGATATTTTTTGCCTCGGTGCGTTTCATGATAACTCACCTCCTTTCATCATGGTGACATTACCGTTCTCGACGTGCATCAGGCAATGACCACCGCCATGGCGGGCAACGATTTCGTCAAGATGGGTGCGGTTGGTGTCGGTGATGAAGATTTGGCCGAAACGGTCGCTGGATACCACATCGACGATGCGCTCAACACGGCTGGCGTCGAGTTTGTCAAAGATATCGTCAAGCAGCAGGATAGGCACTGCGGGGTTGTTAGCCTTGAGGAAGTCGAATTGGGCAAACCGTAAAGCTATGGTATAGGTCTTGCACTGCCCCTGACTGCCCGTGCGGCGCATGGGATAATCGTTGAGCATCAGCTCGATATCATCGCGATGCACGCCGCGCGTGGTGTAACCGATGATGAGATCGCGCTCGCGGGTTGCCGCCAGATGTTCTGTCATTGAACCCTCGTTGAGATGACTCTTGTAATGCAGGCTGACGGTTTCACCCTCGCCAGCCACAGCATTGTAGTAGTGCATGAAGATCGGAAGGAATTGTTCCACCCATTGCGTGCGTCGCTGGTGCAACAGGGTGGCATGACGGGCCATTTCCATCTCCACGGTCTCGTACAACAACGGGTCGCGCATTTCCTTCTTGATCATGGCATTGCGCTGCTCCACAGCCTTGTTGTAGCGGATGAGTGCGTCAAGGTATTCGCTGTCGTTCTGCGAGATGATGAGGTCCATGAAGCGACGGCGTTCCTCACCGCTGCCACGCACCAGGTCCCAATCCATCGGCGAAACCATCACTACGGGCAACAGTCCGATGTGTTGGCTCAGCCGTTGGTATTCCTTGCCGTCGCGGCGCACCACCTTGCGCTTGCCGCGCTGCAGGGCGACACTGATTTCAAGCGGTGTATCCTGGCGGGTGTAGTTGCCCTGCAACATCATGTAGGGCTCGCCGTGGCGGATGACCGCGCTGTTATCGCTGGTGGCAGCATAGCTACGGCACATACTCAAGTAGAAAATCGCATCGAGCACGTTGGTCTTGCCCTGGCCGTTGTTGCCAATCAGGCAGTTCAGCTTGGGTGAGAACTCCAACCGCGCTTCGGCGATGTTCTTGTAATTGAGTATGGTGGCAGTGTTCAGTGTCATGGGGACAAAATTACTGCTTTTTTCCCGATTTGTGCCGATGAATTGGGGATAAAATGCTATCTTTGCCATGATGATAGAACTGGATATTTTAAAATTTGCCGCTCCTATGGAAGGCGTGGAAGCCTTCTCAACAACACGGGGTAAAGTGGATAAGCGCAATGCTTATTCGGGTGTGAACCTGTGTGACTATGTCGGCGATGACGCCCTGCGTGTGTTGGAGGCACGGCTCACGCTGGCGATGAAGTTGGGTGTGGATCTTGATGATATCGTCATGCCACGGCAGACCCATTCCTGCCAAGTGGCTGTCATTGACGAGGCTTTCCGTGCGATGGACATTGACAAGCAGGAGGCCGCCCTCGAGGGCGTTGATGCACTGGTGACGTCGCTCAAGGGGGTGGTCATCGGTGTGAATACTGCCGACTGTGTGCCAATTGTACTGGTTGAACCCCAAGCAGGAATCCTTGCTGTGGCTCATGCCGGTTGGCGCGGCACGGTGGGATGTATAGCCAAGAATGTGGTAGATGTGATGTGCCGGCAAGGCGCACAGGCAGACCATATCCAAGTCACGATGGGTCCCAGTATCTGTCAAGACTGTTATGAGGTGGGTGACGAAGTTGTGGATGCCTTCAGCAAGGCGCATTTTAACCTTGATGCCATCGTCAAGCGCAATGCCACTACCGGCAAAGCGCACATTGACCTGCGTGCCGCCAATCAATCAGTCCTCAAAAAGGCTGGAATTCCAGTTGAAAACATCGTCCTCTCACAGCATTGCTCCCGTTGCGAGCATGACCGCTTCTTCTCGGCTCGCCGCCTTGGCATCAATAGTGGCCGCACCTTCACTGGAATTTGTCTAAAGTAATACGGTGTAGAAGTCGCTTATTGTCTATTTTTTTTACACTTTTTAGTTTTTTTCGAGGCGATTGGCTTTTTTTTCGATAAAAAGCTTGTCATGCAATCATTATGTGCATACTTTTGCAGCAAGGGATAACGGATGACGTCTATCCTGCATGCGAGGATTGAATATGCTAGGTATTTTATCTAGAGTAAATAACATACAATGTCATTAAAAATTTAAACATTCAAAATCATGAAAAAATCAATCTTAATTATGTTCGTTATGTCGCTGATGCTGGCATCATTCACTGCTGGCGTTGAATATCAGCGTGGTGATGTGGACCAGAATGGAAGTGTTAACATTGACGATGTGACTTGTTTGATCGACTATTTGCTGCAAGGCACATGGTCCGATGAACCTGTGACACCTCCCGACAACCATGAGTATGTTGATTTGGGTCTGCCCAGCGGCACACTTTGGGCGACATGTAACGTCGGAGCCAATAGTCCTGAGGAATATGGCGACTATTTCGCCTGGGGTGAAACCTCTCCCAAGGCAGAGTACAACTGGAGTACCTATAAATGGTGCAACGGCAGTATGTATTCGCTGACAAAGTACAACACGACCAGTCAATTAGGTATCGTTGATAACAAGACCGAGCTTGATCCTGAGGACGATGCTGCCTATGTGAACTGGGGTCCCTCGTGGCGCACACCGACCACCGATCAGCAGAAAGAGCTGATGGATAAGTGCTCATGGGCGAGGACGACCCAGAATGGCGTGCACGGATTCCGTGTGGCCGGTCCGAACGGAAACTCTTTGTTCCTGCCTGCTGCGGGTTATCGCGAGGATGGCATGCTCCTCGACGAGGGGACATACTGCAGCCTATGGTCTCGCTCGTGTTACACGAGCAATGGCATCTCGACCTATGCCTTCAATGCCTGTGACATGGGATTTAATTGGGAGTCATGGAGCCAGTTCTGGAACGGTCCATACAGCGATCGCTACTACGGTCACAGTGTCCGTGCGGTGCGTGTACCGTAAAATATGCTCTGTCATGACTAACAAGCTTTCGCGAGTGGTGGTTAGCTGAGAGAATGTGTCAAAACTAGCCTCTGGTTTTTTAATCAACCTAATGGTTAAAAACTAGAGGCCTATTATGGCACATCCTGGTTTTGCCGTTGAAAAATTTGGTGAATTCCAATGTTTTACATATTTTTGCGACGTTCATTAACATATACTATAAAAACCCATAGCTAAAATGAAAAACTTGATCACATTCGCTCTTTTGCTGCTGGCCATGCTGCTACCAGCCACCGCTAACGCCTACAGCTTCAAATATGGCGGTGTGGATTACACCATCACGGGTGCCAATACCGTTGAAGTGTCCACAAGACAGCAAACTGATCCTGAATACCAGGGTGATGTGACTGTCCCCGCGACAGTCACCCACAAGGGTATCACCTTTACAGTCACCGCCATCGGTAATTGGGCCTTCTGGAACTGCAAAGAGTTGACGAGCGTGACCATCCCCAGTTCTGTTACTACCATCGACGAAGCGGCTTTCAGGGATTGCAGTGGCTTGACAAGTGTGAGCA
>JAEEGF011223296.1_pt1 | contig 13796 bp, 11 predicted proteins | sample 9134171 | NCBI WGS metagenome assembly JAEEGF01 (sample SAMN16246542, study PRJNA631951) | gut metagenome | biome: gut microbiome; feature: rumen; material: AP-attached | host: Bos | place: Iran: Karaj | collected 2018-10
AGAGCGACTTTCTTCTCTTTTACACTGATGTTTTCCACCTGCGGCTCCTGTTGAAGCTGTTAATAAAAACAAAATTCGGGCACAGCGGAGCCGGAAGGCTCCGCTTTGCCTTGCCATTGGCGCGTCAATGATCCCGGGGATCAGAACGCGGTGTTGATAAGAGTGATGCCGTCGATAGTTACATCGAAGTAAGGAGCGGATCTGTATTCCGATTCGTGGAAGTATCCGTCCTTGACGACCTCGGTATCCTTTTCGAAGTTGGCGTCGGTGTCGACGTCGGCGAGATAGGATTCAAGCTTCTTGCCGTCTACCGTGATGAAGTTGTCCTTGGCGGTGTCGAACACCTTGAGGGTGCCGGCCTCGAACTGGGCCTTCGCGGCGTTGATCGCGTCCTGGGTTCCGGCGGCGGCGACCTTCGTATTGACGGCCTCAAGCTTGACCGATCCGGTCTGGATGGTTCCGGTCCAGTCGGTGGCGATGGCTTCGCCCTTGACGACGCAGTCGATCATGTACTCGAAGTAGGGAGTCCAGTCGATCTTGGAGGAGACGATATAGGTGTTGGGGCCCTGAGCCTCGGTGCTGCCGTTGTAGGAGATGTTCGGAACACCGGCGGCCTCACAGGTATTGGGAGCTCCGTAGGAATCGGCGTGCTGAGAAATGAGAACGCACTTGTCGGTCTCGATGAGAGCCTTGGCGGCGGCGGCTTCCTTGTCGGTGTCATACCATGAGCCGGTGAATCTGACCTTCATGGTGACCGACGGGCAGACGGATTTCGCGCCGAGATAGAAGGAGGTGTATCCAGACATGACTTCCGCGTAGGTATAAGCTCCGACGTAGCCCATGACGGCCTGATCGGCGGTGATCTTTCCGGATTCGATCATCTCGTTGAGCTTGAGTCCGGCGGCGATGCCGGCGAGGTATCTGCCTTCATAGATGGAGGCGAAGGCGTTCGAGAAGTTGGCGAGCTTGACGGTGTGGGCCTTGGTTCCGGTGGCGTGGCAGAATCTGACCGATTTGAATTCCTGGGCGGCCTGGATCATAAAGTCCTCGTGGCCGAAGGAATCTGCAAATACCACCTGGCAGCCGTCATTGGCGCAGGCCTTGGCGGTGTTGTAGCAGGCCTCTGTCTCGTCGATGCCGGTGTAGAGGACGAGCTGGTCCCTGTTCAGTCCCTTGTTCTCAAGGGCTCTGTACATCGACTCGATGAAGTTCTTGTCGTAGGTGGAACTGTCGTCGTGAAGGGTGATCATACCGATCTTGAGGTCTTCTTTGGCGACCGGCTTGAAGCCGTCGGCCTTGTCTCCGCAGGAAGCGAGAGCGAAGACCGTCGAAATGACGATCACAAGCGCGAGAGCGGCGGAAAGAAACTTTTTCATGTTTCAATCTCCTTTATAAAAAATTATTGAATACCGGTTGAGGAAAGGGCTGAAAGCAACGCAGGAAGCGAAGGAAAAAGAGAGGCGGGACAGACCTGCCTGTCGCACGTCTATCCCGTCGGCTTGCCCCGCGGCCTGGGCCGCGGGCTGACAATATTCGGATATCGTGCTTATAGTCGGACTATTTACGGTGTCCGGTAGAAACTTTCTGACCTTATCACAGATATTATATAAGCTCTCAAGAGGTCTTTTTCAAACCTCTGTTTAATTATACTCTAAACCGTCACGGATGTCAAGGGAAAATGCTGAAATCGAAAAAATGATTTCCCCTTTTTCTTCTCCTCTCGCGAAGTGGAAAGAAAGAAGCATGAAGCGGCGCGGCGGGAGGATCGCATCAGCCGCGGTAGGGCTCGAGCTTCCCGTTGTCCATCTTCAGGATGCGGTCGGCCTTCGCGGCGATCGACATGTCGTGGGTAACGATTATCAGCGTCTGTCTCATGACTTCCTTTGTCTGCATGAGAAGCTCGAGGACCTCGTCGGCGTTCGCCCTGTCAAGGTTTCCGGTCGGCTCGTCCGCGAAGACGACCTGAGGGCGGTTGATGAGCGCCCTCGCGATGGCGACGCGCTGCTGCTGTCCTCCCGACAGCTCGCTGGGAAGATGGTGGAGCCTGTCGGCGATCTTGAGTGTCGCGACAAGCTTCTTGAGATGCTCCTCATAGGAGGTGTCGGGCTTGTTGCACATCAGCGTCGGAACGAGTATGTTCTCAAGCGCCGTGAACTGGGGTATGAGGTTGTGGTTCTGGAATATCATCCCGAGATAGTTGCCCCGAAAGACGGCGAGCTCGTCGGGGCCCATCGCGGTAAGCTCGTTGCCCCTGACCGAAACGGTCCCGGAATTCGGGCGGTCAAGTCCTGCGCAGATGTGCAGCAGAGTCGACTTGCCCGAGCCCGACGCACCGATTATCGCGACGAACTCCCCGTCCGAGACCTCGAAGGTCGCGCGGTCGACCGCGGTCACGACCGAATCGTACTGTTTGTACTGTTTTATGATATCCTTTGCCTGAAGGATGATCCTTCCGCTTTTCTTATTCTCCATATCGATTCTCCGATGTTTGTCTTTTTTCGATATTATTCATCGCGGCATGCCGCCCGGGCCTTCCCTGCCGATGAGCCGTCAGCCCCGCCTGACCTCGCCCGACGCGGCGCGTTCGGTCCTGTCGCGGTTCTTTTTGTAGGTGATGAAGGGAAGGCAGGTCGAGAGCAGGGCGCCGGCAGCCGACAGAAGCACGCAGATCAGGAAGCCGGGGACCGAGAACAGGTATCTGTATCTGACGCTCTCTCCCATCCCCAGAGAAGGCAGCAGATAGTTGGCGAAGCAGAAGACTCCGTAGTTTATCAGCGATCCGAGGGCCGCCGTGACGGCGGACGCCAGGAGCGCGAGGATACCTCCCGAGAAGAGGAAGAGCTTCCACAGATCGCGGTCGGTCCCGCCCATCGCCGAGAGCATATAGATCTCGGTCTCGCGCTTGGCGCTGAAGGACGCCTGCGAGAAGATCCAGACCATCGGGCTGATGAGAAGTATCGCCGCCGCACAGATGACGATCGGCAGTCTCTCCCCTGCTCTCTTGTAAAGATTGTAGTCAAAAACCGCGTCGAGGGATTTCACATCGTATCCGTCATATCCCGTCATGATCTTTACGACCGACTCGCGGATCCCGCCGAGATCGACCGTCCTGACAGTCTGATCGAGATAGATATCCGCTTCGGTCACCGACGCGTCTCTCTTTGTCACCTTTTCAAAAAGACTGTCGGAAAGATATATGCAGTAGGTGTCGGATGTGTCGCCGTCGTCGACGACCGCCGCCACCGTGACGTCGATATAATCGAAATACGCCTCGTTGACGAGCATCGAAAGAGCGTAGAGCCGATCGGGCTTTTCAAATGATAACGGTCTGCCTGCCGACTCGAAAACGCCGATCCTTATGCTGTCCCCCACCCTGAAATCCATCGCGTAGCGGTTGCTCACCGTCGTGGATACCGCGACGTAAATGTCGGATCCCGCGACCTTTGACAGATCGCCCTCGACCGACCACATCCCCTTCGCGGTCTCGGTGACCAGTCTTTCAGAGAGCAGCCCGTACCTGACGTTGTTGTCGGCGACAAGGCCGGTAGTCCTGTCCTTTACAGTCTTTGAGGATATGCCGGCCGCCTGCCTGTCGCTCAGCAGGACGATCGATCTCAGCTCGGTCGCAAAGACGTATGACCCGAATGAAATATATTTCACTCCGGGGATGTCGGCAAGAGCGTCTATGTCGAGCGGATCTATCTCTTCGCCTCCCGAGGTGACGGTGAAGGCGGGATGCGCCGCCTCTCCCTCAGCCCTTTTCATATCCGCGAAGAAGAGCCCGCATGAGAAGAGCGAAGTGAAGAGTACCGCTGAAAGAAGCACCATCGCGTAGTATTTCCTGAATCTCACGAAGCCGTAGAGCTCGTAATGATATGGAAAAGATTTACCGAAGATCCGGAAGGATCTTCTGGGAGACGACACATAGTTCGAGTTGTCTGCGGCGGTAAGCAGGGCGACCGGTGTCCTGCGGGTAAGTACGAATATTCCGGGAACAGCGGCCAGCAGTACCGCGCAGAGGATCCAGAGCAAAGCGACGGGGATCCTTTGCGGAAGGAAGACGAATTCCGCCCCCTGGAACCTCGCGATCAGGAAATAGGCAAGGCAGGACAGGCCCGCCGACGGAAGGAAGGTCAGTATCGCCACCGCGAACATCTCCCAGCCCGCGGTCTCCATCAGCTTGCTGAAGCCTCCGCCGAAGGATACGAAGATCCCGTACATGAACTTGTTACGGTTGGTTCGGATATAGAAGAGCAGCATCAGTATCGCCGCGGCAAGTAGTCCGGCTAAGACAGTCGTCAGCACCGAGCGTCCGCGGACACTCGCTATCTTTCCGAGATAGCCGGTCCTCTCGCCGTAGCTGAGGCTGAACTCCTCTCGGTTGAGGGTGTATTTTCTCGCGAACCTTCCGCAGTATTCGACGCTGTCCTCGGTGAGGACGAACTTGAGCCTGATCATGTATTCCGCCGATCCGGTGAAGTAGGTCTCGCGGTCCATGCGTTCATATCCGCGCTCCTCGACCGTCCTGGCTTCGGCGAAGACGAACTGCTTGTTGTAGAGGTCGGCCCAGGCCTCCTCGTCTATCCCCTCGACTATCAGGTTGTAGCCTTCGCCGGAATATGCCTCTTTTTTCGCCTCGGCGGCGTAGCTGTCGTTTCTCAGCCAGATCATCCAGAAGAGCGACTGCAGGAGAGTCAGCGCGACGAAGAAGGCGGCAAACTCGCGAAATCCCGCCGTAACGCTCCTGAAGGCGAATTTTATGTTGGAGGGGGAGAAAAAGCGTATGACCGCGCCGATGCTGTCCTTGATAAAATCGACCGGACCGTACCTCACCAGCTTGTGGTCTTCGTTGTAATATGGTCTTCTGTAAGCCACGTTAACCTCTGTTCCCGGGAGCGAAGGAAGGCTCCCCGCAGCGCTGAAAATCGACTGCAACCCGGCACCGTCAAAGACGGGGCGTCGGGCAGTCATGCATTTATAAACGTATTATATCACATGCGAAACAAAAAATAAACTGATTTTTTAAAAAATCGCACAAATCCCGGGCTGATCCCGCGGCGCGGAAAAAACCTCTCCGCTTAGCGCGCCGGACACAGCCGCAGGAATACGGCGCTTTGATATTAATTCATCCGGGATGCATATCGGAAGGTCAATGAAGCCTCCGCCCCGCCCTCCCGCGGCATCCTGACGGGACTTCTTTGAAAACTTGACATTTCTGACTATTGAAATATGATCGGTTTTGTTGTATAATATAAGAGTAGAAATTTTGAATTCAAGGAGAAAACCACATGCCCAGCAACAAAGCGGTCCGCGAATGGATCAAAGAAATGGCAAAGATGACCTGCCCCGACAGGATCGTCTGGATCGACGGCAGCGACGCGCAGCGCGACGAGCTCCGCGCCGAAGCCTGCTCCACCGGAGAGATGATAAAACTCAACCAGGATCTCCTCCCCGGCTGTTATCTCCACCGCACGGCGATAAACGACGTCGCCAGAGTCGAGGCCAGGACCTTCATCTGCACGAAGACGAAGGAGGACGCCGGAAACATCAACAACTGGATAGAGCCAGGCGAATGCTACTCGAGACTTTCAAAGCTCTTCAAAAACTCGATGAAGGGCCGCACGATGTACGTGATCCCCTACTCCATGGGGATCGTCGGCTCCGACTTCGCGAAATACGGCATCGAGCTCACCGACTCGATCTACGTCGTCCTCAACATGCTCATCATGACGAGAGTCGGCAACGACGTCCTCGAAGCGATCGGCGACGGCGACGGCTTCATCAAGGGCCTCCACTCAAAGGCCCAGCTTGACGAGGCGAACAGATATATCGTTCACTTCCCCGAGGACAACACCATCTGGTCGGTCAACTCGGGATACGGCGGAAACGTCCTTCTCGGCAAGAAGTGCTTTGCGCTCCGCATCGCCTCCTTTCTCGGCCGCAAGGAGGGGTGGATGGCCGAGCATATGCTCATACTCGGCGTCGAATTCCCCGACGGACAGATCAAATATGTCTGCGCCGCCTTCCCGTCGGCATGCGGAAAGACCAACCTCGCCATGCTCATCCCGCCCGAGGTCTACCGCAAAAAGGGATATAAGGTCTGGACGGTCGGCGACGACATCGCCTGGCTGAGGATCGGAAGCGACGGAAGACTCTGGGCGATGAACCCCGAGAACGGCTTCTTCGGAGTCGCCCCCGGCACAAACGAAAAGTCGAACCCCAACGCTCTCGCCACCACCCGCGAAGGCGCCATCTTCACAAACGTCTGCCACAATCTCGACAACAACACCGTATGGTGGGAGGGCCTTGACAACGATCCCCCGAAGAACGCCGTCAACTGGAAGGGCGAGAAGTGGGACTACAGGAAATACGACAAGGCTGACAAGATCAACACCTCCGGCGCACATCCGAACAGCCGCTTCACCGCGGTCGCGACCAACTGCCCCTGCCTCTCCTCCGAGTTCAACAACCCGGCCGGAGTTCCGGTCAGCGCCATCATCTTCGGCGGACGCAGAGCGAAGACGGCTCCGCTGGTATATCAGTCGACATCCTGGCAGAACGGCACCTTCGTAGGCTCGATCATGGCCTCCGAGACGACCGCCGCCGCGGCGGGCGCGATCGGCGTCGTGCGCCGCGACCCGATGGCGATGAGACCCTTCGTCGGATACAACATGGGCGACTACTGGCAGCACTGGCTCGACATGGGCAAGGTCATCCCGAATCCGCCCAAGATCTTCCACGTCAACTGGTTCCGGACCGACTCGGACGGCAACTTCATCTGGCCGGGATTCGGCGACAACCTCCGCGTCGTCGAATGGATCCTCAAGAGATGCGCCGGCGAGATCGATGCCGACCTCTCCCCGATCGGATATCTGCCGAAGCCCGAGGACATCAACATCGAGGGCCTTGATATCGGCACCGACACGGTAAAGGAGCTCCTCTCGGTCGACCGCGCCTCCTGGCTTGAGGATATCGGCAACATCAGAGACTTCTACGCCCTTGTCGGCGACAGAGTCCCGGCCGAGCTGCACAAGGAACTCAACCAGCTCGAAGCCAGACTTAAGAAGGACTGAATCGCATATAGTACAGCACATCCGGGCCGTCAGATCATTCTGACGGCCCGGATGAATTGTGTATAATTGTAAATATCAGCTCTCCCGGATCGATGTGAATCTCCAGGACATGACGGTATCGCGGATTATCCCCGAGCCGCAGTAGGGACAGACCTTTTCGGCGGTGGAGGTAAAGGCCCCGCCGCATCTGGGACAGATGAGGGACTTCTGCTCTATTCCCTCCTCCCTGAGCTTCAGGGTGTATTCTATGTCGTATCTCTCCTCGGTCTGCCTGCCGTCGAGCCTGTATCCGGCGGCGGCCCGGAAGGTTATCGTCGCGTATTCCTCGGTCTTCGTGTATCCGCAGATCGCGGTCCTGTGAACCGCCTCGTCGGTCACCGAATGCTTTTCGGGCGACTTGTCGACGGTCGCCTCAACACCGAGATCGACATTTGAGACCGAAAACCGGCCTCCCTCGTATTTTACCGAGAGATATTCGCAGATGAAGGCCTTTACCGCCGCGACCGCCTCGGGATAGTGGAAGTCGGCAAAGTCCGCCTCGATCTTCGGAAGATAGAGAGAGGTGGCGCCCGAAACGCTCCGCGGCTCCTGAGCTTCGCCCGAGAGCGAGGCGTCCTTCAGTCCGGCCGCGAGTCCGCCGAGGGCGTCGATGCCTCCGAGCAGCGCGTCGCGCGCGCTTTTGACGCGTTTGTATATTCTCCAGACGAGTACCGCCGCGCCCGCGGCTATCGCGGCGAAGATGAGCGCAGGGACCAGAAAAGCTGATGCGATCATTGTCAGAAATACCTGTCGGGATCCCCGGCGGGCGCTCCTTTCAGTTGAAGTCTTCCTTTATGCTGTTGAGTTCGCGGATGAAGGTCTCGATGTCCTTGAACTCCCGGTAGACCGATGCGAAGCGGACGTAGGCGACGTCGTCGGCGTCCTTGAGCTTGCGCATAACCATCTCGCCGATGTCTCCCGAGGTGACCTCGTGGCGGAGCGAATTCTGAAGCTCAGACTCGATCTCGTTCGCGATCGTCTCAGCGTTCACAGGCCGCTTCTGGCAGGCCTTCATGATCCCGCCCAGCAACTTGGACTTGTCGAAGAGCTCCTTTGAGCCGTTCTTCTTGACGACGACGATCTGGACCGATTCTATGACCTCGAAGGTCGTGAAGCGCTTCTGGCACTGAATGCATTCTCTCCTGCGCTTGATGTTGTTGCCTTCGATGTTCTGACGGGAATCGATGACGCGGCTCTCGAGGCAGCCGCAGCTCGGGCATCTCATGAGATCCTTCCTCCTTTGGGACAAAAAAGGCACCCGGGAAAGGTGCCTGTATAAACGGAGCTGCTAGTCAGAATCGAACTGACGACCTCATCCTTACCAAGGATGTGCTCTACCGACTGAGCCATAGCAGCACTGACAGCGGATATTATAGCAGATTGAAGACGGCTTGTCAAGACTTTTTTCAGCTTTTTTTCGCTCTGCCGCAGGCAAAGACCGCGGCAGAGCGAAATATTAACCCGGCAAAGGCTCATAGCTCGGGAATTACTATCTCCACTTCCCTGCCGAGTCTTGCCGATCTGACGATGCCGTCGATGATCGCCTGGTTGACGATTATCTGCGACGAGGGCACCGGCGACTTCGCGTCGGGATCGCCGAGGATGTTGCCGATCGCGGCGTCGCAGAAGCTTCTCACCTTCTGCTCGATCCTGCCGAGTCCCTTTATCTCAAGCACAGGCAGGACCGTCTCGGTCTGCTCTCCCGCGACCTCTTTGTATACCGTCATCGGTCCTCCTACCGTTCCGTTCCAGCATTCGGTCGAGGGTATCCTGAGGCCGCCCTTCGTCCCGAGAACGATCGTGTCGCCCGAGGTATCCATATTCATCGCCCAGGAGATCCTGAAATCGACGACGAGCCCGGTCTCGAATCTGATGAAGGCAGCGGCGAAATCGTCAACGCCGAACTTTTCCGACATGACGGCGCCGTTTCCCTTGTATCCCGAATAACCGGGATCCTTGCCGAAGAAATCCGACATATAGCCACTCACCGTCACCGGCTTCGGGTATCCGAGGGCGTTCAGGACCATGTCGAGCGAATAGCAGCCGATGTCGCCGACGGCTCCGATTCCCGCGGTGTCCTCTCTGATGAAGCTGTCCTTGCCGCCCGAGCAGGGTATCCCGCGGCGCCTGCCGCCGCCGGTCTGGATATAGTAGATCCTGCCCAGCTCGCCCGAACGGAAGATCTTCCCTATCATCTGCATGTTGGGGTCGAAGCGGGGCTGAAAGCCTATCGACAGGATCTTCCCGTTCGCCTTTTCGGCTCTGCAGATGCCGGCGGCCTCGTCGAGAGTGACTGAAAAGGGCTTCTCGAGAAGGACCGAAAGCCCGTGCTCCAGCGCGTAGCAGGCGGGGCCTGCGTGCTGGCGGTTGTAGGTGCAGACCGATACCGCGTCAAGGCGGCATTCGGCTATCATTTTTTTGTAATCGGTGTAGTCTGCGGCCTCGACGCCGAATTCTTTGAAGAAGGCGGCGGCCCTGCCGGGAATGAGATCGGCTCCGGCTACCACCTCGATGTCGTCGAACTGCTTGTAAGCCCTCATGTGCGAATGGGCGATGCCCCCGGTACCGATAAATCCCACTCGAAGCTTTCTCCCGAGGCACAGAGCCTTCCTGTCAGCCTCGCGGACCTCCTTGAAAAGGTCGAGATTTTTGTCGTCTGCCATCTCTTCGAATCCCTCCGTATTATTGTATTATGAAACGTCAGGCGCTCTTGCTTCAGCCCGCGTATGGTGTGACTTTGTAGATCTGAGCCCCGCCGCCCCCGGCGCATGTGATGTAGATACCGTCGCCGATCACAGAGATGTTCTCGGGCTCGATCGATCCGACCGAGAGTTCAATGACCGTGATGAGGTTGCCGTCCCAGTCGTAGACCGTGATGACAGATTGGTTGTAAAGCACGAAATAGACGAATTCCCCGTCGCAGGCGCAGCCCTGGGTAGTGTATCCGCTTGTGAGAGAGGTCGCCTTTCTGAGCGTCCTTTCGTAAGCAGTTCCCGTCTTCAGATCTCCGGTCATCAGCCTGAAATCCTGTCCGCCCGCCATGCCAAGGACGAAGCGGTCTTTCTCGGCAGAGTAATCCATGCAGTAGATCGCGTATGGGATCTTCTCGGTGCGGACGAGCGTCAGCGTCTCGGAGTCTACAAAGGACACGTTCTGACGGTTGGGATTGTTGTGGACGATAAGGAGCGTGCCGTCGGCGCAGACGGTTATGTCGTTTGCGTGATTGAGCGCGAGATCGCCGCTCGTCTTCACGACCTTTCCGGTGGAGGCATCGACCTTGACGATCCGGTCGATGTTGTTCGCCTCATTGTTTACCCTGTCGCGGTTTATGAAGGCCTGATAGTAATATTTCCCGTCAAAGCATCCGCCCTGGGGATAAAAATCTCCCGAAGGCGCGTTTATTGTGCATACGAGTTTGCACTCCGACTTGAGAGATGAGGAGGATCCGAGCAGCTCCCACAGCTTTTCACCCGGATTTCCGGCGTCGGGTTCTGTTTCGGGAAGCGTCGCGTCACCGGTATCCGATTCCGCGACCGGATCGGTCTCCGGGAGAGTCCGGGTCGTGTCACCCTCCTGCGCCGTCCCGCTCTCCTCCCCGCCTTCGCGGATCCCGCAGGAAACGAAGATCCCGGATGCCAGAAGAATACCGACAAGGAACGCAGGACCTATCAGCGATGTCAGCAAGTTTTTTTTCATTTTAATTATTTCCTTTCCGCCGGAAACCGGCAGCTTTCAGTCCCGATGCAGAGAAGCTTTGCCGCGTTTTTGCAGAGTATCAGATCTTCGTCGGCGGGCGGGAGCCCGAGAGACCTGAAGAATGCGAGCGAATCGGCGGGATCCTCCCAGGGGCAGTCGCTGCCGAACAGGACTCTGTCCGCACCGTGTGCTTTTATTATATCGGTCACCGCCGACCTGTCGGCGAATCCCGAGAGAAATGCGGTGTCAAAGAGGAGCGGCGCCCCGCAGAGCAGCCGGAAAACCTCCTCCCACATCCTCCATCCGCCGAGGTGCGCCGCGATGAGCCTCAGCCCGGGGACCGCGTCGAGGACCCTCAGGATCCGGTCGGGCGAACAGTGAACGGGGGGCGGAAGCCCGATGTCGCGTCCGGCGTGAACCGTGACCGTCAGACCGCAGTCGGCCGCGGCCCTGAGTACAGCAAGGCACTCGGGACTGTCGATATAGGTCTTCTGAAACTCGGGATGGAGCTTCATGCCCGGGAGTCCTCTTTCGGCTATACCGTACACTGCCCTCACGGCGTCGGGCCCCGCGGGATGGACTGATCCGAAGGAGACGGCTCTGCCGCCCGAGATCGAGGGGACAGATGCTGCGTAAGAGTTGATCGTGTCTTCCTGACCCGGCCTCGTCGCTATCGGCATCACCACCGAAAGCGAGATCCCGGCCGCTTCTTCGACGGCGCAGAGGCCCGCGACGGTCCCGTCAGAGGCGGGACGGATGTCGAGCCCCGAAATCCCGGCTATCCCTGCCTTCAGGGAGGAGAGGGTTTTCGCTGCGATCTTTTCGGGGAAGGCGTGGGTGTGAAAATCTATTATTTCGGGAAGATTTTTCTCTTTATGAACAGGATCCATGGCGGTCAGTTCTTCAGGCTCTGTATCGGAGCGGGTATCCTTCCGCCCCTGGATATGAATGCCGCAGGCGACAGCCTGCTGACCGGCATTACCGGCGCGCTTCCGAAAAGTCCTCCGAAATTCACCTCGTCGCCCACATCATATCCGACTGCGGGGATCACCCTCACCGCAGTGGTCTTGCCGTTGACGACACCGATCGCCGCCTCGTCGGCGATGATCCCGCAGATCGTAGCCTCGTCGGTGTCCCCCGGTAGGGCTATCATATCCAGTCCGACAGAACAGACCGCCGTCATCGCCTCAAGCTTTGACAGCGTGAGCGCGCCCGATCTGGCAGCGGCGATCATTCCCTCGTCTTCCGACACCGGGATAAAGGCTCCGGAGAGCCCGCCTACCGATGACGAGGCCATCACGCCGCCCTTCTTTACCGCGTCGTTGAGCAGCGCGAGAGCGGCGGTGGTGCCGGGGCATCCGCAGGTCTCGAGGCCCATGTTCTCAAGTATCCTCGCGACCGAATCGCCTACCGAGGGCGTCGGCGCAAGCGACAGATCGACGATGCCGGCCGGAACTCCCAGCCTGTAAGCGGCCTCGGCGGCAACGAGCTGCCCGACTCTCGTGATCTTGAAGGCGGTTCGCTTTACCGTCTCGGCAAGCTCACCGAGGCTGCAGTGACCTTTCCTCGCGATCGCGCTTGCTACAGTCCCCGGCCCGGACACTCCGACGTTGATTACCGTCTCGGGCTCGGATACGCCGTGGAAGGCGCCGGCCATGAAGGGGTTGTCCTCGGGCACGTTGGCAAAGACGACTATCTTCGCGCAGCCGAAGGAGCCGGTCGACGCCGTCAGCTCCGCCGTCTTCTTTATCACGCCGCCCATCTTGATAACGGCGTCCATGTTGATACCCGCCTTCGTCGACGCGACGTTCACCGACGAGCAGACTCTGGCAGTCGAGGCGAGCGCGTAGGGGATGGATTCGATCAGGGCGTCCTCGCCGACGGTGCTTCCCTTCTGGACGAGGGCGCCGTAGCCGCCGATGAAGTTTACTCCGAGGTCGCAGGCGGCGCGGTCGAGCGTTTCGGCGATCCTTATATAGTCGTCGGGCGAGAACCTCCCGCCGATCAGCGAGACCGGAGTCACCGCGATCCTGCGGTTGACGATCGGGATCCCGTACTGCTTCTCGATGCCGTCGCTGACCGGCACGAGCTTTTCGGCAAGGCGGGTGATCTTTGAATAGATCCTGTCGCAGACCGCCCTGACATCGTCACCGGCGCAGTCGATGAGGGAGATCCCCATCGTCACCGTTCTGATGTCGAGGTTCTCCTCGCGGATCATATTGATGGTTTCGATTATGTCACCTGTGCTGAGCATTTCCGATACGTCCGATCTCAGATTTTATGCATCGAGTTGAAGATGTCCTCGTGCATCGTTGTGATGAGCAGTCCCGACGACCTTCCGAGTTCGGTCATCCGGTCGACGAAGTCGCCGAAATCCCCCCTGAGGCCGTCGATGTCGACGAGCATGATCATGGCAAAATAATCGCGCATGACGCTCTGGGATATATCGACTATGTTGACTCCGTGCTCCGAGCATTCGGCGGCGACGCTGGCAATGATGCCCACGGCGTCCTTTCCGGTCACTGTTATAACGGCTTTCATCTGTTATTCTCCGTCGTTTTTTTTACAAATATAGATAATTATACATATTTTACGCCGGTTTGTCAATGAAAAGAGGGAGTGGATGACGCTGTCGCGGCTGCACACCGCGAATTTTTTCGGGGGAAGCAGCGAAAAATCGAAAAATCGAAAAAAAAGCTTGACTTTCCACCTGATAAGTGATATAATGTTCTGGCGCAACAAAAAAGAACGTCTTTTTCTGCCGGTGTGGCGGAACAGGCAGACGCCTTGGACTTAAAATCCAATGATACGTGAGTATCGTACCGGTTCGACCCCGGTCACCGGCACCAAATATATATCGCGGAGTGGAGCAGTTGGTAGCTCGTCGGGCTCATAACCCGGAGGTCGTGTGGTTCAAGTCCCACCTCCGCAACCAAAACGGCACAGCCGCCTCCGGGCGGCTGTGCTCTATTTGCGTTAGACCAGGCT
>JAEEGF011433365.1_pt1 | contig 13796 bp, 10 predicted proteins | sample 9134171 | NCBI WGS metagenome assembly JAEEGF01 (sample SAMN16246542, study PRJNA631951) | gut metagenome | biome: gut microbiome; feature: rumen; material: AP-attached | host: Bos | place: Iran: Karaj | collected 2018-10
CCGCGCGTGAGCGGCTTCCACGGCAATTTCGGAGTAATTCTCCGTGCCTATGCCTACATACTCAGCCTCGGTCGCGAGAACATCAAGCTGGCTGGCAAACTGTCCACCCTGGCGGCAAACTACGTGAAGGAATCCCTGAAGGACTGCTACAAGCTGCCCATCCCTTCCGTTTGCAAGCACGAATTCGTGTTCGACGGCCTGCTCGAAGCGGGAGACGTTTCCACCCTGGACGTGGCCAAGCGCCTGCTGGACTACGGTTTCCATGCCCCGACGATCTATTTCCCGCTCCTCTTCCATCAGGCAATAATGATAGAACCGACTGAAACCGAATCGCTCCAGACACTTGATGCCTTCATCGATGCGATGCGCGCCATCGCCGCTGAAGCCGCCAGGGATCCGGAACTGCTCCACGGTGCGCCGCACAACGCTCCCGTCGGCAGGCCCGATGAGACAACTGCGGCCCGTCAGCCGGTCCTGAAATACACCGCCCAATGAAGAAAGTACTGGCAATAGCCTTTTTTTCGCTTCTTCCCTTCCTGATGCAGGGCGGAGTCGTGAAGGGTCGCGTGAGCTCAGAAGGCAGGCCGGTTGCCGGCGTGCAGGTGTCTGACGGCCGTCAGATAGTGCTCACGGACGCCCGCGGGCGCTACTCCATGAAGACCGACAAGGCCGACAGCATAGTGTTTATCACCACGCCGTCCGGCTATATCGCCGAGCCCAAGGACCCCGTGCGGCCCGGATTCTGGCAGCTTCTCACGGAGAAGCCGTGCAAGACCGAGGTGCATGACTTCAATCTTGTGCCACAGGACCAGAACGGCTACAGCGTGATTTTCATCACCGACTGCCACCTTGCCGACGACCCTTCCCGCAACTGCCTGGAGCGCTTCCGGAAGGACGTGCTTCCGGTTGTGAAACGTGAGTACGAGGCTGCCGCGGCAAAGGGCCCTGTCTTCACGATGAACCTCGGGGATTTTTCCCACGACCGCTACTGGTATGACTTCGATTTCAACGAAGCCGACGCCGAGCGTTTCCTCGTGTCGTGCGGCTATCCCACTCTCGTCTACACCGTGACCGGCAACCACGACAACGACGGGGCCGTGGCCGGGCTGGGGGAGCGCACGGACTTCGTGTCGGCCTGGAATTACCGCCACACATGGGGGCCTGGCTGCTATTCGGTCAACATCGGCGGCGACCACTGGATTTTCATGGACACCGTGGAGTATATCAACGACGGCGATGTGGACAAGCGCCACAAGAATATCAACGGCAAGCGCAACTACCGCTGCCGCATCCTCGACAAGGACATCGAGTGGCTCAGGAATGACCTGCAGTATGTCCGCAAGGACAGCCGCATCTTCCTCTGTACACACGTGCCCCTCTTCAACGACGCGTTCAAGAGCGAGAGGCTTGAGGACGGACAGGTAGCCGTGCTGGATGATGTATTCAAGGATTACTCCACAGTCTATGTGTACTCCGGCCACACCCACAAGCACCTGAATTCATCCTCCGGCAAATATCCCCGCTTCAAGCAGTTCATCTTCGCGGCGACTTCCGGAAACATGTGGAACCACCCCGAAGGCTATCAGGCCATAGAATCCGATTCCAGCGACCAGGCCATCAATGTGATGGACTGCCGCGAGAGCGATCCCAGGCCCCGCTTTGTCCATATCACGGGCGTCGGGAAGATGCTCAGGGCTTATGACATCAACACCGTCGCCGAGTACTATCGCACCGACCCTCAGTGCCGGATATTCCACCGCCTTTATCCCAACCGCACCTGGTTTGCCGATTCGGAATTCGAGAACATGGTCTATGTCAATTACTGGGGTTATGCTCCAGGCCAGAAGGTGGAGATGTTCGAGAATGGCAAGCCGTTGAAAGTGAGCCGTAAAGACTATGACGAGCCGCTCGCGGTCATAACCTACGTGACGCCCGGCCTGAAAGAGGGATCCACTGCTTCGAAGTCCAACGTGAAGAACCGCAGGACTTCCCACACTTTCGTCGCTACAGCAAGCACCACCGACGCCCCGGTCCTGTTCCGCGCTACCGATGCCGATGGCAATGTGGTGTGCGAAGAAGAAATAATCAGACCTAAAGTATTCAATCAATACATCCATTAATTTTATCTAATCCAAGTTATGAAGAATTATTTTGATCTTACCGGCCGCGTGGCTGTCGTCACCGGCGCTTCCACTGGTCTTGGGCTGCAGATGGCAAAGGCGTTTGCAAGCCAGGGTGCCAAGCTTGTGCTTCTTGCAAGGCGTATGAACCTCCTTGAGGAGAATGCAAAAGCCATCACCGAGGAATTCGGCGTCGAGGTCCTTCCTTTTGCCTGCGACATCACCGACACCGAGAAAGTCAAGGCTGCTGTTGCTGCAACAATGGAGCGTTTCGGCCGCGTGGATATCCTGATGAACAATGCCGGTACCGGTGCTGTCGGCCCCGCCGAAGAAATCACCGACGAGCAGTTCAAGCACGAATTGAACATCGACCTCTACGGTTCCTTCGTCTGCGCCCGTGAGTTCGGCAAGGAAATGATTAAGGCTGGATACGGCCGTATCATCAATATCGCTTCCATGTACGGTCTGGTGGGCAACCTCATCGTGGGTTCCGCTCCCTACCACGCTGCCAAGGGCGGTGTCGTGAACCTGACCCGCGCACTCGCCGCAGAATGGGGCAAGTACGGCATCACCGTGAACAGCATCTGCCCTGGTTACTTCTACACCGACCTGACCACCGCAACCCTCGATTCCGATTATTTCCAGGCAATTGCCAAGAACAACATCCCTCTCGGACGTTACGGCAAGCAGGGCGAACTCGACACCTGCGCCCTCTTCCTGGCATCTCCTGCCAGCACCTATGTCAACGGCCAGAACATCGCCGTGGACGGTGGCTACACCTGCATCTAATCAGTTGCTACATAACCCAAAAAGGCCGGAGCTCCTCAGCTCCGGCCTTTTTTGAATACGGTGCGTATCCAGGGGGTCTGGTAGGTGTAGGGGATTTTCGTGAGGGTCCAGCCGGGGCGGGTGAGGATGAGGTCTGCGCGTTTTCCCGGGGTGATGGAGCCCGTGAGGTCGCTTACTCCCATTGCATAAGCTCCGTTGAGCGTCAGTGCGTTCATCGCCTGGATGGGCGTCAGGCGCATCTTTATGCAGGCAAGGGCCATGACGAAGCGCATGTCGCCCATTGGCGAAGATCCGGGATTGTAGTCGGAAGCCAGTGCGATTCCGAGGCCGGCTTCAATGAATTCTTTGGCCTTTGCGAAGGGGATTCCGAGGAAGAAAGACGAGCCGGGTAGCATCGTGGGCATGGTCTCTGTGCCCCTGAGGACCTCTATTTCAGCATCGGTCGTTTGCTCCAGGTGGTCCACGGAAAGTGCGCCGTGGGCCACGCCCACCTGCACTCCGCCGCTGACGCCCAGTTCGTTGGCGTGGATCTTGGGCCTGAGGCCGCAGCGGGCGCCGGCTTCCAGTATCCGTGCCGTCTCTTCCTGGGTGAAGAAGCCGGTGTCGCAGAACACATCCACAAAATCCGCCATCTCCGCCGCCCGGGGCATCAGGTCAATCATTTCCCTGACATACGCCTCCTTCGTGTAGCCCCGGCCCACGGCATGGGCTCCCAGGAAGGTGGCGCGCACGAGCGCCGGGACGCTTTCTCGTATGCGGCGTATGACCCTGAGCATCTTAAGCTCTCCCTCGGGGCAGAGGCCGTAGCCGCTTTTGATTTCGATTGCGGTCGTGCCTGAAGCCATCATCTCTTCGACTCTCTCCATCGACTGGCGGTAGAGTTCGTCTTCGGACGTGGCGTTCAGCAGGTCGGCGGAATTGAGTATGCCGCCGCCGCGGGCTGCAATCTCTTCATAGCTAAGGCCCTTTATCTTGTCGAGGAATTCTCCGTCTCGGCTGCCGGCATAGACGATGTGGGTGTGGCTGTCGCAGAATCCCGGCATCATCATCCCGCCCTGAGCATCGATTACCGCATCAGGCCCGGCCGGAGCAGTGTGTGCCCCAGGCCCCTTTTCAGTATCGGCCGGAGCAGTGTGTGCCCGAAGCCCCATAAAACATGGGGAAAAGGGGCTTCGGGCACACACTGCTCCGGCCTCTGACATGGTGCCGGCCTCTGGCATGGTGCCGAAATCTTCGATGGTGCCGTCGGGGGCTATGCGAAGCCAGGCGTCGTGCAGGATTCCGGTCTCGGACATTTCGGCCCCCTGCTTGCGCAGAACGCCTTTCGGGACTATGCCGACGAGCTCGCCTATGTTGATGATTGTTGTCATAGATACTGTTCCTGACGCAGGAATTCAACCGATTTTTCGATGAGCGGATGCATATAGCAGTCGTTGTCGATGAAGGGAACCACCTTGCGGAAGTCTTCGAACACCCGCTCGATAGCGGGGGAGGATTTCGCCGGACGCCTGAACTCGAGGGCCTGGGCGGCGTTGAACAGCTCGATTCCGAGCACTGTCTCCGCGTTGTCCACGATCCGCACGAGCTTTGTGGCTGAATTGGAGCCCATGCTCACGTGGTCCTCCTGGCCCTGGGAAGAGGGAATGGAGTCGCAGGACGCCGGCCAGCAGAGGCCCTTGTTCTGGCTCACGATGGAAGCGGCGGTGTACTGCGGAATCATAAATCCGTTGTTGAGGCCGGGAGTGGCGACCAGATACTTGGGCAGGCCGCGCAGTCCGTGGATCAGCTGGTAGGTGCGGCGCTCGGAGATGCTGGCCAGCTCCGACATCGCTATCGCAAGGGCATCCATAGGGATGGCTATGGGCTCTCCGTGGAAGTTGCCGGCCGATATGACCATGTCTTCGTCCGGGAAAATGTTGGGATTGTCGGTGGCGGAGTTGATTTCCGCCTCGATGACGGACTTTACGTAGAGGATGTTGTCTTTGACAGCACCGTGGACCTGGGGGATGCAGCGGAAACTGTAGGGGTCCTGGACGTGCTCCTTGGGGCGCCGGGACAGTTCGCTGCCCTCCAGCAGCTCGATGAAGCGCTCGCCGGTGAGTATCTGGCCCTTATGGGGGCGCAAATGGTGCGTGAGCGGCAGGAAAGGCTCTATGCGGCCGTCGTAGGCATCCAGAGACATTGCGCCGATGAGGTCCGCCCACCTTGACAGGCGCATGCTCTTGAGGATGGACCATACGGCGTGGGCGCTCATGAACTGTGTGCCGTTGAGCAGGGCGAGGCCTTCCTTCGACTGGAGGGTTATGGGCTCCCAGCCCTTTTCTGCCCAGACTTCGGAGGCGGGGCGCACCTTTCCTTTGTACAGCACTTCGCCAAGGCCGAGCAGCGGAAGACTGAGGTGGGCGAGGGGGGCGAGGTCGCCTGAAGCGCCGAGGGAGCCCTGCTGGTAGACCACCGGAAGAATGTCCTCGTTGAACATGTCGATGAGGCGCTGGACGGTGATGAGCTGCGCTCCGGAGTGGCCGTAGGAGAGGCTCTGCGCCTTGAGGAAGAGCATCAGCTTGACTATCTGCGGGCGCACGGTCTCGCCGGCTCCGCAGGCGTGCGAGACGACCAGGTTGTACTGGAGCCTGGAAAGCTGGTCGCGGGGGATGGTCACGTTGTAGAGCGAGCCGAAACCGGTGGTGATGCCATAGACCGGCCTGCCTATGTCTTCCATCTTGTCGTCCAGGTATTTGCGGCATTTGATGATGGCATCTGTCGCCTCCTGCGAGAGGACCAGTCTTTCATTGTTGTCGATTATGGCCTTGAGCTGCTCCAGGGAGAGGCGCTCCTTTGAGATGTAGTGAATCATTGTTCGTTTAGTGCTTTTCTGATTAATGTGGTGTCGGCGTCGTTGGGGAGGGTGACGCGGAGCCCCGGGGTGCGGGCCATTTCCCGCTCGATTGCAAAACGGGCGCCTTCGTTGCGGGCCCAGGAGCGGCGTGCGATGCCGTTGTTGACGTCCCAGAACAGCATTTCGCGTATGTGGCGGGCGGAATCCTCGGAACCGTCGATGACCATTCCGAATCCTCCGTTGATCACTTCGCCCCAGCCCACGCCGCCGCCGTTGTGGACGGAGACCCAGGTGGCGCCGCGGAAAGAGTCGCCGATGACGTTCTGGACGGCCATATCCGCAGTGAAGCGGGAGCCGTCGTAGATGTTGGATGTCTCACGGAAGGGGGAGTCGGTGCCGGAGACGTCGTGGTGGTCGCGCCCGAGCACTATGGGGGCCTTGATTTCGCCCTTGCGTATGGCATCGTTGAAGGCCAGGGCGATACGGGTGCGGCCTTCGCAGTCGGCATAGAGTATGCGGGCCTGGGAGCCCACGACGAGCCGGTTGCGGCCGGCTTCCTCTATCCAGCGGATGTTGTCGCGCATCTGGCCGGAGATTTCTTCGGGAGCGCTGGCGGCGATTTCGGACAGCACCCTGACGGCAATGGCGTCGGTCTGCGCGAGGTCTGCCGGGTCTTCGCTCATGCACACCCACCTGAACGGGCCGAATCCATAGTCGAAGTAGAGCGGCCCCATGATGTCCTGGACGTATGAGGGGTAACGGAAACGGCCGTCGGGAAGCAGCACGTCGGCGCCGGCACGGGAGCTTTCCAGCAGGAAGGCATTGCCGTAATCGAAAAAGTACATTCCCCTGGCGGACAGGCGGTTGATTGCCGCGACCTGACGCCTCAGGGAGGCCTGCACCGCTTCCTTGAACCGGTCGGGCTCCTCCGCCATCATCTTCTTGGATTCCTCCAGACTGTAGCCGGCCGGGTAGTATCCGCCCGCCCACGGGTTGTGGAGGGAAGTCTGGTCGGAGCCCAGGTCCACGTGGATATCCTCGTCGGCGAGGCGTTCCCAAAGGTCCACCACATTGCCGACGTAGGCAAGGGAGACCACCTCCCGGGAGGCCACGGCCCTGCGTATTCTGGGCACCAGTTCATCCAGGCTGTAGTGGAGTTCATCCACCCAGCCCTGCTCGTAACGCTTCCCGGCCGCCTTGGGATTGATTTCGGCGGTGACGCTGACCACGCCGGCGATGTTGCCGGCCTTGGGCTGGGCCCCGGACATGCCGCCGAGCCCCGCCGTCACGAACAGCAGCCCGGAGTTGTCGTCCCGGGAGCCGGCGGTGGACCTCACTTTCCGCGCAGCGTTCATCACCGTGATGGTGGTGCCGTGCACTATTCCCTGCGGCCCGATGTACATATAGGAGCCGGCGGTCATCTGCCCGTACTGGCTCACTCCCAGGGCGTTGAATTTCTCCCAGTGGTCGGGCTTGGAATAATTGGGGACCACCATTCCGTTGGTCACTATCACCCTGGGAGCGTCCTTGTGGCTGGGGAAAAGGCCCAGCGGATGGCCGGAATACATCACCAGGGTCTGTTCGTCCGTCATCGTGGCAAGATACTGCATCACAAGGCGGTACTGGGCCCAGTTCTGGAAAATGGCGCCGTTGCCTCCGTAGATGATGAGCTCGTGGGGGTGCTGGGCAACCCTGGGGTCCAGGTTGTTCTGTATCATCGCCATAATGGCCGCCGCCTGGGTGCTGCGCGCGGGATACTCGCTTATCGGGCGCGCGTACATTTCATAAGCAGGGCGGAAGCGGTACATATAGATGCGTCCGTAGAGGCGCAGCTCTTCCGCGAATTCCGGAGCCAGCACGGCGTGGTGCCGGGCCGGGAAGTAGCGCAGGGCGTTACGCAGGGCGAGTTCCTTTTCCTCTGCGATCAGTATGTCTTTGCGCCTTGGGGCGTGGTTGACTGTAGCGTCGTAGGGCCTGAGGGCCGGCAGCTCATCGGGGATGCCGGCAAGGATGTCTGTCTTGAACTGGTCCATAGCTTACAGTTTGATGTTGGCATTGACGGCATCCAGCACCTGCTCCTGCAGGGCAACGGCCTCCTCCACTATCTCCGCGGCCCGCCGGATAAGCGGCTCTGCGGGGGCGGTGTCGCTGAGGCCTGCGGCGTTGATCCGCACGTTGAGTTCGGCTCCGCGTATGCCTGCTACTGCGGCCAGAGCCGCTACACCGGCGTCAGATGCGGAAGCGGGATTGCCTTTGCGAGCCATCTCAAGCGCGAGAGGGAGGGCCTTCAGGGAAGCTTCCATTGTGCGCAGGGGCACAGATGCGGCATACAGCGTCGCCTCTTCCAGGGCGGCTGCGCGTGCCGCCTTTTCCTCTTCCGTGCCCTTTGGAAGCGACAGGGCATCCATTATGCGGTTGAACGCGGCCGTGTCTTCATCCACGAGGGCAAGCAGTTCGCCAATCAGCGCCTGTCCCTTTTCGGCAACGTCCGAAAATTCTTTCCAGCGCTCGTCCCATCCTCTCTTGTGGGCGGAAAGGTTGGCCACCATCGTGGCGAGGGCGGCGCCAAGCCCGCCCATGACAGCAGACACGGAGCCTCCGCCGGGAGCCGCCGACTCAGAGGCTGTCTCGAAGGTGAAGCCTTTGACGCTCATACGTACGAGCCGCTCGCGGGCCGCCTTCTCCTGCTCGTCTTCCATCAGGTACTCGATGACCTTTTCCCGGGGATCGAAGGGCTTCAGATCGTCCAGTGACATGGATTTGACTGCAATCCTGATAATCTCTCCCTCGCTGATTCCGAGGGAACGCTGCTGCTTTTCCAGGTAGTATTTGCCCGCCTCGAGGAGCACTTTCCTGGGCACCAGGCCCACGATTTCGGCGCCGGTCACGCGGAGGCCGCGCGCGGCGGCGGCCCTGCACACTTCGTCGAAGGCGACGTGGAGGGGCGTAGCATTGATGTCGGTTATGTTCATGGACACTTGTGCGATGCCGTATTCATCTATGTACCAGCCGATTGCCTTGCAGCCCTTCAGGGTGCCGGGTATCCAGACCTGGCCTCCTTCGGCGTCTTTGATAAGTTTGCCTGTGAGGGATCCGCCTTCGCGGGCCTTGCGGCCTTTTTCGCGCACGTCGAAGGCCACGGCCATGGCCCTGCGGGTGGAGGTGGTGTTGAGATTGAAGTTCACGGCCACGAGGAAGTTGCGGGCGCCCACGTTGGTGGCTCCGGTGCGGGCGGCCGTCTCGTCGAAACTGCCGCCGAAGTCCGGCCTGCGGGCAGGATCCGCCATCTTCTCGGGGAGGGCTTCATATTCGCCGGCGCGGCAAACCGCAAGGTTGCGGCGTTCGGGCTTGAAAGCCGCCGCCTCATAGCAGTAGCAGGGGATTCCGAGTTCACGCCAGAGGCGTCCGGCAAGGGCGCGGGCGAGCTCGGCGCACTCTTCCAGGGTGATGCCGGACACAGGAATCAGGGGAAGCACGTCGGTGGCGCCGCTGCGCGGATGGGCACCGTGGTGCTTGCGCATGTCTATCAGTTCCTTGGCAGCTGCAGCTCCCTTGAATGCGGCTTCCACGACCGGTTCCGGCTCTCCCACGAAGGTCACGACCGTGCGGTTCGTGGCCTCGCCGGGATCCACGTTGAGCACCTTCACGCCTTCGACCGACGCTATTGCGGAGACGATTCCGTCTATGACCGCCTTGTTCCGTCCCTCGCTGTAATTGGGGACGCATTCGATGATTCTTTTCATAGAAAAGGGTTATTAGTTTTATCTCCAAATATAGCGAGATTTTTGCTCATCCAAAACAAAAATGTGCTATATTTACGCGGCCAATCAACCACATTATGAATAACGTGCTTCGTTACCTTTGTACCTTCAAGTTCTGGAAGGAACTCGTCCTTATGACGCTCGGTATGGCGATCGCTGCGGCAGGAGTCTACTACTTCATGATGCCGAGCAAACTGGTCCTCGGTTCCATATCCGGTCTGTCCATAGTCATATCCAACCTTTTCGGCCTGGCCGGCATCACCGTGAAAGTTTCGGTGGTGGTGACGGTGATCAATGCCATCCTGCTGATAATGGCCTGGTTCCTGATAGGAAAGGAATTCGGCGCCAAGACGGTCTACACCGCCCTGATTCTCGGCCCGCTGCTGGAATTCTGGGAGAAGGTGATGCCCTATGAGAAACTCATCGAACCCGGATTGACCTCCGTGATGGGCGACCCGCTCCTGGACCTGATCTGCTTCGTGCTTATGGTGAGCATATCGCAGACATTGCTGTTCCATATCAACGCTTCGACCGGCGGCCTCGACATCCTGGCCAAGATAGTCAACAAGTACCTGCATTTCGACATAGGCGTGTCGGTGAGCGTGGCCGGCGCCATCATCTGCTGCACTGCCTTCGCCATCAATCCTTTCCGCATGGTGGTCACCGGCCTTGTGGGCACATGGTTCAACGGCCTGGCCATAGATCACTTCACCGCCAGCATCAACAAGCGCAAGAGGGTGTGCATTATATCGAAGGAATACGAACGCCTGCGCGTCTATATCATCAACACCCTCCACAGGGGCTGCAGCCTGTATGAAGTCAAGGGCGGCTACAGCGGGGAAATAAACGTCGAGGTGCAGGCGCTGCTGACCCAGGAGGAGTTCTCGAACCTGATGAACTATATCCGCACCGAAAAGATAGATGCCTTCATAACGGCCGGCAACGTGAGCGAGATCTACGGCCTGTGGAACAACCAGAAGCACCGCCGGGGGAATTCCGGAGTTTAGCTTGCATTTTGTGCTGAAATTGATTACTTTTGGACGTTAGTTAAATAAAGTCAAGACAATGAAACGTTTTTCCATCATCTTTGCCGTATTGCTGGCACTTGTCGCCGTTTCCTGCGAGAAGCCCGTCGATCCCAACCTCCCCACCATCACCTGGGCGTCAAATCCCGGTTTCGGTCAGGTGGAACTGGCCCCCGGACTGGATGGCGCAGTTGCAATCGCCGCCCCCGGCAAGATAGACTTGCTGACTGTCACTCTGGAACTCGGCGAATACTCGCTCCTTGCCAATCAATACATAGAAACCTCCGCCAACAAAGGCTCCGCTTCAAAGGGGGCTGTGCTGGACTTCATCGACGATCCCCTGGCATCTGCATTCGTCAAGGGACTGGGCATGCCGGGCGGCTCTTCGCTTCGCGGCAAGACCCTTGCGAACATCGACCTGGTGGCTATACTCAATACCCTGATCAAGGGCCAGCCCGTGAAGAACAACACCACCTTCACCATCACGATCAACCTCCAGGACCAGGAGAAGCACAGCGCCGTGGCAAAGTCGAAGATCCATTTCACCTCCGCCCCTGCTTTCTACTGGGACAATAACTCCAAGTTTGACGTGGTCGACCTGAACGCCACCCAGATTGCCTGCAAGATACGCGTCAACGCTCCCGGCAAGATCAAGGATCTTACCATCAAGCTGGAAGACGGAGCTGACGCCAAGCTGATGTCCTACATCAAGAACCGTACTGCAAACAGCGGCTCATTGATAGATCTCGTCAATGACGAGAAGGCCGGCTCGGCGTTCAAGGACTCTTTCCCTTCCGGTTCGACAGTTTCCGGAAAGGTGGATGTGGTGCTGGATTTCTCCTTTATGTATGACCTCCGCTTCGATATGGCCACGTCGACCAACGTCTTCACCATCAAGGTGATGGATGTCAACGGCAAGGAGGAGACCACTCAGGTCAAGTTCAAGCGGTAGTTCTATTATTTCCTGAACCACTCGAGAGACTTGGCGCAGAGCGCGGAAATCGCGTTCCAGTCGCCTGCGGCTATGACCTCCTTCGGGAAGAGCTTTGAGCCCATCCCGACTGCGGTCACTCCGCTCTTTGCCCAGGCGGAGAGGTTCTCCTGAGTCGGCTCCACGGCGCCCGTGCACATGATCATTGCCCAGGGCAGGGGGGCGAGCACGTTCTTGACGAACGCAGGGCCTCCGACTGTGCCGGCAGGGAATACTTTCACCAGGTCGCAGCCAAGCTCCTGTGCGTGCACGATTTCGCTCACGGTGCCGCAGCCGGGGGAGTAGGGGACGCCCCTGCGGTTGCACAGGGGGGCGACTTCTTCCACCAGGCAGGGGGACACGATGAAATCGGCTCCCATCTGGATGTAGAGCGCGGCGGTCGGGGCATCGAGGATGGTGCCGGCGCCAAGCGCCATTTCGGGGCATTCAGCACGCACGAAAGCCATCACTGCCTCGAACACCTTGTGGGCTCCGTCGCCGCGGTTTGTGAACTCGAAGGCGCGGATGCCTCCGTCATAGCAGGCTTTGACGACCTTGCAGGTCAGTTCCACGTCTTTGTTGTAGAACACGGGCACGATTCCGGTGCCGCGGATGATACCGATGGTATCGATTTTATTGAACTTTGACATAGATTCTTTACTTCGTTCAGAATGACAGGGGCAGTTAGCGGGAGACACGGCCGGAACCGCCGCCCTTGATCAGGCCTTCGACTTCGGCCACGGAGACGCGGTTGTAGTCGCCGATTATGGTGTGCTTGAGGGCGGATGCGGCAGCGGCGAATTCAATCGCCTCCTGGTCGGTGCCGTAGGAGATCAGGCCGTAGAGCAGGCCGCCCATGAAGGAATCTCCGCCGCCCACGCGGTCGACGATGTGGGTGATGTCGTAGCGCCTTGACTGCCAGAGGGTCTTGCCGTCATAGAGGACGCCGCCCCAGGTGTTGTGGTTGGCATTGATGGAGCCGCGCAAGGTGACGGCCACCTTCTTGCAGCGGGGGAATTTTTCCATGAGCTGGCGGCACACGCTGATGAATGCGGTCTGGTCGATTTCGCCGCCGGTCTTCTCCGCGTCGAAGCCTTCTGGCTTGATGCCGAATTCCTTTTCGGCGTCTTCTTCGTTGCCGAGGATGAGGTCGCAGCCTTCCACGAGGGCGGGCATGACCTCGGACGCGCTCTTGCCGTATTTCCAGAGTTTCTTGCGGTAGTTGAGGTCGCAGCTCACCTTCACGCCCATCTCATTTGCCACCTTGATGGCTTCCAGGCAGGCGTCTGCAGCGCCCTGGCTGAGGGCGGGGGTGATGCCGGTCCAGTGGAACCAGTCGGCTCCTTCGAGCACTTTGTGCCAGTCCACCATGCCGGGTTTGATTTCGGAAATCGCAGAGTTTGCCCTGTCGTAGATGACCTTGCTGCCGCGGGCGACGGCTCCGGTCTCGAGGTAGTAGATGCCCACGCGGTCGCCGCCGTAGACGATGTCGTCCACTCCGACTCCGAAGCCGCGGAGTTCCGCGACGCAGAGGTCGGCAATGTCGTTCTTGGGAAGGCGGGTCACGAAACGGGCGTCCACGCCATAATTGGCGAGGGAGACTGCAACATTGGCTTCGCCGCCGCCGAAAGTGGCGTCAAACTGGCGGGCCTGGGAGAACCGGAGATATCCGGGGGTGGAGAGGCGAAGCATCACTTCGCCGAATGTTACTACTTTTGCCATATTTAAAACACTGAAATAATCGGTTATCGTTGCAAATATAAGCAATATTTGCGGATTTCCGTGCACGGTCACGGAAAAATGATTATGATGTCACGGAAAAATAATTATCTTTGTAAGTAATAACACGAAAACCATCCTTCTTATGGACAATCTTTTTTCTCTGAAAGGCAAGAACGCCTGGGTCACCGGAGCCGCCTACGGCATCGGATTCGCCATCGCCAAAGCATTCGTGGAGGCCGGCGTGGAAAACATCATCTTCAACACTTCCAACGAGGCCTCTATGCTGAAGGGGCTCGATGCCTACCGCGAGGCCGGCATCAGCAACGTCCGCGGCTACGTGTGCGACGTGACTGATGAAAATGCTGTCAAGGAGCTAGTGGAGCGCATCCACAGGGAAGTGGGGCAGATAGATATCCTGGTCAACAATGCCGGCATCATCAAGCGCATCCCCATGCACGAAATGAAGCGCGAGGAGTTCCAGCGGGTCATCGACGTGGATCTCGTGGGCCCTTACATCTGCTCCGCTGCCGTGGTGCCCGAGATGATGGAGCGCCGAGAGGGTAAGATTATCAA